>Ga0299912_10000843_pt1 | contig 25066 bp, 21 predicted proteins | sample RVTome_2_FD_207667 | JGI IMG/M metagenome (GOLD analysis project Ga0299912, IMG submission 207667) | Soil microbial communities from uranium-contaminated site in the Upper Colorado River Basin, Wyoming, United States - RVT95D214 (version 2) ... | reverse complement strand
AAAAGCTTGGCCCGCGCTTTGCTCGTCTGGAAAGCGAGTATAATATTACTATTAGTGATATTGCGCGAACGCCCAAAAAAGCAATTAGTCTGGCGCGGCAGCTAAAGGTAATTGCTGAAAACTATAACCTGAAAATACAGTCGTGCGCCGAGAATGAGTTTCTGGCCGAATCCGGGATTAAACCCGGAGCCTGTATCGACAGTCGATATTTATCCGAGATATTCAAAAAGCAGCTTTCAGCAAAAAAGGACAACAATCAGCGTGCCGGCTGCCTGTGCAATGAAAGCGCCGATATCGGCAGTTATAGCACCTGCAAATTCAATTGTGTGTATTGCTATGCGATTAGATAAGTCCGGCTTGCTTATTGAATAATCAACGGCTATTAAAAAACTTCAGTATTTTGCCCGTATCATGCCAGGAATCGATTATCAAATCGGCGCCGGCATCGAGCAAGGCTTGCGATTCGTATGTCGCTCCGGCTTGCTTGCTGACCGCCGCGGCCAAGATACCGCTATCGTGCGCGGCCTCGATATCAACCGGCGTATCACCGAAATGGCAGGCCTTGAAATTGTCGTTATAAGCCGCTCTCTTTAAGGCGGCGCCGATTATAGCCCTTCTGGTTTCAGCGTCATCGCCGTACCCGCCGAAGGTAAAATACTTGCCAATACCGGAACCATTGAGTTTCCAATCGGCGAATTTCCTGAAATTGCCGGTAGCTATACCAAGCTTCAGGTTGCGCTTTTTGAGAGCTTCCAGAAAATCAATCACGCCCGGCAGGATATAATAATCTGTCACGGCTTGATGTTCGGGATGGCTGTCGAAATAGGCGAACATCGCGGCAAACAAGCGCTCCAACTTGATATCCAGCAAATCACCATCAACACCCACCCGCCTAATGAGCATACGCATTATTGACCGGTCTGTCATGCCGTACATATCTGGTTTTAGATGATTCAAATAATGGAACTTGTTGATATTCAAGACCTTGTAAAAAGCGTAATTGATGGCTTCGACTTTCAGCGTTGATACATCGGGGTGACGTCTGACCAGCGTACCGTCGACATCGAAAGTTACTATATTAACAGCCATATGGTTATATAGATATTTTCCGATGCGAAAACAAGCAATTTGCGAACATAGACATGTATTTGTAAATTAGATAGATAATTTTAATAAATATCGATATCATCTTGCCGATAATAAATTACCGAGTGCGATATTATGAAAAGACGCAAGAAAAAAAGCAGTCGTAAAATGGAATTCCTAAAGGCCGCAATTGTGGTAGTCCTGATCGGCCTGGTTTTGCGAATTTTCATATTTTTGCCTTTTAAATGCGATAACCCGGATATGGAAAACGCGCTTTATCAGGGTGATTATTTAATCGTCTCAAAACTTTCTTACAACGCGGGAACCCCTCAAGCGGGCGATTTAGTGGTATTCGAACATCCATTCAAAATCGGCGAATTAAAAGCCGGGCGGGTGGTGGCTACCGAGGGACAAACCGTCGAAATTACCGATAAGCTGGTTTATGTGGATGACGCGAAAATCGCTGATTATACTAACGTAAAACATTCTGATGACAAGATAATTCCCGAAACCTATACTAACCGGGATTATTTGCAGCCGGTTCAGGTGCCGGCCGGGGCCGTTTATATTCTCTGCGATAATCGCGATACCGCCGAGGATTCGCGCAATTTTGGCCCGATTAATGTGGATAATATTAAGGGCCGGGGCATGTTCGTGTATTGGTCCTGGCGGCCCGATCCCGACGCTCCCGAATGGGAAAGCCCATACATTATACCAGCCGTGAAAATTCTGTTTTACAGCTTATTCAATTTCCCCTCCCGTTTAAGATGGGACAGGCTGGGTGTCTCGGGGAAATAAAATCACTTCTATTCATAATCTATAGCCAGGCATCTTGTGGATTATTAATAATTGTTTGCGTTACTGCTGGTACAGCCTGGTTTCCCTCTTTCGCGGGAAAGACAGCGCGGTGTACGTACGTGATGGCATATCATATCATCTGGTTGGGATAAATACCTGTGATGCAGTACACTTGGTAAAATAAACCTCAGCTCACTTTATAGTTGTATCCTTTTGCGGTTTGACATATATTATTGGCGAGGTGTTGTTATGCCGGCCGGAATATATGTCCATATCCCGTTTTGTTTGGCGAAATGCCCCTACTGCGATTTTTATTCGATTGTCGGCGATAAATCGCTGATTGATATTTATGCCAAAGCGCTATTAACTGAAATCGATATATTGGCCAAATCGAAATGGAAAGATCGCGTCTACAACTCGATCTATATCGGCGGCGGCACACCGCCGCTTCTGGGCGATAAAAATATCGCCGATTTGCTTCATACACTCAGGCAAAATTTCAATATCTCCCCGCGGTCAGAAATCACTATTGAGATCAACCCGGAAACGGCCTCACCCGCCTTTTTCGAATCGATGCCTGCCGCCGGCGTAAACCGCGTTTCAATCGGGGCGCAGTCTTTCGATGATAATCTGCTTAAAACATTAGGCCGTATCCATACCGCCGAAACGGCTTCCCTGGCGGTTGACAGGGCTATCGCTGCCGGATTCGCTAATGTCAGTATTGATTTGATGTTCGGTATCCCCGGCCAGACTATGGCTGTATGGCAGGACACACTGGCTCAGGCTATAGGCAAAAATCCGAAACATGTCTCCGCTTATTGCCTGACAATCGAAAAGGACACGCCATTTGACAAGCTAGTTAAGAGCGGCGAATTGAACCTGTTAAGCAACGAAATTCAGGCGGAGATGTATTCATTTATGAACGAAACCTTATCAGCGGCGGGATTGAAACGCTATGAAGTTTCCAATTTCGCCCAAACAGGCTTTGAATGCCGTCACAATTTCAAGTACTGGAAAGATGACAAATATGTCGGACTCGGCCCAGCGGCGCACTCCTACGATGGCGAACGCCGCACCGCCAATTTTAAGAATTTTGATAAATACCTGTTCGCACTGGAGAAAGGCAAACTGCCGATTAATTTCAAGGAGTCGCTTGACGATAAACAGCGTGCTGAGGAACGGTTGCTTCTGGGTCTGCGTCTGGCCGATGGCGTCGAATATAATCTGGTGCGGGATATAATAAACGATAAGCAGTTAGCGGAGTTTATCAAGCAAAGCTATATCAGCAAAAAGATCAACAAAATCGCCCTAACCGACAAGGGCTTCCTGATGGCCGATGACGTGATTGTTAAGCTGTTGAAGGGGTAGGATCGGGGCTACCTGGCGTTATTCAAGTGTAGTTGAGCTACCGTGTTGCCGAATTCCCTGAGATTGTGTCCAAAGTTGGCTTTTATCGAAAATTTCATATGTGCCAGGGTGGAAGCTTTGCAACATCCTAATGGGCACCACAAAGTACGAGATCATCGGGGATTACCCGTTGGGGCTAGGCATGTCGTGCCCTTTTTCTTGTTCCTAAAGTCCGTTTAGGAATCCAATTGCTTCCAAAACTCTGTTTTGTATTGCTGTGTTGTCGGGTGTCCTCACCCGACAACTATTCTTTACTTAATCGAATTCCTAAACTCACGCTAAATACAAAAGCATAATGTTACTCTCGTAGAGGGCGGTCTAAGGAGGCTGTCCCATAAGTTGATATTAATAGCTAATCAGCGCGCCACCCGATAGATTTTGTAGGTCAAGCCTACTTGAGGCTTGACTATTTTCTGCTTCGTAAATAGAGAAAGTAAACCGCTACAATTAACAGGCGGGGTTTTCCAACCCCGCTGCCGGACTGAAAGTCCGGCCTGTTAAGATTGTGTATCGGTGCTTTATTATGCGTCCCGATGGAAGCTCTGCGACATCCTGATACCAGGTTCGCCGCTGCCCACAGGATGTCATTTCATTTCCATCATGAGGGGTATAGAAAGGGAGTTTCGCATACATTGTCATTCCCAAACGGAGTTTGGCAACGAGGGGAACAAGAAATGAAAATGGTGAGTAAATGTATTTCATGGCATTTTCCCCCGTGTTTATGGTCAGGCAGGCAACGACACATCCAATACCTGAAGTCAGACAAAAACATGGATATCCATCGCGCTAATCCGACCAATACCCAATCAATATACAATTAATATATATTTAACGAATAAGGCAATATAATTTTCCCCGGTTTTGAATGTCGCTATATATCCGGGGCGCCTGGCCAAAAGGCGGCAGATTAATGACTGGTTCCAGTTTGTAGGAGTGTATTGATATACGTCCAGTTTACATTTCCGCCCGTGTCTTTCCCGCTAAGGCGGGAGAGAAACCCGACAATTATGCATTGTAGCTGAATACAAGAATAGAAGTTTTAAATCCTGCGTATCTGTCGGCCTTCTCCTTCCAGTCGGAGGCCGACCTACCCCTGCGCCTTCTCCCGTTTCGCCAGTTCGCGTTTCAGCTTGGGCCAGTGGTCCTCGGCGAGAATATAGCCGATACAGTTTTTCGCGCCGCAGCGGCAAGGGTGCTCCTGCCAGTTCTCGAAATTGTAACCGTAGTTGTAAGTCAGCTCCTCGCCTTTGGCTATTTCCCGGATTGCGCAGATCCAGATATGGCCGTTGATATTAACCGATTCGCAATTGGGATCGCAGGAGTGATTGATGATGCCGGCGGTGTTCCAGGGCACATTGCCGTCGATATCGTAGCGCTTGTTCAATTCGAAAATATACACCGCGCCGCGGGTGATATCGTTTTTTGACCGGCTTAAAACTCTGGGGCCGCGTATTTCCGCCTCCCGCTTGCTGATCTTTTCGCCGACATATTCGATAATCTGGGTGTTTTTCGGTATAGCCGTTTTGGCGAACACCCCACGGTGATGAATTGATGAATCTTTTACAGCGATATAAGGCGAGGTGGTTTTCTTTATTTTTAGCTTCATACACTTCTTTCTAAGCTCTGTGCGCGGCAGACCTCACGAGGCCGTCTCAAAAGGCTGACAGATTGCCACGTCGTCCCGCGATTAGCGGGACGAAGCAATCTGTTTCTATCAGGTAGCGCGCTGATTAACTGTCAATATCAACTTATGGGACAGCCTCAGGCCGTGTGCCGCCCACAATTAACGTTTCTCTAAGCCAACTGACTGAATTTCCGTATGCCCCATTCGAGGGTGAAAAGCAAAATTATTATTATCAGCAGATATTTATTGCCGGTCAGGCGGTATTCGCTGAATACATCCGATCGTTTCAGATTTAGTTTAAGATTCTGTGAGAACTCCGAAAAATTTTCCGAAGTGAAACACATGCCGCCGGTGATAGTCGCGATTTGCTCCATCAGGGCGTAATTGGCAGAGGGGTTCTCCATCTCGAGGCTGAACGATTCCACGATAAAACTGCCGCGGGCGGTACCGAGCGTATCGCTCTGGATAAATGCCCGGGCGGTAAAGTCATATTTACCCGCGGCCGGCGACCCGAAGATACCGGAATATTCGCCGGCTTTATGTCCGGTCAACTGAAGTTCACGCTGGGCGCCGGTGGAATCGGTTATGACAACATCGATTTTCGCGCCGCCGACAAGGTTGTAGCTGTCATCGAACAGAGTAGCGGCGAAACCTACGGGTTCGCCCAATTTGTAAACCGGCTTGCTGGAAGCCAGATTGAATTTTTCGAGATCATCCCTTGCCACAAGCCAGCGCACGAGGTTGCTCCAGAACTTTTCGATTTTCTTGATTTCGGTATTGCCGGAAGCGGGCTGAAAGTATCGCGGCCACCAGGGATAGCCGGTGATAGCGGCGGTCTTGCCGCGATTAAACCTTCCGCCGGCCAAGATCGCCCAATGCTCTCCGCGCGCGCCGATAACATCCAGAAAAACCACGGCGGCGGGATCGAGTTCCAGGCCACGTATCATGAAGCTTAGCGGTTTGAGGTCATCCCAACGCAAGCCCTCGATATCGGTCACCGCCCTGACTATCGCTTGCCGGCCGGGTAGCGGGAAAAATTCGCCATCTTCGACAGATACGAGCGAATTCGATTTTACGGGCAATAACTCGTCCCAATCGCCCAGACGAATGATCCGGCTCTTGGCGCCGGCAAAATACAAGAAGCCGGTACCGGATTCGATCGCGGCTTTCACATTCGCCAATTGAGGGCCTAAAGCTCTGGCGGACAAATCCAGCGCGATAATCAAATCGATATCTTTCCAGTTTTCAAGCGATGGCGGTAAATCGGCGGCGGCAATTCCGCCTCGAGAATTGCTGATAGCCAGATCGACTTGAAGATACGAATCCTGGCCTAGGGCTTTTTTCAAATAGGTGAGTTCCCAGTTTAGGGTCGAGGATAACAGCAAAACTTTGATCTTGTCTTTGAGAAGCTTAATCGTGAATGCCCTGATATTGTTATCAGCGTTGGCTTCATCCTCGCGGGCCCCGATAACCGTCCGCAGGTTCTTGATACCTTCCCCGGCCAGATTCAATTTGAATTCAATAGTCGCGTAAGCGCCATCCGCCGGCAAAGCGATTCGTCGGGAAAGCAAAACTCTATTTTCATCACGTATTTCCAGCACGGCCGGTTCGCCGCTATAACCAAACGAGGCAATTTCGACTTCCAGAGGAATTTCAGTATTGGTATAACCGACCGGTGAACAATCTATCTTTGAAATATAAATATCTTTCTGGCTTAAAGCGCTGCCTACTACCAGGGAATAGACCGGTATATCGATTGACGCGGCCGTTTTCAATGGATCGAGGCCCAAATTGCCGGCGCCATCGGTTAGAATCAGCAAAGCGCCCAGCTCTTTATCGCTTAATGCTATAGGTTCCAATAACGCCTGACTGATATTAGTGGCCTGCCCATTTATAGAAATCGAGTCAGGTAAGCCATTAAGAAGATAGACAGAATCGGCGAAGCCAAAATATCTTTGGCTGACATTGCCCGGCTGATATGAAGCATACAGCGATTCGGCTATTTCATACCGACGCCGGTCTTTTTCCGGGTTCAGCATGCTGGATGACATATCCACGACAACGCCCAGCTTATTTCCGGATATTTCTTCGGTATAGAGAGTTGTCAGCGGTTCGATAAGCAAAATCGCGATTAAAAGAATGCCCAGGCTTCGCAGCGATATCAGGACAAGCCTTTTAAGCCTGGAAATCTGCGGCACCAGGTCTTTATAGCTCCACCACGAAATGCCAATGGCCGCCAGCCCGATAATTATATAGAGAAATAAATATCCGCTTTGAAAACTTAGGGAAAAATTATTCATAATTAAAATTACCGAGAGCAAAATGCCCAGCGGCCCGAGGGTTCGGCTTATTTATCGCGCGCGACCGCGTAATCGGCCAGTTGTAGAAGATTATCTTTATAGTCCAACCCGCTTAAACCGGCTACGGTTTCTTTAGCCAGTTGACTGAACTTACGGGCTTCCCGGTCGGCATAGTCGATACCGCCGGAATCGCGCACGAATTTAACCACCTCGTCGAATTCGCCCTGGGTCAAGCCTTTCTTATAGAGTTGTACGAGTTGATTCTTATATGTGTTTCCGCCGTTTCTCAAAGCGTATATCAAAGGCAGGGTAACCCAACCCTCGCGGATATCCGAACCGAGCTGTTTGCCGGTTTTGGTCGGCTCGCCGATCAAGTCCAAAAGATCATCGGTAATCTGGAAAGCGATCCCGAGGTATTCGCCGAAATCGCGCAAGGCTAACTCTTTTTTCTCATCACCGCCGTTACAGATAGCTCCGGCCTCGCAGGCACAGGCGAATAAAGAGGCGGTTTTATCGGCGATAATTTCAATATAGGTTTTTTCAGCCAGATCAAAATTACCGGTGGAGTAAACCTGATTTAACTCACCGATAGAGACCCGCTGGGTGGCTTTTGAAAAGCGATCCAGTAATTTCGGCGAACCGGAATCCACCAGAAGTTTAAATGAGCGGGCGAACAGGTAATCGCCCATGAGCACCGATACGAGGTTGTTCCAGCGATGATTGACGGTTTCGATACCGCGCCGTTGGCTGGACTGATCGATAACATCATCGTGCAAAAGAGTGGCGACATGGATCAATTCAATCGCCACCGCGGCATAAATTAGCGAATCATTATTAGAATGGCCGCCGGACAGGAAAAGCAAGCCAGGCCGGAGACGTTTGCCGGTTCGCGAAAAAAGATGATCGGTTATCTGGTAAATGAAATCAGAATCAGTCGTTAAAGTGTTTTCCAAGAGGTCCTGATACCTTTTAATCTTGGGCGCGATTGGCGAAAGTATTGTTTCAATATCTCTAATCATAACAACCATTTGGGAAAATATCAAAAGGCTGAGATAAAGTCAATGCAAAAACCTCAGGAGTTTCCCCGAAAATTCTCGAATATGTGTTTCAGCCAACATTCATAATGTCGCGCCGGTTGTGTCAGGTCGTAGGGCGTTGCCCGTGACCTGACACCAGTTTGCCTGCTAAAACAGCCGGTTCACGCCCTTCGGGCTACGAAACGGCTGAACCTTTTTAAAGAGGGCAATAGATCCGGAGTTTCCCCATTTTTTTAGTACAACAGTTTCCACCTCCGTAACAAGCTAACACAATATCAAATCTATACTTCTATTAAATTGCCCAAAAATTTAGGGGAAACTCCTGAAAAACCTCAACCAACTAAAACCGCGCCGCCATTGACATTGAGTATTTCCCCTGTAATAAAGCTGGCCATCTCCGAGGCCAAAAACAGGATCGGCCAGGCAATCTCCTCGGCAGTGCCCGCCCGTCTCAAAGGAATCAATGACAGATATTTGGGTCCATCCTCGGATATCAGGGCTTCATGGCTCATATCCGTATCTACCCAGCCGGGTGCGACGCAATTAACTCTGATATTATATGGGGCCAATTCCGGAGCCAGCGATTTTGTCAGCGAGATCAGCGCCCCTTTCGAAGCCGCGTAATGCGAATGATAAGCTTCGCCCCTTTGCCCGGCGGTGGATGAGACGAATATAATATTGCCGGATTTGTTTTTTTTCATATGAGGCACGGCCGCTGTGGTACAATAAAATGAGCCGTTTAAATTACAATTAATGGTTTCGGCCAGAATTTCCGGAGTCATCGATTCAATGGCCGATTCTGCCCAGATACCGGCATTATTTACCAGAATATCAAGATTACCGAACTCTTTAACAGTCCAGTCGATCATGGCCTGACATTGTTTGCTATCTGAAATATCGGCTTTGAATAATAGAGCTGAACCTCTGCCGGCGACAATTTGTTTTAAAACGGCTTCGGCCATCTTGCGGTTTTGATAATAATTAATGACGACATTCGCGCCAAAATCAGCGAATAACTTAGCCGCCGCGGCTCCAATGCCCCGTGAAGCGCCGGTGATTAAGACGGATTTTCCTTTAAAATTAAACATAGCAATGGTAACCCACAGTAATTTAAGTTTTCTCTATAACAACAAGAATCATTAATCCAGTGTTTCTCAATAAAAAAACGGGGCTGTTTTTAACAACCCCGTAAGGCTGTTGATAAAAGCAATACTCGTGCTCAGGCAGGTCGTAGCGAAGCGTGACCTGCCTGCTAACATGCGTCAGGTCACACCCTGGCGGGCACGACCTGACGGAACATTTTGTAATTCTCATTTTTGTGCTATTTTGTCAACAACAACCCCGTCAGCTTTTAGCAGACTAAAGATTTTCAATAATGTGCGTGGCATACTGGGAGGTCGAAACTTTGGTCGCGCCTTCCATCTGGCGTTCGAGATCGTAGGTGACGGTTTTCTGCTTGATAGTCTTCTCAATCGCGGTCTCGATAGACTTGCCCGCTTCCCTCCAGCCCATATATTCTAACATCAATACCGCCGACAGAATGAGCGATCCAGGATTGACCATGTCCTTGTCAGCGTATTTGGGGGCCGTCCCGTGAGTGGCTTCGAACAAGCCGATAAAATCGCCGATATTGGCGCCTGGTGCCATTCCCAAACCGCCAACCTGAGCCGCGCAAGCGTCCGAAAGATAATCGCCGTTCAGATTCGGCGTGGCGATAACTTCGTACTCATCCGCCCGGGTCATCACCTGCTGGAACATCGAATCGGCGATACGGTCCTTGATGATTATCTTGCCGGCCGGGCATTGGCCGTTGAATTTATCCCAGAGTTCCTGTTCGGTAATAGTTTTATCGGCAAATTCTTTAGCCGCAAGTTTGTAGCCCCAATCGCGGAAGGCGCCCTCGGTATATTTCATGATATTGCCTTTATGAACCAGAGTCACCGATTTCCGACCGCTATTCAGCGCGTATTGAATAGCTTTACGGACAAGACGCTGAGTTCCCAATACCGATATCGGTTTGATTCCGATACCCGAATCGGCGCGAATGTTCTTTTTCATTTTCTTATTGAGAAAATCTATCACAGCCTTGGCTTCTTTGGTGCCTTTTTGCCATTCGATACCGGCATAGACATCCTCGGTGTTTTCACGATAAATAACCACATTGAGCTTTTCAGGATGTTTTACCGGCGAAGGAACTCCCTCGAAATAACGAACCGGCCTGACACAGGCATATAATGTCAATAATTGCCGAAGCGACACATTCAGCGACCGGAAACCGCCGCCGATTGGGGTAGTTAACGGCCCTTTTAAGGCAACAACGTATTGCTTGATCGCCTTGAGCGTGTCATCGGGCAGCCATTCGCCATATCTCTCGTTGGCCGCCTCGCCCGCGTAAATATCAAACCAGACGATTCTTCTCTTACCCGCGTAGTTTTTCGCAACCGCGGCATCGACAACACGTCTGGCGGCTTTCATGATATCACGGCCGATTCCATCACCTTCGATAACCGGAATAATCGGGTTATCGGGAACTTCCAACTTTTTATTGACTACCTTAATCGGGGCGCCATCCTGGGGAGGTGTAATCTTCTTAAACTTTGCCATTTTTTCTCCTTCTATTTTGATGTATTTAAAACCTTAATATCGCCAAAACATATTTTCCCGTTTATATGAATTCTGGCTAACGCGTTATCGTAATTATCATCTTTTGATTTTATACCGACGAAAAGACCACCGGCGTGCCGCTTTCGGAAATTCAGATCACCGGCACAGCATCCCAAATCCACTTTCGTTGGGAAATCATCGGGCATAATAATCCTGATATCACCGAACATGGCCATAGCGCTGATATAATTATCGCCATTGGTAAGTTTGATCCCGGTCAGGTCAATCGTAATATCACCAAAGAGAAGCATTTTTTCCATTGAGCCTATGCCGTCTGTCAGGTTGTTTATTTTAATATCCCCGAAAAGAACGGGAAAACCCGATAACTCGTCATCATCGGCCTTGGTTCCATCCCCGATCGCACTTTGTTTGCGTTTAAAAATAATATATAAGCCTATGGTGATTAATATTAACGGCCAGAGGACCCTTAGCATCGCGCCAAAGCTGAATTTGAATAAAAATATTATTCCCAGGACAATTAAAATGATTCCCCAAATTTTATATCTGGAATCGCCGGACATTCGTCATTTTCCTTTATTGAAATTAAGGCAGCACTTCATAAAATATTATTCGTTGTCAAATTAATATATCATAAACACAATCAAACATAAAATGTCTCTAACCAACTTCCCGGCCCAGAAATCAACGATAGCCAGCTTCTGGATTGGCAATCGCGGGGCGCTACGATGCAGCGACCCGCTTTCGCCGCAAATTTATCCGTTAGCTTATCGGAAACTATTAGACCAACTTTGAAGCCTGTTGCAACGGTGTCAACATATTCCGATTAGTAGCCCAGTTCACCCAGCACTTTCTTATATTCGCCCGCTGATTTTTGCAGGGCGGCCAGGTCATCGCTATTGAGTTTCAGTTCCAGAATCTTTTCCACGCCGCCGGCGCCGAGCACTACCGGTACTCCGATATATTGTCCTTTGATACCATAAGGGCCATCGACGTAAGCCGATAGCGGCAGCACGCGTTTGCGGTCGGTTAATATCGAATCAACCATCTGAATAGTTGCCGCCGCGGGAGCGTAGTACGCCGAACCGGTTTTCAGCAGCTTTACGATCTCGCCGCCGCCATCTCGGGTTCTTTTCGCCAACGCGTCAATTTTTTCTTTCGACATAAGTTCGGTAATCGGTATTCCTGATACGGTAGTGTATGATGGCAGCGGCACCATGGTATCGCCATGACCGCCGAGGACCATCGCCTGCACATCGTTCATCGACACGCCAAGTTCCCAGGCAACGAATGTCCGGAACCGGGTCGAATCCAGAATACCGGCCTGGCCGAACACGCGATTGGTCGGAAAACCAGAAACTTTCCAGGCATGGTAAGTCATGATATCCAGCGGATTAGCGACCATTAAAATCATCGATTTGGGGGCGTATTTCTTGGCCTGCTTGGCCATGCCGCCGATAATATCGGCATTCATGTTCAACAAGTCTTCGCGGCTCATACCGGGCTTGCGGGGTAAGCCGGCGGTATGGACGATTAAGTCCGCGCCTTCCAACGACGCGAAATCATTACTGCCTTCGATCTTACAGTCATAACCGACTATTGGGCCGGCTTGAGCCAGATCGAGAGCTTTGCCCTTGGGCATGTCCTCGATGATATCGATGACAGTGATATCACACAGATTTGTCTGAGCCAGATACATGGCGCAGCTTTCGCCTACATGGCCGGCGCCGACTATTACTACTTTCTTCCTCACTTGAAACTCCTTTTTTTAAGGTTTTATTACTGGTACTGAATATCCTGCATCTTCTAAAACAGCTAACTCGAATTTATTATTAAATTCCTTCATAGCCGCTTCCACCGCCGTCTTTATATCTTTGAAGGATTTAAAATATACTTTTTCCACTTGATGGTCGTCAAGGGTTGTCACATAAAAGACTTTAAATCTTTGCAGTTGACGGGCGGTTTTGATCAATTTATGAATACCAAACGAGTCATCGTTTATGCCTTCCGTCAAGACAGATTTCGGGGTGGGATATTTATCCGCCAATTTCATGAAATAATCGGAACCTGTACCCTCCGGACAAGCGCCCATGGTAATTAATACGCCGCCGGTATTGACCATCCGCCCGCCGTGTTCTTGGGCTTTCTGAAGCTGATAAAGATTGCTGTCCAATGGCTGATCACAACAGGCAATCACCACATCGAATTTTTTTGGAAGTTCGATTGCGTAACATTCCTCGGCGCGCGCGCAGGCCCGCATGAAAGCTTCATTGAGTTTATCAACGAATAAATCAAGCATACGGCCATCCCGGTCGGTGATGCATTGAATCGTAATAATGACTTTATTTCCGATCAGCCTAATACCCTCTTCCAGGTCAAGGTGAAGCGGGTTGCTATTAAGACTTAATGAAGTGGCGTTAATATCTTTGGCAAAACGATGATTTTTCTGAACAGTTTCGAATCCGGCCAATCCCGGAATAAGGGATTTTCGGCCGCCCGTGAACCCGGCGAAAAAATGCGGTTCAACAGAGTTAATAGTAAATATTATATCGGCCTCGGCAATTTTTCTGTTCAAATACACCGGTGTACCGTATGAAGTCCAGCCAAATTCGAGCAAGGAATCGTTGTCATAACAATCATGAATATACAGACGCGGCTTTATCTTGTCATATAATTGCCCGAATATTGCATGTAATTCGCTTTCAGTCGGTCGGCGATGAGTGCCGGTAGCAACTATAAAATCTCCATTTTTCACATAATCCCAGACAATCGGCAGAAGCTCTGCGGTAGGCGTACGGCGGTAGCCGTCGTTGACGACGGTCAAAACCTTCGCATGATTGAAATTCACCTTCAAACTATTCAACCCATCATTGATTTTCGATTCAATTGCCGATAGACTCATGGGTTTGGGAAATTTACAGTTATAACTGCCGCCAAACGTTAATAGCGGTCTAAAATCATCAGTATCAAAATGCTGATATTGGCCGCCATATGGCAATCGAATTTTCATCAACTAAAGAAAAAATTTATTTCCTGTTCAGCGTTCTGAGACGAATCAGAAGCGTGAACGGAATTTTTGGTTAGGCTGACCGCCAAATCATGCCTGATAGTGCCGGCCGCGGCTTTTTTAAAATCCGTGGCGCCTATAAGCTCTCTGACTTTGGCAACGGTATCGCCATCCGATTTAAGCACCATTGGCACAATCGGCCCTGATGACATATACTTGCACAGTTCATCCAGAAACGGTTTACCCTCGTGAACGGCGTAAAACTTGCGCGCCTGAGCGTAGTCGAGTTTAATCATTTTGATAGCGGCAATGATAAACCGGGCTTTTTCCACACGAGAGATTATTTCGCCGATAAGGTTGCGTTCAACCGCATCGGGCTTGATTATAAGAAGGGTCCGGCCCATTGATTAAGCCTTGATCTTTACGGCGTTTTGGCCCATTTCGAATCCAAGCTTGCAGGCTAATTCGTTTTTGGATTCGGTGCCTTTGGGGGCCCGATTCAAAACGGCATTCAGAAACGATTCCGTTTTACATATCCCCGAAACGACCACCAGCGCCGCCGCCGATACGACGTTGGCGACAAGAGTCGTGCCAACTTTCTCGCGCGCGGTTTGAGTAAACGGCATGCTGTAGATCGTTTTGAACGGCGGCAGCTGACGGACTATTTCCGAATCGACTACCAGAATGCCGTCTTCTCTCAGATGCGGGTAATATTTATCCGCGGCTTCCTGGGTCAAGGCTAAAAGCAAGTCCAGACTGGATGTCTTGGGGTAATAAATCTCATCCGCTGAAATCACCAAATCGGACCTGGATGTCCCGCCTCTGGCTTCAGGGCCATAGCTTTGAGTTTGGGCGACGTTCTTGCCTTCATATACGCCGACTGCTTCAGCAATCATCACGCCGGCCAGCACCAATCCTTGCCCGCCGGAGCCGGAAAGCCGAATCTCATATCTGTCTTCAATTTTCTTTTTCTTCATCCCTGCACCAATGCTAAGATTATCAATATTCCATGGTTTAAGCGTCTAAGATTCTTTGGTTTCCTTGTTATTTTCTTCGACCTCTTTGACCTCTTCGGCCTCTTCGATTTTCTCCTCGGGCGGATTAAACTTGTCTATTATCTTCTGGTATTGCTCGACATATTCCGGCCGTTCGATATTATGCAAAGTCCCGATTACATATTTACCCTGCATTTCTTCCGGGGTCATGTCCTTGGCTTTAGATACAGGGATAGCCAGGTCTTTCTGCGCCTGAATCATGCGAACGGCGGTGCCTTCGCGATTTATTCGGCCATATTGGGTTTCGCAGTTTGACATCGCCTCGATTACCGAGAAGCCTTTTTTCTCAAGACCCTTCTCGATCAGGGAGGAAAGCTGTGAGGCATGGTACACGGTGCCGCGGGCGACAAAAGTCGCGCCGGAGCTGATAGCCAGATTGCAGGTGTCAAACGGCTGTTCTATAGTCAAATAAGGAGCGGTTGAGGCGCGCTTGCCAATAGGTGTAGTAGGTGAATACTGGCCGCCGGTCATGCCGTATATATAATTATTAACCAGAATGACCGTCATATCGATATTACGGCGGCACGCATGGATAAAATGATTACCGCCGATTGCCAACAAATCACCATCACCGGACATAACCACCACTTTTAGCCTGGGGTTTGATAGCTTGACGCCGGTAGCAAACGCGATCGACCGCCCGTGCGTGGTATGAAGCGTGTTAAAATCGACATAGGCTGGTATCCTGGCCGTACAGCCGATCCCCGAGACCAGCGCGATATCATCTTTAGGTATCTGCAAGCGATCGACCGCCCTGATAAACGCGCCCAGAGCTATGCCAATGCCGCATCCCGGGCACCAGACATTGGGAAAATTCATTCTTGGCCTGAGATATTTATGTGTTACATCAGAATTCTGCATCGCTAGTGTTCCTCTTTTATCTTGTCGAGAATCTGTTCCGGAGTCATCAATTCCCCATCGTACCGGTTCAGGCCGACGATCTTGGTATGGCTGGAACATACGCGCTTGACTTCATTTATCAGTTGCCCCTGATTCAATTCCGCGACGATAACCAAATCGGCTTTCCTGGTTGCCGCAAGCAGTTTCTTTTCGGGAAAAGGCCAGATCGTGACAGGCTGAAATAAGCCGGCTTTAAACCGCTTGCCGCGAGCCAATCTCACTGCCTGTTTGGCCGCCATCGCCACGGATCCGTAAGCGAATATCACTACCCGGGCATCATCAAGCATAAACTCTTTCACTTCGATTATGTCATCCAGATGTCTCTCTATTTTCAATTTGAGTTTATCAAGTTTTTGGCTGATGACTTTGTTATCGGAGGTTGGAAAACCCCATTCATCATGAGTCAAACCGGTCAGATGGAATCTGTAGCCTTCGCCAAAATTAGCCATCGGCGAGGTGAAATCCGGAGTGATTTGAAAGTGCTTGTACCATTCGGGTGGAACATTCGGACGGGGGCGTTCGACTCTTTCAACTGAATTAATATCCGGCAGCGTGATCATTTCCCGCATATGGCCGATCACTTCATCGGATAAAACAGATACCGGCGTGCGATATCTTTCGGCCAGATTGAATGCGCGAATCGTAACATCGAAGCAGTCTCTCACCGATGTTGGACAAAGCACTATCGGGAAGTAATCGCCGTGCGATCCCCATTTGGCCTGCATAACATCCGCCTGCGCGACTTTGGTGGGCAAGCCGGTGGATGGGCCGCCGCGCATGACATTGACTATGACACAGGGGACTTCCGCCATCGAGGCATAGCCGATACTTTCCTGCATCAGTGAATAGCCCGGGCCGGAGGTGGCGGTCATCGATTTGCTGCCGGCGATTGACGCGCCTATTATCGCCGAGATAGAGGCAATTTCATCCTCCATCTGAATAAACCTTCCCCGGCATTTTGGCAATTCCAGAGCCATCAGCTCGGCTATTTCGGTCGATGGCGTTATCGGGTAGCCGGCAAAAAAGCGGCAACCCGCGGCCAGCGCGCCATAAGCGCAAGCCTGATTGCCCTGAATCAATTTCGGACCTGACATATTATCCATAAACTTACTCATTTCTCATTCGAGGTTATGGCGAAATCCGGACAATGAGTCCAACAAATCGCGCATTGGGTGCAATCCAGACCACGAGCAATTACGGGATAACCGTCTCTATCGGTGTCAAACACTTTTTTCGGACAAAGCTCTACGCAGATACCGCAAGCTTTACACCATTTTTTATAAATGACAACCGGGTCAGGCCGTGGATGATATCGTTTTTTGGTTGTCGTCTTTTCAGTCATTGTTATCTTTTCTTACCCGCTTTCTTCTTCGCAGTTTTCTTGACAACCTTTTTGGGAGAGGCGGCCTTTTTAATCGCTTTTGGGGCCGCTTTTTTCGGGGCTGTCTTTTTTACTGTTTTTTTCCTGGCTATTTTTTTCGCGACCGGCTTTTTAGTGATTTTCTTTTTGGCCTTCTTCTTTTGATACTCAGCCAGTTTTGTCGCCATCAAATCAGCTATCTGGGATGGGATTTCGGCTACCGGAATGCCGATAGCATTCAAGGCTTTAATCTTATCGGCCGCCAGACCGGAGGAACCGGAAATTATCGCGCCGGCATGTCCCATCCTCTTACCTGGAGGAGCGGTTTGACCCGCAATAAAACCAACTACCGGTTTGGTCACGTTCTGCTTAATGAATTTGGCCGCGTCTTCCTCATCGGAGCCGCCGATTTCACCTATTAGAACAATCCCTTCGGTAGCGGGGTCTTTTTCGAACGCTTCAAGGCAATCGATAAAATTGGTCCCGATAATCGGATCACCGCCAATACCGATTGTGGTCGATTGTCCCAGACCTTTATTGGACAGATTGTAAACCACCTCATAAGTTAAGGTGCCGGAACGCGAGACAACGCCGATTGGGCCTTTCTTGAAAATATGCGCAGGTAAAATACCGACTTTCGATAATCCCGGAGAAATAATCCCGGGACAATTCGGTCCGATCAAGCGAATCCCCTTCATCTTTAAATAATTATATACACCGACCATGTCCCCGGCCGGTACACCTTCGGTAATGCAGATTATCAGCGAAACGCCCGATTCAGCCGCTTCATAAATAGCATCTACAGCAAACGGCGGCGGGACTAGAATCATCGCCGTATTAGCTTTAGTCGCTTTAACCGCTTCTTCCATAGTATCATAAATAGGCACGCCGAAAATATCGGTGCCGCCCTTACCCGGAGTAACACCGCCAACGACTTTGGTGCCGTAGTTTAACATCTGCTGAGTATGAAACGAGCCATCCCGACCGGTTATGCCCTGGACTATGACCCTGGTGTTTTTATCAACAAATATTGCCATAACACACCTTCTTTTTCTTTTATCCGTAATCGATTATTATCACTAATTAACAGTAAGCTTGGCTATCAGGCAACCGGAGAGACCTCCTTGATAGCCATCTTAACCACTTCATCCATCGAATTGGTAGCGGGGAAATCCAGGCTTTGCAGGATTTCCTTACCTTTTTCCTCGTTAGTCCCGGTAAGCCGGACAACGATCGGCACGCGCGGTTTGAGTTTCTCCACGGCCGCGACTATGCCGTTGGCAACATCATCGCATCTGGTTATGCCGCCGAAAATGTTGAATAAAATCACACCGACATTGGGATCATCCAAAATTATGCGCAGCGCCGCAATGACTTTTTCAGGCGATGACGACCCTCCGATATCAAGGAAATTAGCCGGCCGACCGCCGAAATATTTCACCAGGTCCATGGTAGCCATAGCCAAACCGGCGCCATTGACACAGCAACCGATATTGCCATCGAGTTTGACAAATGATAAATCGTTACGCTTGGCTTCCATTTCAGCCGGATCTTCGGCATCGAGATCACGATAGTTTTCCAGATCAGGATGCTTGAAGAGGCCGTTATCATCGAGATTAATTTTGGCATCAAGGGCGATAAGATTATTTTCCCCATCCAGAATTAGCGGATTAATTTCCGCCAGCGACGCGTCGCTGTGGATAAAAGCATTGTACAGCTTTTTTAAAATCGAGGCCGCTTTACGGGCAATCTTGATATCGGGATAAACGAAACGCGCCAGCTTCAAAGCCTCAAACTGGTGTAATCCCAACAAGGGATCGACTGCGAATTTCATGATTTTTTCGGGGGTCTCGGCGGCTACTTGTTCGATATCGATACCGCCCGCCGGCGATACCATGAATACATTCTTCTTGGACGCCCGGTCGAGAATAATCCCCACATAAGCCTCATGCTTGATATCGATCGCTTCCGTGACCAGGATTTTTTTGACGATTAGTCCTTTGATATCCATCCCCAGCACTTCTTGGGCGGCGAAAAAAGCGTCATCCGGGTCTTTGCAATATTTAATTCCGCCGGCTTTGCCACGCCCGCCAACATGGACCTGCGCCTTGACCATCACCGGCTTTTCATAGCGAACCGCCAGATTGCGGGCTTCTTCCGGAGATGTAACAACCTCACCTTTTGGTATCGGCAGTCCAAATTTGCCGAAAATTTCTTTTGCCTGGTATTCGTGTATTTTCATATCTCCTCCCTATAGGAAGGCTAATTAAGTGAAAAGATTCTCAAATGTCAAGCTGCCATTTGCGCAAAAAATCGGCGCTTAACGTTAACAATTGATCCCTTGTATTGGCTTGAGGTTCGTCCAAAACCTTGTCTAAAAGGTAATTTAAAACCTGGCCAATTATGACCCCCTCCTTAAGTCCGAAATTCTCCTTTAAGTCATTGCCGTTCAAGGCTAAATCAGCCAATCCAAACGGTTGTTTTTTATCTAATTCAGATTTTATTTTAAGCTCAAATTCATCGATACTTGCGGTCGTTTGCCCCATGCCTTGCGCAATCGTATCGGCGCGGCGAAGAGCTATCAAATCGAATATCAATTCCTGGCCAACATTACTGATTAATCGCCTAATTCCCTTATCACCGGCCTTTTCGCTGAACATATGTTTGTCGATAAGTTTCTCAACCTGGCTGATAATATCATTGGGGTAGCGAAGTCTTTTTAGCGCCTCACCGGCCATTTTTTTGCCTAATTTATCATGACCATAGAAAGTCGCTCCACCTTCGACAAACTGCCGGGTAGCGGGCTTGCCTGTATCATGAAACAGCGCCGCCAATTTAATTGTCAGCTTCCGGGGGGCTTCATCAATTACCTGTAAAGTATGTTCAAACACATCCCAGCGATGGTATCCGCCGGGCTGTTCAATATCGACAGTTTGCGCCAATTCCGGCAGAATAAATTCTAATAAGCCGATCTGTTTCATCAACCTGAAACCGGACGACGGCTTCTCGGCTTTCTCCAATAGCTTATTCAATTCTTCTGCAATTCGTTCCGGGGAAACCGATTTGACGAGGCCGGCGTGTTTTTTCATTTCACTAAGCGTGTCAGTTTCAATAGCCAGATTGAATCGTGCCGCGAATTGCACGCCGCGTAGAATTCGAAGCGGATCATCTGTAAAACTTGTACGGGATACTGTCCTGAGTATTCTGTTTTCCAAATCAGTCTTGCCGCCATAAGGATCGATTATATTACCTTGAGGCAATTCACGAGCCATGGCGTTGATCGTGAAATCGCGCCGTAATAAATCTTCTTCGATAGGGATGCTATGATCGAAATCTATCTCAAAATCGCGATGACCGGTGCCGGTGGAAATTTCTTTTCTGGGCAATGATATATCCAAAGTCGAATCGAATCCCCGCGGTTTGAACTTTATTACGCCAAAAGTTTGCCCGACCAGATTTATATCGCCAAATTTATTAAGGATTTGCTTAAGTTTCAATAATGGAATACCGCAAACGATAAGATCCAGGTCCTTGGGACTTTTATTTCCAATTAGTCTATCCCTGACAGGCCCACCTACCTCGTAGATTTTCCCGCCTTCGCGGATTATTATTTCTGTCAGGCTTTCCAGAAAGCCCAAACCAGCCTCACTTGTGCTATTCAGAATTTTGCAAAAATTTATTATCAGGGGATTATTGTCGTTCCCGCATCCCCGTTGATAGCCTCATAAGCTTTTTCGATTGACCCGATGATGACTTTTTCGCCGCCGGCATTTAAGAAATCGATAGCGGCTTCGATTTTAGGTCCCATACTGCCGGCCGGGAACTGTTTTTCCGCAAGATACTGCTTGGCCTCTTTCATTGTCATCCGATTGATATCTTGTTGATTCGGTTTGCTGTAATTTAGCGAGACCTTTTCTACCGAAGTCAAGATTACTAAAAGCTGGGCGCCAATATCACGGGCCATAACTGACGCCGCCCGGTCTTTATCAATTACCGCATCTATGCCTTTAAGTACACCTTGATGTTTTATCACCGGAATCCCGCCGCCGCCAGAAGCGACCACCACCACACCGCTTTCGACCAATTTCTTGATAACATCTTTCTCGACAATGCTGAGTGGTTTGGGTGAGGCGATAACGCGTCTCAATCGATTATCTCCAGGATACGGCTTCATGGCCCAACCGAATTCTTTTTTCAGAAGTTCGGCTTTTTCAGGTTCATAAAACTGCCCGATAAATTTGGTTGGATCTTTGAAATCCTTATCCTCTTCATCCACCATCACCTGGGTGACAATAGTCGAGACCTGTCTGGAAATGTTTTTCTTCGTAAATATGTTCTGAAGGACCTGTTCAATCATAAAACCCATGCCGCCCTGAAGATCGGCCACGCAAATAAAAATGGGCAAATCCGGCGCCTTGCTTCGGGCCAATTCTACGCGAAGCACAGCGTTACCGACTTGCGGGCCGTTGCCGTGGGTCAAGGCAAGATTGTAATCATCCTGAATTAATTTAATAATCCCGGCCAGGCTTATTTCGGTATTGATGAATTGATTGGAAATAGTGTCTTCGCGATCTTTTTTCGTGATCGCGTTGCCCCCTAAAGCTACAACCGCTGTCTTTTTTGTCATCTCACACCACCAACAACATTTTACGATTAGCGCCGGTTTTGCGGCAAAAATTTAGTTTAATCAATTACTTTCAAAAAACAAACAATTTAATCTTACATAATCCGTTAATTTTACAAAGCCAAAGGCGAGCCAACTTGAAGGCTCGCCTGTAAATTCAAATCTTATTGTCCGACTTTATCTACGGTTCTTGCTTTTGACCGTTTTCTTTACAGCCGTTTTCTTGGGTTTTTGAAAGAAAACCGATAGTACAGATTCCAAATTAGGCATGCCGATTTCCTGCAATTCGTAGCTAACGCGGACTGCCGGTTTGGCTATTTTAATTATCCGGCGAAGGTCAATTGGAGTGCCGATAATCACCGAATCGGCTTTGGTTTTGGCGATAGTTTTTTCCAGGTCCTTAACCTGCTTGGCCCCATAACCCATAGCCGGTAAAAGCGTTCCGATTTCGGGATATTTCTTGAAAGTTTCCGTTATTGAGCCAACAGTATAGGGCCGCGGATCGACCAATTCGGCAGCGCCGAACTTGGTGGCCGCTACCACGCCGGCGCCATAGGTCATTTCGCCATGCGTCAAAGTCGGGCCATCCTCGACCACCAATACTCTTTTGCCCGTAATAAGCTCAGGTTTGTCCACAAATATAGGCGAAGCCGCGTCGATTACAACGGCTTCGGGGTTTAACATCGATATGGACTCTCTGACATCCGCTACACCCTCAGGTGGAGCGGTATCGATCTTGTTGATTATAATAATGTCGGCCAGAAGCAAGTTGACTTCGCCGGGATAATAGGATAGCTCATGTCCGGCGCGATGCGGATCTACCACTGTGATTTGAATATCGGGATCGTAAAACGACACATCATTATTACCGCCATCCCAGACAATAACATCGGCCTCTTTTTCTGCTTCTCTTAGAATCACGCCATAATCGACACCGGCATAAACTATCACGCCGTTGTTAATATGAGGTTCGTACTCTTCGCGTTCTTCGATAGTGCATTTGTGCTTGTCAAGATCCGAAAGCCTAGCAAAACGCTGGCAAATCTGCTTGGTTAGATCGCCATAGGGCATCGGGTGACGAATAGCCACTACTTTTAATCCGAAACCTTGCAGTACCTTACATACCTTACGGGTTGATTGCGATTTGCCGCAGCCGGTGCGTATAGCGCATACCGAAACAATAGGTTTTGTGGATTTAAGCATAGTTTTTTCAATGCCCAGCATTTTAAAATCCGCACCGCAGGCATTGACAACCGCTCCGATAGACATGACATATTCATACGAAACATCAGAATAAGAGAATACGACTTCATCGATTTCGTATTGATCGATCAATACCGGTAATTCCTCCTCGGCCACGATTGGAATACCCTTTGGATAAAGCGAACCCGCCAGTTTGGCCGGGTATTTCCGGCCATGAATATCAGGAATTTGGGTGGCTGTGAAAGCCACGACCTGATAATCCTTGTTATCGCGGTAGATACAGTTAAAATTATGAAAATCCCTGCCTGCCGCACCCATTATTATTATTCTTTTTGGTTTGATAGCCATTCCGGCTACTCCTTTCTAAAATTCGATATAAACAACTATTATTTGCATAGAAAAGCGTACTTACAAGGGATTATTAAGCCTTCAATGGTCAAACAGCTTTTTAGACCAGTATATCATGGGGGGTATTATATGATATTTTATGGGGAAGTCAATATGTTTTTAGATGGGTCAGGCCTAAGTAAGGATGCTAATGGAAATCGGGCTTAAATTCATGGGGTGATTTTCCGTCATGGTGATATAGGTAAAAAGATCGTTTGAGGTTTGAGGTACATTATTATTACAAATTGACTACTGTGCTTTTAATTTTCCATTTAGGTCGGAGTCTGAAAAGTCGGGGAAATATACAACATACTTACCATGCTTAATCCCTACTTCATAATTACGAACAACCATTTGAATAAATTCATATCCAAAGTGAAAATAAGCTCTAGTTTCGATATTGAGTAAGGGGTCTTCTTTGAATACTATAGCAGAATATTTTTTCTGATTAACGCTTTCAAGAAGCGAAGCATAAATGAATCTAATATATATGGTTTTTTGTTCGCCATTATTGGCAGCATCGGATCTTCAGATAATACTAGTACATCATCCGATTTGAATATGTTAACGATTTCTTTAGGATAGCGCTTGTTTACATGATTGTTTTCATCAGTCAATAAAGATCTTAAGGAAATGACATTGTAAATAATAGAAGATACAATCAAAATCGAACAGAAATATATAAACAGCTTTTTGCTTTGGGATTTGCTATGATATATTATCGAACCAATTAATAATATTGATGCCGTTGAAACATCAACAAGATGATTATAATCGGTTCCGGGAGAGCCGAATATTGCAATTGTAGTTATAAATGATAAAAACCAAAAAATAAAGATGAGATTATTCATAAGACTATTTATATGCTTATATGCTATGATAAATGCCCATATTAATAACAATAAACATATTAGATCATGCATTATGATCAATTTTATAAATAATATCGGCGCCTTTAAAACACTAAATAAGTCGGCACCACCAGAAGAACAAGCGCTAAATATCGATATAATTCGTCCGGATGTTCCAAAATATAAAACGCTGAAAAATAATATGTAGCCTATAAATGTCAGCAGTAAAATCCACAAGGCTTCTTTTGTTCTTTTAGTTAATATTAACCATATGAACACAGATAATATGCCATGAACTGCCGTTATCTTTGCCGAAAATGCCAAAGTAAAGAAAACTGATGCAAATATTATTTTATATTTTGTGCCATGATTAGATAAAATAAAAGCCATCCCAATAATATTAAGTGCAACCGGCAGAATATCTGCGCGGATAGCAGTAAGACCTAATTGAATACTGAATTCGGAAATCAATGAAGTTGATAGCGCAATAGTTACGATTGGTTTTATTTTCATTTGCCAAAATATTATAAAACAAGCACCAAAGTAGGAGTAATCCAGAAAATATACTGACGATATGACCTGATATTATTGGCATACCAAAAAGCTTTATTAATAGTGCGTGAATTGAGAAAAATAATGGAAAATAACGAGTACCGCCAAAACCAATCTCATCGGAAAATAGAGGTCGATAAAATATTCCATCACTGAAATCCATAGCAAGCCCTATCCAAGTACCTGATACAAAATTTAATGAGGAGCCTATATTTATAGAATATAATACTATTATAACAACGATTGATAAACA
>Ga0299912_10000842_pt1 | contig 25095 bp, 26 predicted proteins | sample RVTome_2_FD_207667 | JGI IMG/M metagenome (GOLD analysis project Ga0299912, IMG submission 207667) | Soil microbial communities from uranium-contaminated site in the Upper Colorado River Basin, Wyoming, United States - RVT95D214 (version 2) ... | reverse complement strand
GAATCGGTGTTATCAAAATCAACCTTGATCGATACGTTGTACAAAAGCTCTTTTTCAAGCCGCTCCCTCAGATGCCTGGAGGTCACATACTTTCCTTCTTGTCCGGCAAAGGGGGAGGTGTTTGCAGAAAAGATCATGGAGATCGTAGGCTCATCGACGGCAATTCTCGGGAGAGGTTTTGGGTCTTCGAGGTCTGTAATCGTATCTCCAATGTTAATCCCATCGATTCCGGCAAGGGCAACGATGTCGCCTGCAGAGGCTTCCTTCATCTCCACCCTTTCGAGTCCCTGAAATCCGTACAGGAAAGTGACCTTCGTTTTTATCAATTCTCCGCTGCTGTTGGTCATGCATACCCAGTCCCCGGTCTTCAGGGAGCCGGAGAAGAGCCTTCCTATAGCCAGCCTGCCAACATAGTCGTTATAGTCGATGTTTGCGACCAGCATCTTCATCGGACCTTTTTCGTCCCCCTCGGGAGGGGGTACCGCACGAAGGATGAGTTCAAACAGGGATCGAAGGCCGTCAGCGTCATCCTCGGGATGGAGTTTGGCGATGCCAAGTTTTGCGTTGGTGTAAACGATAGGGAATTCGAGCTGTTCTTCTGTGGCATCGAGGTCAATGAAGAGATCATAGACCTCGTTCAGCACCTCCTGGATCCGCGCATCAGACCGATCGATCTTGTTGATTACAAGGATGGGAGGCAGGTTCAGTTCAAGGGCCTTCTTAAGGACAAACCGTGTCTGCGGTAAAGGGCCCTCGGAGGCATCGACCAAAAGGAGCACACCGTCCACCATCGTCAGCGTCCTCTCCACCTCCCCTCCGAAATCGGCGTGACCCGGTGTATCGACGATATTGATCTTCACCCCCATGTATTCGATCGCGGTGTTCTTTGCCATGATGGTAATGCCTCGCTCTCGTTCCAGGTCGATGTTATCCATGATCCTTTCCTGAACCGTTTCATTGGAACGAAATATCCCTGATTGCTTGAGCAGTCCATCGACAAGAGTTGTCTTGCCGTGATCCACATGGGCAATAATAGCGATGTTCCTTAAATCTTCACGTTTCATCAAGAAACCTTATGTTGCATTGAACCGCCTATTAGTTTAGATGTGCTTCCGAACCTTTGTCAAACGGTTCCATTAAGGATTCAAGGATTCGAGGGGTCAAGGGTTCAAGTATTTATTCTCTAAGGCTCGGGGTTCCAATTTCTTATCATTCCCTTGGATCCCTGAATCCTTGACCCCTGGAACCCTTTCCATTATTTCCAATTCATAATCTGGAATTTGCTTGTCCTAATCCTCAGAGTCAACCTTCTCATCCATCTCAGGAAGCCAGTTCTGGATAATTTCCATGACTCGTTTTGCCTGGTTGGCGGAGGAAATATTGAATTTTGACTTGGGGATAAACTTTCCAGCCCTTTTTTGATAGCGGGCTACTCTAATTTTCTTGGGCCCGAATTCACCAGTTTTCTTATCAAGGTCCTGGTACATAAACATGATTGTGGACCAGGCCCCGCTCGTAAGGACCTCTTTCTTCACTTGCCGGACCAGGTGCTGCCCATTCTCATCCTTCCAATCTACACTGATTTCATCAATGATCTCTGCCATTTCTGCTTCCTTTCATGAAATCAACCGCCATCGGCTACAGCTGATGGCTTCAGGGTTCGTGGATTCGAATGTGGGAAGTGGAAGGTGGAATGTGGTTTTGACCGCTTTCTACTCTCTGCTTTCCACTTTCGGACACTTGGCCCCTGGAACCCTTTCCGTTGGATGTTCTGTAGGTCAGGGATACTGCCATGCCATACCGGATGGATTCGATTGTTCTTAAAGAGGGTCTTTAGGGTTATCAATTCTTTATCGGTGACGAAGGTCATGGCCGTGCCCGATCGCCCCATTCTTCCGGTTCTTCCGGTACGGTGGGTGTAAGTTTCTTGGTCCACTGGATAGTCATAGTTAATCACATGACTGACGTGACTAAAGTCGAGACCCCGACCAGCAACATCTGTGGCTACCAGGAAGGTAATCTCGTTACGACGGAAACGATCAAATATGGAAGTTCGTTTCGACTGTTCCAGACCTCCGTGGATGTATTCCAACGAGTCAAGCTTTCTCTTAAGATCTCTCAGGAGTTGGTCCCCATGATGCCGCGAGTTACAAAAGACAATAGCCTGGGAGATTCTCTCCTCTTGAAGATATTCCATCAGAGCAGCCAGCCTATCAGGCAACCCCACGTGCCGAAAATGATGAACGAGGCTTTGGGGAGATATCTGCTCATTATTCAATTCGACCCTGACAGGGTCTTTTAAGTAGGTTCCGGTGAGCCGATTGATTTCATCTGGCATCGTCGCTGCAAAGAGCAGGGTCTGATGTTCATGAATGAGACAGGATAGGATAAAGTCCACGTCTTCAATGAAGCCCATCTTTAGCATTGTGTCCGCTTCGTCCAGAGTCAGGATGCGAACCTGAGAAAGATCGATGGTCGTGGTGTTATAAAGGAAATCAATCAATCTTCCGGGGGTGGCGACAAGGACGTGAACGCCGTCTCTTAATTTGGCTTTTTGAACCTCCATCGGAAAACCACCGAAGATTGCAAAAGGAATGACCTCCGTATACCGCGAAATGTTATCGATCTCCTCCACATACTGAAGCGCCAGCTCCCGAGTAGGGACCAGGATCAGGGCCTGGATGGCCTTGATGGACGGATCGATCATCTGAACCAGCGGAATGCCGCAAGCTCCTGTCTTGCCGGAACCTGTCTCTGCTCTAGCCAGGAGATCCCTGCCGGTCAGGATGGGTTCGAACGTTTTTTCTTGTATGGGTGTCAGATCCTTGAATCCCATCTCGTCGACGGCCCTCAGGATCTCCGGCCTCAAATTCAATTCTGAAAATAGCATTATTCCTCCTTAACGACTTGCAGTAAGTTGATCCCTCTATTTTTTACCAAACCGATGATTTCAAGGATTATCAAACCACGCGGGGCAGAGGAATGATTAAATCATGCGGAAATGGATTGGAAATATTGGACTTATTATAAAACAATAATTCTTGAAAAGAAAGAGGACACGCCTCGTATCCTTTTCTTGCTCCTCCACTTTCACCATTGCGAACTTGAAACGAAGTTCTTCATACATTATTATAGATTCTACCCCCCCCCCTCACCCGCTGGGGAGAGGGAGGGGGTGATCTGAGTTCCCCAAATCTCAATCAGGAGGAAAAGATGAGAAAAGGATCGCTCTTTATAAAGTTGGTTCTGTCCGCTTTTATCCTTGCTGCACTCTCCGGCTGCGGCTATAACACGATGCAGCAGAATGAGGAGGCGGTCAAGGCGGCATGGGGGGATGTTGAGGCAACCTATCAGAGAAGAAATGACCTCATCCCCAATCTCGTCGAGGTCGTAAAAGCCTATGCCAAGCACGAAAGGGAAACCCTCACCGCCGTCACAGAGGCAAGGGCGAAGGTTGGGGCATTGCAGGTGCCCAAGAATATCCTTGATGATCCCAAGGCCTTCTCACAATTTCAGGAGGCACAGGCCGGCATGAGCAGCGCCCTTTCGCGACTGATGTTGGTCGTCGAGCGCTACCCTGACCTCAAGGCAAACCAGAACTTTCAGGACCTTCAACACCAGCTGGAGGGAACGGAGAACAGGATCAATGTCGCGCGGACCCGCTATAACAAGGCGGTCGAGGTCTTCAATGGCTCCATCCGGATATTTCCGAACAACCTGACCAATAAATTCCTGCTCCATCTAAGTCTGAAAGAGCCCTTCAAGGCCGAGCCCGGGGCTTCCAAGGCCCCCCAGGTTAAATTCTGAAAATAGAAGGTTAAGGCTGAGGTTAAGATTAAGAATGCGAGTAAAAACAAACCTTAAGTAGTAGGACAAAATTCTTAGATTTAACCATGTAAAGATCTAAATAAAATGGAGATGGGGAGATAGGGTGATGGGGAGAAAATGGAAGAAATCTCTCCCTCGTACGAAAGAGGCGGGGGAATTTTGAGGTGAAATTCTGAAATGAGAAAATGGTTGTTCTTACTGATCTTTATTCTATTGTTCCCACCTTTGGCTGCTTACGGCCTTGATATCCCAAGGCTCCAGGGCTATGTCAACGATGATGCAGGCATGATCAGTCCTTCCGCGAAGTCAAAGATTGAGGAAGAACTGAGGGCCTTTGAACAGTCGGATTCAACCCAGATCGTTATCCTGACCATCCCCTCTCTCGAAGGAGGAAATATTGAGGAGTTTGGCATCAAAGTCGCGGAGGCATGGAAGATTGGGCAACAGGGGAAGGACAATGGTGTCCTCTTCATCGTCTCGAAACAGGAAAGAAAGATAAGGATCGAGGTCGGCCGCGGCCTCGAAGGAAAGTTAACGGATCTGATGGCGGGAAGAATTATCGATCAGGTCATCAAACCGAGATTTAAACAGGGAGATTTTGATGGAGGTTTCTTAGCGGGTGTCTCTGCATTGATCGATGGAACACGGGGCGAGTTCAAAGCCGAGCAAAGGGCGTTTCAACGGAGACAGAAGGGCCTTCCCCCTTTCCTTACCCTCTTTATTTTTTTGGGTGTGTTCACACTTATCTTGGGCAGTCTATCTCGTATTTTAGGCGGAATCACTGCGGCCATTGGGCTCCCTACTTTCGTCTATCTTGCCGTCCTCCCCGTCGGGATCATCGCCATCATTTTATTGGCCTTGGTCGGTTTTGGCGCAGGTCTTTTCTTACCCCGTCTCTTTTCTTCAGGAGGGTCTCGAAGGGATGGTTCCAGGGGGCATCATGGGGGTGGGTTCTTCTATGGACCAGGGATCGGCGGTCACTCCATAGGGGGGGGTGGGTTTGATGGGGGTTTCAGCGGCGGGGGCGGTTCCTTCGGAGGCGGCGGGGCCTCAGGAGACTGGTAATGAGAGCGCTTTCAAAATCCGAAAATTTTTTTACTGCGGAAGAAAAGGAGAGACTCAAGGCCACAACCCAGGAGGTCGAATCCCGGACCATTGGCGAAATCGTTGTCATGGTGGTTGACCGGAGCGATCACTACATAGAGGCAGAGGTTCTCGGCGGGGTCCTTCTCGGGAGCGTATTGTCATTGATATTGACTTTTCTTTATTTTCACTCCTCCGTCTGGTCTTATGTCCCCATGAGTTTCTTATTTTTTTTCCCCTGCCGGTCGCTCTTTAAAAGAGTGGAGGGTTTGAAGAAGCTCTTTATTGGAATCAGAAGAAAAGAGGAAGCAGTCAGGCAGAGGGCTGAGAGGGCCTTCTTTGAGAAAGGGCTTTATGCGACAAAGAAGAACACAGGGGTCCTCTTCTTTCTCTCCCTCCTCGAAAGGAAAATCTGGGTTCTTGCGGATAGAGGCATTTACGAGAGGATGGATCAAGAAACCCTGAACCGGTTTGCAAATGAGGTTTCCAGAGGGATCAGAGAGGATCGTGCTTGCGAGGCCCTCTCTCAGGCCATCCGGGGAATAGGGGTTTTACTTTCTCGGCATTTTCCCATTACCTCCGGTGATACCGACGAACTCCCCGATGACGTGATGACGGAAGAATAATTCTTACAGCTGCCCCACCTTCTCCCTCGAATGGTTCCTGATATGTCGTTGAAGACGGCGATATCAAACATTTGCGGGGCAGGCTCTGCTTCCGCTCTTCTTAAGAGAGCCTTTTCTTTAACTGATTATTCTTACGTTGCTGGCTTGGGGACCTTTGGGGCCTTGGGTAATTTCAAATTCAACTTCGTCACCCTCTTTAAGCGATTTGAACCCCTCTCCCTGAATGGCGGAGTGGTGGACAAACACGTCCTTGTTGCCTTCAACTTCGATAAATCCAAAACCCTTTTGGTCGTTGAACCATTTGACTCGTCCTGTCATTGGAACCTCCCTTAAACTAAAAGCCTCGGAGTTAAAACTCCGTGCAGTCAATTTTGTTTACCTGCAAAAAGCTTGAAAGCCTCAACACTTATTTATTATATAATAATTTATGTTAAACAGCAAAACCTAATATCATCCTTTTAATCCTCGTCAAATTATTTTACCCTTAACCCGTCCATTCGCTTTGCCATGCTCTTAGATGATCTGCCATTTTCCTTGGCATTTTGTTGAGGGAGGTTATGAAGGAAGCACATATTCCGAAGATTGCACAAGAACTGGGTCTTACAGCCAAACAGGTCCAGGCCACGGCTGAGCTCTTGAATGAAGGGGCCACTGTCCCCTTTATCGCCCGATACCGAAAGGAAGCCACGGGTTCTCTGGATGAGGTTGCCATCACAGCGGTTCGCGACCGGCTCAATCAGCTCATGGAACTGGAAAAGCGCCGTGAGGTCATCCTCAAATCTTTGGAAGAACGGGGACAGCTCACGGATGAGTTAAAGGAGAAGATCCTGTCGGCGGAGACCATGGTCGTTCTGGAAGATATCTATTTGCCCTACCGGCCCAAACGCCGGACACGGGCAACGATCGCCAAAGAAAAGGGACTGGAACCGTTGGCCCAGGAGCTTTTTGCACAGGATGAAATGGATCCGTTGGCCGAGGCAGCTGCTTTTGTCGATCCCGAAAAAGGAGTTGATTCCGCGGAAGACGCCCTCGCAGGAGCCCGTGACATCATCGCAGAATGGGTCAATGAAGATCAAACGGCCCGGGCCAGGATGCGTGATTTCTATTCGTCGAAGGCTGTCTTTAAGTCAAAGGTCGTTCCGGAGAAGGAGGCTGAAGGAATCAAGTACAAGGATTACTTTGACTGGGAAGAACCCGTGAACCGAGCGCCGTCCCACAGGATTCTTGCCATGAGGCGAGGAGAAAAGGAGGACTTTCTCGCTCTGCGGGTCTTAACCCCTGAAGATGAAGCCCTGGATATTCTCGATGGCCTTTTTGTCAGGGGGGAAGGACCTGCCTCCCAGCAAGTGAGGATGTCAGTGCACGATAGCTATAAGAGGCTTTTTTCTCCTTCCATGGAGACCGAGATCCGCATGGCAACGAAAAAAAGGGCGGATGAGGAGGCGATACGGGTCTTTGTAGAAAACCTACGTCAGCTTCTTCTTGCTCCGCCCCTTGGTCAGAAGAATGTCCTTGCCATCGATCCCGGTTTCCGGACCGGGTGTAAAGTGGTCTGCCTCGACCGTCAAGGGAAGCTGTTACACACCGAAACCATTTATCCTCTTCAGTCCGAAAAAGGTGCAGCCGATGCAGGCTCAAAGATCCTTGAGATGTGTGAGAGGTTCCACATAGAAGCCATTGCCGTCGGGAACGGCACAGCGGGAAGGGAGACAGAGACTTTCATCCGTAGCCTCGATCTCCCAAAGAACATTCAGTGGGTGATGGTCAACGAGAGTGGCGCATCGGTCTATTCGGCATCCGAGGTGGCACGGGAGGAGTTTCCCGATCAGGATGTCACCGTGCGAGGAGCCGTATCCATCGGCCGGAGGCTGATGGACCCTCTGGCAGAGCTGGTGAAGATCGACCCGAAGTCGATCGGTGTTGGCCAATACCAGCACGATGTGGACCAGGGAGCGTTGAAGAGCAGCCTCGATGATGTGGTGGCAAGCTGCGTTAACCGTGTGGGCGTGGAAGTGAATACGGCAAGCAAACAGCTTCTTACCTATGTCTCAGGATTGGGACCCCAGCTTGCCAAAGGGATCGTGGAGTACCGGAATGAACACGGTCCGTTTCGGTCGAGGGAAGGGCTGAGGCAGGTACCCCGTCTGGGACCCAAGGCTTTTGAGCAGGCCACAGGGTTTTTACGCATCAGAGATGGAGAAAACCCGCTGGATCGAAGCGCTGTTCATCCTGAGAGCTATCCCATTGTCGATGCCATGGCAAAGGACCTGGGTTGCTCGGTGCTCGATCTGATGCACGACGAGAAGCTCCGGAAGAGAATCGATCTGAAGCAATACGTCTCGGGAAAGGTAGGTCTTCCTACGTTGAATGATGTCCTGTCGGAGCTCTCCAGACCGGGCCGCGATCCCCGTGAGCAGTTCGAAACCTTCCGATTCGCGGAGGGAGTTGAAAAGATAGAAGATGTAAAGCCCGGGATGAAGCTTCCGGGGATCGTGACGAATCTCACTGCTTTTGGCGTTTTTGTCGACATTGGCGTCCATCAGGACGGGCTGGTTCATATCAGCGAGCTTTCCAGCCGGTTTGTGAAAAATCCCGCAGAGGTCGTGAAGGTTCATCAAAAGGTAATGGTAACAGTGCTGGATGTGGACCTCGCAAGAAGACGGATTTCCCTTTCCATGAAGAGCAGCTAGCCCCAACCCGATGCGGTTTCAAAGGGGGAAAGAAAGAAGGAAGAGAGGAAGCAAGATAGGAGGCAGAAATAGAGAAGCAATTTTTCAAATCACCCGTTTGCCGCTGCCCTCGGAAACAAGAATCAATAGATCATCATCCCGGGGCTATTAAATCTTCCGCGAACTTCGAGCCACTTAAACGACCCTCCCCAATTCTTGCAATGATTTCTTTGCACGCCTTTTCATAGTCATCAAACAGATCCTCGAGGACGAGGACAAGCCTGTTCATGCCCCGAATCTCCTTCACTTCAAGATGATGAGCATTAAAGTTTGGGTTTTCGGATCGTCGGACGAGTTCTAATCGTGACCCTGGTAAAATAACATGGAATAAGCCGCATCGAAGATTCTCATACAAGTCAAATGGCTTTCCACTCCCTTGATTAAATTTATGATAAGATGTTGGGAAAAGATCGTAAATAGCTCTTCGGAACCGTGGCGCGCTCAAACCCTTGTTCGAAAAAGGGTCTGAATCAAGGCAAGCTCCAAGAAATTCCATTCCCTGACAGACGAGGCTAAATGAAATACAATGATGCCTCTCCTCCTGTTGAATTTCCTTGAATTGATCTATCAAGACCTTTTGGATAAAATCCAAAATGTTCATCAAATTTTGAAGCCTCGAGGTTTACGACGCTCGATGCCGATAGCTCAGGCAAAAACCGTCGTCCATCGTCACGCTCAGGGTGACGGTGTCAAAGTCGGGATGCTTGTGGATCATTTCAAGGTAATCCCTCATGGAGTTGGCCTGCCGGATGGCGTTGTGGACTGCAAGAATTCCGCCTGGGACAAGCTTCTTCGGGTAGAGTTTGTTGAAGTAGTCCAATTGTCCCTCTTTGTCGGCATCCAGGAAGACAAAATCGAAAGGCCCTTCGAGCTTTGCCACTTTCATATGGGCATCCCCCTTGATGAGAGTTACCCGCTGCGACAACCCCGCCTCGCTCACGTGCCTGCGTGCCAGGTCGTATCGTTCCGTGTCGATTTCGATTGTGCTTAATCGGCCGCCCGTTTCCTCCAGTGCGAGCCCCATCCAGATCGCAGAAAAACCGTGCGAGGTTCCCAATTCGAGGACATTCATCGCGCGAGTGGCCTTCACCAGGAAATGAAGAAGCTCGCCGTCTTTGCGGGGGACGCTCCAAGACTGGGTGCCCTTGGCGTCCATCTCGTCCAGCAACCGCTTAAGCTGTGCCGGGTCGCGTTTGACCGGTGGCGGGCCGCCTTCAGCCGTGTCGGCAATGGCCGATAGGACATACGTGGCCGCCACGAAGAGACCCAACCCTCCTCCCTTGGTTTTGAGAAACTCCCGACGACTGAATGGGTGCCTGCTTTTCATGCGCTCTCCTCCTGTTCGATCAAAAAGTATTCTACTCGATTGGAGATCGATCCTCAACTCCCGAATCCGGCGAAGAAAACAGCCGGTCTTGAACCCGCTCCAGACATCGTTTTCTTTATTGACATCCCTTTCCACCCTATAGGGGAGGATGAAGAACAGGGGACGTGAACAGGACGTTGACTAAGCTGAATGACAAGGTTAACATAGGCCCGACCTCATAGGGACGCATTAAATCTTTTGTAGGGCGACCCTTTAAGGTTGTTTTAAGTCCCGCTGCGGCCGGGACTAAAGCCTTGGCCTACGTGTCAAATCATTTACTGCGTTTGTACTCGTTTGCTGATAAAGGAGCCCATGCCTCGCCACACCCAAGACCGAAAGATTGTTGGAGAACTGATCAGGTTTCTGGATAAGAAGAAAACCTCAACAAAATTCCCTGATCAGCTCATGCTCGAGATTGGCAGATTCTTTCTGGGAACGCCTTATGTGGCCGGCGCACTCGAAACGGAGAGGGCCGAGCACCTGGTCGTCAATCTGAGAGAGCACGACTGTGTTACTTTCGTCGAAAACGTGGTCTCTCTGGTATGGCATGTAAAATCCCGGGAAAAATCTTTTGAAGCTTTTCAGAGACTACTCCGGAAGATACGGTACAGACAGGGGCGGTTGCAGGGCTACTCCTCCCGGCTTCATTATTTCTCAGACTGGATTCATGATAACCAGAAGAAGGGGATCGTAAGGGATGTCACAGCGGAAATCGGGGGCAAGCCTTTGAGGAGGGCCATGGACTTCATGACGACAAATCCGGACCTCTATCCTCCGCTAAAAAATGCGGCGAACCTTCGAAGAATGAAGTTTGTTGAAAAAACGATCAGCACAAGATCCCTGTTTTTCATTCCAAAGAAGGCCCTGAGGCGATTGGAGGATCGGATTCGTGATGGCGATCTCATCGCCATCACGACGAATACAGAAGGCCTTGATGTTCAGCATGTGGGGCTTGCAGCAAGAGTAAAAAATCGAATTCACCTGCTTCACGCCTCCAGCATCGAGGGCAAGGTTGTCCTTTCCCAAGAGACACTCTACCGGTATCTGATGCGGAGCAGGGCCCACTCCGGGATTATGGTGGCGAGAGTTTGTTAAGGGGCTATCCCATCGCGGCGATAGCCTTTTCCACGGTCTTTCCTTCCAGGGAGACTTCTCTGTAGATGCTCTCCACCGAAGCTCCGTCCAGCCGATCGAAATCTCTTTCCACAGGGGTGATCAGGAAACCCCCCATATCGATCACCCCCGGGCTGACCACCACCCGAGCATCCCCTTCCCTGAAAAAGGCGTCGGGACGGTGTTTCCGGCGCGGAAAGATCACGAGGCGCCATTTCCTTTCTTTATAGAAGCCAGCGATATTCATCATGGGCTCCTCGTTTAGGAGAAGGACCTTTTTTAGGGCGTTCTGAAAACCCTTGAAAGCAACTCCCACGGCCATCGGGTCATCTCCCTCCAGGATGATGACTTCCCGACCCAGATCTCTCAAGCGATAGAGGAGAACACCGTCAACCTGTGTCATCAGAGTCAGTCTTTTCTCTCCCCGGATTTCTTTCTCGATTGGCATCTGTCCCGAAGGGACTGCCTGAAAATGAAGGTGACCAGGTGCGGAAGCGCCGCATTTTGGTCCGTTGTAGAGGATCGTCCAGCCGGAACCAAAATCAGCCATGAGCTGGAGAAGGGTATCGATATGTTCAGCAATGTCCTGGCGGCGATGGTCTAAATGGGAGACGGTGAAGTGAGAAGAGGCAACAGGCATGGGATTGCAGAGAATGAGGTAGTCGCTTTGGTAGAGGATCCCTTTCTGGCCTTCAGGGAGATGATCCAGGCAGAGGAAACATCGCCGCTCGTTTGCATTTTCTTCGCCCACACCGGCCAGGCTGCTCTTGATTCTTCCGGGATTGTGCTGGAGGCGGACGGAAAATCCCCTGCAAGGGACATCCCGCTCCCTGACGTCTTTAAGCGATTCACAGCCTTCCCGAAGATCCTGCCAGACCTTTTTCTGCTCTGATAGGAGCTCGAGACAAAGTCCGGGGAGATTCTTCAAGCTTCCCCCTCCGTCGAATGTGGCATCCGTCTTCTGGTTAAGCAGGGTGCGCCTCCCTAATTTCTTGTAACCGATGAGATGGTTTACTGTTGTTTTTCCCATGGTGAAAGGTTCTTCCCGGACGAATTGAAAGCCCACCTTCCTGTAAAAAACAAGGGCCTGCCTGTTTTTCACCATCACGCCGATCCAGAGTTCATCGAGACGCTTTTCTGCGGCATATCCTTCCGCCGCCTCGAGAAGCCGCCTGCCCATGCCCTGACCTTGAAACTCCGGAAGAAAATAGAGCGAGGGGACGCAGAGGCGATTCTCATTCTGGTTGAAGAAAAGTCGTGCATAACCGGCGATCTGATCATCCGTCTCTGCGATGAAAACCTGCGTGAACGGATCGTCGAACATGCTGAGGAAGGACGCTTCCGTATAGTGAATGTCGAAATAGGATCTGAGGTCCCTTTCGGGAATGAAGCTCGAATATGCGGAAATCCAGGACTGCCAGGTTACTCTGCGGATGGACGCGAGATCACCCTTCTGCCAGGGTCGGATGACGATTCCCATAGTTGTAGATCATCCTCCTTGATTCATTTTCTGCCGGGCGAGAATTTCAATGGTCCGGATCTTGTCCTTGAAGGCATCGTTTCGGTTTGCCTCTTCGATGCTGAGAGCCGCATCGCTGTTGCCCGACCAGCGTCTGCAGAGGTAGAGGCTTTCATAGATCCTCCCGATCCGATATTCCCGGCAGATTCGCAGCGCCGCCGTGTAATCCTCGCCGTAGCTCACGTTGAGAAATCCAATGTTGCGCATGAGGCCGGTGTTAAAAGCCCGCGGGGCACCCAGGCCGTTGATGCGCAACGCATTGTTGTGACCGTTCTCATCGGTCCACTCGCGGTGGTCGATGAGGCCCGGCGGGATCTCCTTGAGCCTGGAATCGACGAGGGTATAGGAGCCGATTACCATGGCATAGTTGCCCTGACGGAGCATATCGACCATCTTCTGCAGGGTGAGGGCGCTGCTGTAAAGATCGTCCGAATCGAGCTGAACGGCATAACGGCCGCAGGCTGTGTGGCGAAGGGCCTCGTTCCAGCAACCACCAATGCCAAGATCGGTCCTCTTCGGGACGATGCGCTTCAGGATAGAATACTGCCTGGCGAGATCGGAGAGGACGGCTGTTGTTCCGTCTATCGAGTGGTTGTCCACGACGATGACATTGAATGGAAAATCCGTTTCCTGCGACAGGGCGCTTTTCACGGCCTCGGCAATTGTTTCTTTACGGTTCCGCACGGGAATGACGACAGAGGCCTCCACCGGGGTGGACTGCGGTGTTTGCTCGACCTCCCTGAAGTGCCCGAGTTGAGAGCCAGGCAGATAAGCCCCGATCTTCTTCAAGTAATCCGTGAAGACGGTCTCCATTTCCTTCTGGACGGCTTCATTACGGGGATCGACGTACGCAAATATCTTTTCACTGCCCGAAGGCTCATACGGAGACTCATCTGTCCCGATCATGGGCCCCATCACGGAGTAGAGTGGCTCCTGTAGATGATAGACAGAATGGTCGATTGAGACCTTCAGGCGAAGATCATAGAAGCCGGCAGATTTAACGCTGGGTATTAGGCCGTATTTTTTCAGGGTCTTCCGGACGGCGGAGACCGAAAAGAGGATCATGGCGCCGAAGTCAAAATCATCGCGCACGCTCCCCGGCTGATAATCATTCAGTGGATGAAGGGTCTTCCCGTGTTCGCTTCCGTCATAGAAATCCGAATAGACCAGGGCTGCTTTCGTGGACTCAGCCTTCCCCAGGATTCTCTCCAGGGCTTTAGGCTCGATCGAAATTTGTCGGGACCCCGGTAAGAGAAGAAGGTACTTTGTTCGGATCCCAGCCAGAATCAGGCTGAGTGTTTCGTGTGACCAAAGGGGTCCGGCGACAAGAACACGACACCTGTCCATTTTGAAATGAACCGGCTCCTGACTTGCCCCGGCAGAAGAAGGCCTCCCAGCGTTTGGCCGGGATGTCGCCCCACCTGGATGTGAAGTAGGTTCCCTCGGGCTTTGCCCGCGGGGCTCCACGATCACGACACGTTCGACCAGGGCTGATTGCGTCAGGGAAAGCAGGGTCATCTCAAAAAAAGGTCCTGGGCTGTAAGGGGTGACCACGGTGAGAGGCTTCATTCTGTTTGATAGAGTATATGACGGAAAACTCACCGAGGCGGAAAAGCGTGAGCTTATTCGCATTCGGCGAAGTGTCAAGTTAGCTTTTCTTATGTAATACGATAAACAAACCTGACATGGCCGCTCCCTAAATCTACACCCATGAAAAATCTATCTTCAACTCTAAAACTGCATAACACCATACCACAATCAATGGAATTGTGCAACCTGCTACCTGGGCAGACCTCCCCCCTACAAGACTACACGACCTTGCCAGACCGAAACTAATAGGGTGATGCGTAAGGTGAACATCGTATTTTACGAGAAAAAAGAATGTATTTTGGGGGGAAGGCAGATGGGGCCAGATTTTTATCCTTTACTTTTTCAGAGTTTTTTTTTGTTAAGCTGAGAATACAATTTAGTCAAGAATAAAGATTCGACCCCAGAACCTTCGATTACGACAAAATGAGGTCCATCAATGGCATAAATAAATCCTTTGGAGCATAATGATCGGCCTTATAGTGGAATGCCGCCTCTCGATACTCAGGTAGATCATAACTGGTAAGAATGACAACTTTAATGTCGGGATATAGCCCTTTTATTAGCCGGGTTAGTTCAAGGCCATTTCCATTGGGCAACTGGATGTCCATAAAGATAAGATCGGGGAGGAAGGTCGGAATCGTCTGCAAAGCTTCATCTCCATCCTTCGCCTCCGATATGATGAGAGACGGGAATCGAGAATGCAAGCATTCCCTCAGTGTTTTTCGAAAAAGAGTGTTGTCATCAACGATTAATATCTTCTGCATGGTGACTCCTTCTGGGTTGCAAGGCGAGAAGGGTTGATACTTCATGTTAAGAAGAGCTATCAGGAATGTAAATGGGGTGCACTTAGTATTTGATATGGTTGTATGCTGTATTTTCGGCAAGGGAGGGACACCTCTTGTGGATTACTGGTTGAAATGTGCACAAAAAAGGCAGACCGATCTCTGACCCTGCCTTTGCTCTTTGACAGCAGTTGTCCCAAAAGAGGATGATTCAATTGTTTTACTTCTTAATCTCAGTGGGCTTGCACAGATCTTCCTTCGCCACTGCCACCCGACCACAGGCATCGCAAACATAGTTCAGTTTTGCCAATTTTGGTTTACAGACATGCCTTGGGTTGGATACGGTGATGCCACAGTATTCACAAGTATACGCTCGCTTGATCTCCTGGGGATGACAGAGATGGCCTTTTTCTGTAGTGACCATCCCACAGGTTTCACACTTGTAAACTCCCGACCCCGGTTTCATTGCCATTTCTCTTATTCTCCTTTCCTTTCTTCGATATGAACTTCTTGAACCCTCTCACTGCCAGCTGTGCTCGATGCGGTATCTTTTCCTTTTTACTTACCTCACCCTTGGCACAGCCCAAGGGTGAGGTAACTCCTGTGGCTGTTTCCTGTGACGGGTAACTTCATTAGGCCCGTTTTTTAGCTTTCATCGGCTTTTCGCAGCAGAGGATGTCGCAATCATCGACGCACCCGCAGACTTCATCTACCGTAACAGCCAGACCACAGGCGCTGCATTCATAAACATCGCCCTTCTTTGCGGCCTTTTTAGCAACCTTTTTTACCGCCTTCTTCTTAACCATGACTTCCTCCCCGTTATCAGCCAGTTCGTAACCTGCTTCTTCCAAAGAAGCGAAGTAGCATCAATGCAATTTTAATAGCTTAACAAAAACCCCCACTCAGCTTCCGGATCTTTCTCAAATCGCTTGGTCATCAGAGTTTCAAGAATCACATGATGTTTCTTCTCATCTGCCCATATCTGTTCGAAGATGTATTGAAGTGCCGGTGTCTTTGTTAGGTATTTAATTTCAGCAACAAATTCCCTATGCTTCTTTTCCATATCGCTATGTTTTTTTAATAAATTCCAGACTTCTTTTCTTTCCTTCGCCCCCACCACTGGTTTAAACTCAAGAATTTCGAGAGCTGCCCGACCCCAATCAGCATGTTTACGTGAGTCATGCTGAATGGCTCGCAGCAAATACTTGATGGTTGCATTTACGGCTTTGTTGATCGCCTCCTCTGTAAGATCAACCACCTCTTCCTCAGTTTTAATGACTTGATTCACCATTTTCCTTAGTTTATCAATACGTTCTTCATTCACCATACCCATCACCTCCTTTGATGATATCGTTAGCAGTTACGCAGTGGCCTTCGCACTATCTGAACCATCCGCATTAAAACCTTTTTCTAAGAGAATTATTTTGACCAATTTGAAAATCCCATCAGTCGCTATTGAGCTCTTTGAAAAGAAATAGTTAGCCTGATATTGGATGGCTGCTTCTCGATATTCCGGCAAATCATGGCTCGTAAGAATGATAATGATGATCTCAGGATGATCAGTTTTTATCTTTCTGGTCAGTTTAAGCCCGTTCTCTCCGGGTAACCTGATGTCCATAAAGATTAGATCGGGAGGAAGAACACCCATTTTTTCCAATGCCTCCTCCGAATCCACTGCTTCGGTAATACCCATTGAAGGGAATCGAGACTTTAGGCCATTTTTAAACACATTTCTAAATGGAGCGTTGTCTTCAATGAGCATTGTCCTGAACATTTTACTTTTTTCCTGTCTATCTTACGGTTTCTCCCTCTTCCTTTTCTCAGCAAATAACAGATAGAAAGAAGGCCTCAAATTCCCCCACTCTCTATCCCCTTCTCAAGGAGGGTTGAGTTTTGTCGGTGGGAACATTCTATGATAGTTTAAGATTACTAAAAATAATTTTGGACGTAAATGGGGTGGGCATTGTATTTTATGAAGAAAAAGAGAGTATTTTAAGGCCAACTTATGAGGAGGCCAGAGGGATAAATGGGGCAGGAATAGAAAAATGTTCCCGGCTTTTCGGCGCCATGAGCAAAAGACGTTCTATCCCTTTGGCTCGATCGCCCTCTGGCATACCAGGGAGAGATCCCGGAGTCGGGGGAGGGATTCTCCTGCCGCTCTATTTCCGTGAAAACCAAAACCCAGAAGGGAATACTTCTGGCCATTACGTCTTTCTCCTCAGTAAACGATCCAAGAATGTCCAGCAGCCCGGCGACCTTTGTGCTCCGGGCGGTGGAATCCATCCGTTATTAGATTCTTTGTCAGGGAAGCTTCTTCGATTCGGACTCTTGCCCGGGACCCGGGGGCCAGGTTTTGCGCTGGCCAAGCGCCGGGGAAAATCGATCCACGAAAAAATTCTTTTCCTTTTGGGCAATGCACTGCGGGAGAGTTGGGAAGAATTGCGCCTGAGCCCGTTCAATGTGGAATTCCTGGGCCCTTTGCCGACCTATCGTCTTCGTCACCGCACATGGATCATCTTCCCTATGGTCGGCAGGGTGAAGCATTGCTGGAAACCCAAGCTCAGCTGGGAAGTGGAAAAAATCGTTTCCATTCCTTTAGAAACTTTTTTCCACCCGGCAAACTATGCAGTTTATTCCTTGGAGGTGGCTGAGAACCTTATCACTCAGGGAATTCCCAGCCCCTGGGAGTTTCCCTGTTTTGTTCATAAGGAGGATGGAGAAGAAGAAATTCTCTGGGGAGCTACTTTTGAAGTGATTCAGACCTTCTTTAAAATTGTCTTCGATTTTTCTTTCCCCTCCCCTGACACGCAAAGGGTCGTCCACATGTCTCTGGCTTCAAACTACTTCTCGGGAAGGTGACCTACCTCCATCGGGTAATTAGGGTCGACGTAGCGGTCAGTTTGCGGCCCGACCCGCTAAGCCCTTAGTAGACTTAGAAATCTGCTTGGCGGATTCTTTCGGCCGTAACGTACGGACAGCCTTGCCCGCCCGCCACATCTCCGAGTTGCCCATGGCATTGAGTTCCTTGGTCAACGCTACCTGGTAATTGGGCTTGCCGCAGGCCGAGAGAACGCGGGCGGTTTCTTTACCCGTTTTGACCCGCCGGTAAAGTTCCTTGAAGAGCGGCAGGACGGCCTTCTTAAACTTGGGTTTCCAGTCCAGTGCCCCGCGCTGAGCCGTGGCCGAGCAGTTGGCGTACATCCAGTCCATGCCACTCTCGTCCACTAGTCTGATGAGGCTCTGGGTCAGTTCCTCGACTGTCTCGTTGAAGGCTTCACTAGGCGTATGACCCTGCTGCCGCAGGACATCATACTGCGCCTCCATGATCCCGGCCAAGGCGCCCATCAAAACTCCGCGTTCGCCGGTCAGGTCGCTATAGACCTCTTGCTCGAAGGTCGTTGGGAATAAAAAGCCGGACCCAATGCCAATGCCGACCGCCAGACAACGCTCCTTGGCTCGTCCGGTGGCGTCCTGATAGACGGCAAAGCTGGAGTTGATGCCTGCACCTGAGAGGAAATTGCGACGCACCGAGGTGCCGGATCCTTTGGGGGCTACCATGATCACATCCACTTCTGGTGGCGGGATGACCTTGGTCTGGTTCTTATAAACAATAGAAAACCCATGCGAAAAATAGAGCGCGTCGCCCGGCTTGAGGTTCGCCTTGACCACCGGCCAAATGGCGCGTTGCGCGGCGTCGGAGACAAGCATCTGGATGATCGTGCCCCGCTTCACGGCTTCGTCGATCTCAAACAAAGTTCTGCCGGGAACCCAGCCGTCCTTACGCGCACGGTCCCAATCACGGCGAAACCGCCTGGCCTGGCCCACGATCACATTAAACCCATTGTCCCGCAGGTTGAGCGATTGCGCCGGACCCTGGACGCCGTAGCCGATGACGGCGATGATCTCGTTTTTTAGCACTTGGCGCGCCCGGGACATTGGGAACTCTTTACGCAAAATCACTTCTTCCTTAACGCCACCAAAGTCAATCACTGCCATGTTATCCTCTCTTTCTCTGTTTTGTTGCCCTGAAAGAATGCAGACCGCCGTCCGGTCACTTTGCGGAATCCACTACCTGGTTGTTAACCAGGTCTTCGGGCGAGAGCTTCTTGAGGATCAGTTCAAGTCGCTCAGGTTCGCCCGATATCATAGTCGGCGGACCGGTTCAATCAAGCAGAAACAGGATTACTTTAATGATAAGAACTCTCTTTTATATGTTTAAAATATAAGAAAAACTGAGTTGTGTGTCAAGCGAAAAAGGCCACAAGATATGAAGGAAGGTTTTAGGTCAGTATTCCAGATAAGGGTTGCCAAATGAAATCTTGCATCATGGTCGAAATCTGTGAGCCAACGATTTCAGGAGGGAAGTACTACCTAACTTGACAGTGTACGTAAGGTCAAGTCGTAATTTTCCGCAGAAGGGAGAGGAAATATTTTAGAGGTGGTTTCCCATACAAATTCTCCGGGTTTCAGGGAGTTGCCCTATGCGCCATGCGCTTTGCCTGCCGGCCGGCAGGCAGGCGTTATGCTGTTTTCTACATTATCCCTTTTGCTCGATCACTCTCTGGCATGACTGAGAGAATTCCCGGAGTCGGGGGAGGGATGCCACATGGGCGGCCGCACGGTGAAGATTACGGAGCCCAGAAGGGATATGCTCGAGAAAGGCTTTAAGCCCTTTTTTGAGGCCCAAAAATCCATAGGCCCCGAGGGCTTGCATGAGACGCTGTGCCGAAGCTTCCCAGAAATAGTTCTGGAAGGTGGCCCAATCCAGATCCCATTTCCACAGCCCGTAATAGAAGGATAGGAGTTCGTCCTGTTCACTGCCGGAAAAATTCACATAGGGATCGCAGAGGAGCGAGCCAAGATCGTAGAAGGGGCTTCCGAAGCGCATCCCCTGGAAGTCGATGAGGAAGGGTTCTCCGTCACGGATCATCACGTTCTGGGATTGCAGATCCCGGTGCACGAGGCGCCGCTCAGAAGTGGGCATCGCTGCTGCAAGCCGCCCTGCCAGGCTGGAAAGCTCCGCCTCGAGTTCCTGCTCGAAGGATGGCTCAAGTTCGGTCCCGCAGACATCCCTGACAAAATGATCCTTGAAGTAGTCGTGCTCCCAGCGGTAGAGTTCGGGACCAAAGCCCGCCATGAGCCTCACACGGCCTGAGGGGAAGTCCTTTTCGGGAAAGGAATGAAGTCTGTGCACGATGGTTAGCGTCTTTTGGTAAAGGGCCCGTCGAGTTTCCCAGGGGGTTTCCCTGAGAGACCAGAGGTCCGTATCCCCGAGGTCTTCCATGACGATGAGACAGGCGGCCGCATCGTGGCGGATCAGCCGGGGCGCCGGGACGTGGATGTCAAGGAGAAATGCCGCAATGTCGGCGTAGTACGTGTTCTCTATGCGCTTCGGGTCGTAATGGACCAGGATGGCCGAATCTTTGCGGCCCCATTTCAGCCGGAAGAAAGTCCGGTCCGACCCTCTCCCCTCGAGGGGAGAAAGTTCTATGGAGACGGACTCTGAAAGCCCCAGGGCGTCTCGGATAAAAGCGATCATGTCTTCCATTTTTAATTGCGGATTGCGGAATGCGGATTGGGGAATCATCAATTTGAAATCCTCAATCTGAAATCTAAAATCAAGGCACTATGGCGATCATATTTTTGAAGTGACTCTATGCGCTCTGCTCTATGCACTATGCCTTTTCATTCTTTCATAAGCTTCGATGGAGCCGATGTCGTGCCACTCGCCTTCGTCTATGACGATCCCCCGGATTGATCCCGGTTTTTTCACGATTCTTCTGATCAAGGCGGAAATGATGGATTCGATTTTGCCGGTTTCAAGAAACTGGAGGATCGATGTCTCCACGGCATAGATTCCGGCAAAGAGGCAGCTTTGAACGCCCGGGTTTCCCAGGGTGTGCCGAAAATCGCAGATTTCACCAGCTTCATTAATGTTCACATTCAGAAGAGAGCCGCTGCTCCGCAGGGCAAGGGTGACCTCCGGTCGCTTCTGCTCATGGACCTCCAGGAGCCTCTGCAAGGGAAGATCGGTCATCCCATCGCCGTTATAGCAGAGGATGGCCTCGTCCTCGTCCAGGAGATCTTCGATGTTTTTCAATCCCCCCGCCGTATCCAGAAGGATCGGTTCATGGCGAAAGAGTATGGGCACACCGCGCCATTGTCTGTCAGGAAATTTCTCCGAGTAGACTTCCGGGCAATGATGGGTATTCACGATGAAACGATCCACACCGACTTTCAGGAGATGGTCCATGGCGTAGGTGATGATGGGACGTCCTCCGATCTCCAGGAGCGGCTTCGGACGTCGCTCCGTCAGAGGCCGAAGCCGCGTCCCCAGCCCGGCTCCCAGGATGAAGGCGGTCTTGAATCGTCGTCTTTTCAATGGTGGCACCTTACGTCTTCTTCTTTCCGAACTCCGGATCCATCTTCACCAGCGCCGTCACGATGAACCCGGGGATCGTCGCGGCCATGACCCAGAGAAAATAGTTCTGATAGCCCAGTTGCTCCTGGAGCCAGCCGCTCGCCATGGCCGGCAGCATCATACCCAGGGCCATGATCCCCGTGGAGATGGCGTAGTGGACTGTTTTGTACTCCCCCTCCGACACCATGATCATGAACATCGTGTAGGCCGTAAAGCCAAAGCCGTAACCGAATTGCTCCACGGCAACGCAGAGGTTGATCAAATAGAGATTGTCAGGCACGGCCTGCGAGAAATAGACAAAGACGAGATTCGGCAGATGCATCGCGCAGACCATGATCCAGATCCAGAACTTGAGCCCTTTTCTGTAAACGGCAACCCCGCCGAGAAGCCCTCCCAGCATGAGTGCCATGACCCCCACCGTGCCGTAGATGATTCCCACCGCTGATGTGGTGAGCCCCAGTCCCCCTTTTGAGCGGGGGTCGAGCAGGAAGGGTGCGATGATCTTGACAAGCTGGGTCTCCGCGAGCCGGTAAAAGAGAAAGAAAGCAAGAATGGTAACGATGCCCTTTTTCCGGAAGAAGAGGCCGAAGATGTGGAGGAAGTCCGAAGCGACGGATCTCGAAGGGTTGCGGCTAGCCGGACGGTCCGCAGTCGGATGGGGGAGAACAAAAAAATGATAAAGGAAGAGGGCCGCAAAAAAGGCAGCAGCCACAAAGAAGGCGATGGACCAGGCTGTGGGGATATCATGACCGCTTCCTTCAAGATAACCGGCAAAGACCACAAGTCCGCCCTTGGTCCCGATCGTGGCGATGCGGTAGAAGGTCGTTCGCACCCCGACAAAGGCGGCCTGGAGAGGCTCCGTGAGCCCCAGCATGTAAAAGCCGTCGGCAGCGGTGTCATGGGTTGCCGAGCTGAAGGCCATCAGCCAGAAGAAGGCAAGGGTGTACTGGAAGAACCGCGCAGCCGGGATGGTGAACGCAACGCAGGCCAGTGACGTTCCGATGAGGAGCTGCATCAGAAGGATCCAATAACGCTTCGTTCTGAAGAGGTCGACAAAGGGGCTCCAGAGCGGCTTGATGACCCAGGGAAGATAAAGCCAGCTTGTGTAGAGGGCGATGTCGGTGTTTGAGATGCCAAGGCGCTTGTAGAGGACCACTGAAACCGTCATCGCCATGATGTAAGGGATTCCCTCGGCAACGTACAAAGAGGGGACCCAGGCCCAGAGATTTCGCGATATCGGTTTCTGTTTCAGCATGCCCAATAACGTTGTGATCGTTCAGGTCGTTAAGAACGTTACTAACGTTAATAACGTTAATAACGAAAAAAACGATCTAAACGTCAGGATAAATTTTCTTTATTTCTGTGTCTCGGAAATAATGCCTCAGGATTTCCTCCGCTGAAAATCCCCGGGTTGCCATGACGGCGGCGCCGATCTGGCAGAGTCCCACGCCGTGTCCCCAGCCGGCACCCTGAAGGGTAAATCGCTCGGCTTCCCCGTCCGGATTATATTTGACCGTCACAAGGAATGCACTACTGTAAAGGTGACTCCGGGAGAGCCAGCGCCTTATTTCGAGCTCCTTTCCCACGACCATGCTTCTCTTCGAGCCGACGATTTTCAACCGCGATATCCGCCCCGAAGGACCACGATGAAGGGGTACAATTTCCTGAAGAGTCCCGAAATCAAAACCCGATTTTTCTCGCAGGATCTCTTCCAGTTCCCCCCGGGGATATTCGATCCTCCAGCGGAAAAAGGTTTTTGTCTCGCGGTCAAAGTCGGGAAGGATTTTTTCGAGAAGACGTTCGTCTTTTGTGTGGCAGTAGGCCTCGGGAGCAGAAAGGATCCAGCGAGAAGCTTCTTCCTCCGTCCCGATTGGACGATGAGGGACCGGTGCGTCCGAAATGCTTGCCAGATATGGGACTCGTTTATCTGCCCAAGCCGTGTCGACATCTTCTGTGATTCCCCCGCAGGCCTTGGAATATCGGGCATCACAGATTTCATCCTGATAGGTGATCACCATCCCACGGGTTTTCTGGACAGCTTCTTCGGCCTGTTCGGATACGATCTTCATGATGCCCTGGTAGCGCTGGCAGTGGTCATCGGCGCAGACATCGAAGAGGTCGTGGTCCTCCCGGTCATACCAGCGTATCACCTCTTGATCGGTGACCTTCACTGCTGGGGGGGAGCCCCATGAGCGTGGCCCATGATGCCCGAAAAGTTCGGCGGAATCCGCCGAAGCAATCTGCCCTTCTTCGTCAACGCTTCCCGAGGCAACCGCTTCGGATTTCCCCCCGGGTCCCCTGCAAAGGCGGAGGGACGTCTCTCTTGTCTTCTTTCTTCGATCAAGCGCCGCCAGGAGCCAGCTTCGGGATAGGATGGCGTGGGTCTTCAGAAATTCCATCGGAGCAGCACCACTCATCTCCGAGGAGATCACACTTGTCAGATAATCCTCCAGGGGGATTTCATTGATGGCGGCGATCGTTCCGTCGTTGCGCCATTGGAGAATCAGGTGTCCCTGAAAAGTCTGAGCCTCTGTCCTCTCCCAGTGGAAACGATTTCCAATCATCACATTAAAGAGTGTAAAAGCTTGCCCTGAGCCGCGCTTCTCTAGCCCGTCTTGAGAGGCGTGGGATGGCGCGGCCGAACGGGTTGAATCTTTAAGGGCTGTTAGCCTGATCGATGGAGAACGGGCGATTTCACGGTGGGACTCATCGGTGAGCACGATCATCCCCGCCATCGCCCTTGCTGAAAACCGGCCTGATACAGGACCGAATCCATCCCCACAGAAATTTCCATCCAGACGACCGGTGACTTCGGTCTGCCGATCCATGATACCCACAGTGATCTTCGGCTCTTTTTTCATTGATGCGGTCAGAACCCCTCCCATTTAGTTGATCAATAAGGACTGAAGGATTTCAGGGTTCAGGGGTTGAGGTTTAGGTCTGGGTTAAAGTCAAGAAAATCCTAATCTCAACCTTAACCTGATTCAAGTTGACTCCTTGACCCCTTGAATCCTTCTTCTGCACAGGGATGGATTATGGTTTGAAGACCTTTAGTTTTAGTTCCTTGATGGGTCGATAGTGCCCAACATTGCTTGTACACAGGGTAAGTCCATTTTCGGTAGCGGTGCCTGCTATCATGGCGTCGCCGGCCCGGAGCCCGTAAGACAGAGAATATTCCTCAAGATAAATGGCTGCCCGATGGCCAATATTCTCGCTCAGGGGAAGCATCCGAAAGCTGAATTCACGTAAGAAGTCCAGGATGTGCTCATGTTGTCGTTTCTCCCGCGCGCCCTGAAGCAGCTCCATGTAGGTCAGCACGGAAATAGAGCGCTCTTCTTCCCTTTCGACTAACGTCGCAGCCCGATGGTTCCCTCTTTGGATCCAAATGAGGATGTCGGTGTCAAATAGCACGATCCCGATCTCCCCTGAGGGCGGTCATCACCTCATCTACCGCCTTCTTTGATGGGTACATGTTGAAGAAGGGATGATCTGATATCCGTCTGCGGTCCCCGGTGATCTTAGGTTTGATGACCCCTTTCACTTTGCCGTGATACAGGATGGTCACCTCCTCGTTGCGATTGATGGCCTTAAGAATCTCGTTCATCCGGTAACGCAAGTCTACAACCGATGCTTTCATCGCCCACCTCTAATATGTATACCTGCATTATGCATATTTTAGAAAGGATTGTCAAGTGCCCAACAAGAGAACTCTGAAAAAATCATCAGAGATTTCTGGACTTTTTCGGAAACCTCAACAAGACCCAAAGATTCATTGGAAGCGCTTCCAATACCTACAGGTGGGTGCAGTGGCTCGGTCTGCGGGGCGAATCCCTAAAACCTGGAAACAGGACATTTCTATTTTGGTAAGAACCGGACATTTCTAAATTGGCTTGACAGGTTGGCTTTTTTTAATTGACATTCAACTCCGTTTCTCGCATAGTTAACCCAACCGAAAGCGAGTTCTTATCGTTCCCGTGAATCCCATCCTTGACTGGGGCATCCATTTCATCGCCGGACTGCAAACCAGCGCTCCCTGGC
>Ga0299912_10000841_pt1 | contig 25108 bp, 21 predicted proteins | sample RVTome_2_FD_207667 | JGI IMG/M metagenome (GOLD analysis project Ga0299912, IMG submission 207667) | Soil microbial communities from uranium-contaminated site in the Upper Colorado River Basin, Wyoming, United States - RVT95D214 (version 2) ... | reverse complement strand
AAAACTCGGCAGGACAAAAAGTACATCAGAGAAGTTAATCACTTTTGTGAAAGACCGTGCGGGTCATGACCAGCGTTATGCTATCGACTCACAAAAACTTAAAAAGGAGTTGGGTTGGCGACCAACTGTAACTTTTGAACAAGGTCTGGAATTAACTATCGACTGGTATCTGGCAAATGAGTCCTGGGTCAAAAATATTACATCGGGAGACTATGAAAAGTATTATCGAAAACAATATATCAACCGATAATCTTTTAGACTATTATTCAACGGTGACCGACTTAGCCAGATTTCTGGGTTGATCAACATTGCAACCTCGTTTTATGGCAATATAGTATGAAAATAACTGAAGAGGTATGACAGAGAGGAGTGTGGCAAACACACTTTCAACCTCAGGTATTTCAAAAACATGATCTGCCATTTCGCGAATGGTAGTATCACCTTCAGTCACAACAGCAATTACTTTACCATTTCTGGCTTTAACCTCCTGAATATTGCTTACGATTTTTTCATAGGAAGAATCCTTTGTGGCAATGACAACAACCGGCATTTTATCATCGATAAGAGCTATTGGGCCATGTTTCATCTCAGCAGCGGGATAACCCTCGGCATGAATGTAGGATATTTCTTTAAGTTTGAGAGCTCCTTCAAGGGCAACAGGGAAAAGATATCCTCGTCCCAGATATAAAGCATTGCTGGCGTCTTTATAAAGTGATGCCAGTCTTTTCAACTCATCTGCATGTGTCAGAATTTTTTCGATCTTACCGGGTACCTCGGTGAATTCTTTAATAAGAGTTTCATATCGTACATCGGTAATAAGGCCTTTTTTCCTTCCAATGAGAATTGCCATCATGGCCAAAACTGTTACCTGGCAGGTAAACGCTTTAGTTGATGCAACCCCTATTTCAGGTCCCGCATGAGTATAAACACCAGCATCGGTTTCACGGGGTATCGACGATCCTACAACATTACATATCCCCAGTACTAACGCTCCTCTCTCTTTTGCCATCTTAATTGCAGCCAGGGTATCGGCAGTTTCACCACTCTGGCTGATGGCAATTACAATATCATCCTCATTTATAATCGGGTTGCGATACCTGAATTCCGAGGCATATTCTACTTCAACAGAAATGCGGGCAAGATCCTCAAAAAGATATTCCCCGACAAGACCTGCATGCCAGGAAGTACCACAACCAATGATTATTATCCGCTTGGCTTCAATTAGTTTTGGTAATACCTGATACAAACCACCCAGACGAAGTACTGAATCTTCCGAGCGGATACGTCCCCTGAATGTATCTTCAATCGAACGTGGTTGCTCAAAAATCTCCTTCAACATAAAATGATCATAACCTCCCTTATCAATTTCGCCTATATCGAAGGTCAGTTCCTGAACCGTTGGCGTCGATAGATCTTGTTGTGTTGTTTTGAGAATTAATTGTTCTTTCCTTATAATGGCAACATCACCATCGTTCAAATAGATTACGCTTTTTGTGTATTCCACAATAGGAGTAGCATCCGATGCCAGAAAATACTCATCATTACCTACACCAATAACCAGTGGACTTCCTTTTCGTGCAGCAATCAATTTGTCGGGCTCATCAGTACACATAATCACCAGACCGTAAGCCCCGATCACTTTGGTAAGCGCTAACCGAACTGCAAGTTCCGCATCGACATTCCCATTTTCATAGATATATTCGATAAGATTGGCGAGTACTTCAGTATCGGTCTCACTTTTAAACTTTACCCCTCTGTCCTCAAGTCTGTTGCGTAAACGGGCATAATTTTCAATGATCCCATTGTGAATGATGATAAACTTGCCATGGAAAGATTCATGAGGGTGTGCATTAACATCATTCGGTTCACCATGCGTGGCCCAGCGTGTATGCCCTATTCCAATAGAGCCAGCTGTGTTTTCTCCCTGCAGATGATTTTCAAGATCTGAAACCTTTCCCTTGCATTTAAATATACTTACCTTTTTACCGAGAATAGCCACACCTGCTGAGTCATATCCCCTGTATTCAAGTCGTTTGAGACCATTTATGAGCACCGGTAGTGCCTGACGATCGCCGATATACCCGACTATGCCACACATAATTATTCTGGAATTATTGAATAAATAATCCGGACAAACGGAGGTCTGGACGATGTGCTCCCATTAAGCACTACCCGGGCAGGAGTATACTCAAGGTATGTTACAGGAGAACCTTTTGCTGCAAACAAATAAAATGCATTACTGAACGAGCTGGTATCATTCCTCAGATATCCATGGATATGATTCCCTATATTCAATACATATTGATAATTGTTGGTATCAAGAGATCCTCCAAGATGATTCTCGGCAAGTGCATCATCAATAATCGCGCTATTTGTTTTACTATCGTATATGCCCAAATTTGATGGAGGTGGATACAATTCTTTATCCCGATCGAAAATGACCGGATCAAACGGCAGAATTAATTGTGCCCTGTTCACCGAAACCCTGTTATTCAATGAATCGCGCATGTCATCAATTGTCGGGAGTTTTATATATACTTTTGGACCTGTCAGAGCTTGTACATAAGCTGAGCCGTATATATTTACAGTATCGTTAAGTATTCGCTCCAATTTTGTGTTTGATATACTTCGGTACAGATTCAGATGTATACCTCCGCTATCGATTTCTGAATCAGGATTACCCAGCGAAAAATAATTGGTAATTGTATCCCACCTTGCTGAATCTCCATTCCATTCGAGAGTTCGAAGATTCATTGTTGAGTTAAAGTGATCGACCATTATAATTCCGCCACCTTTTTCCTCGCGAGGTTGAACCGCAAAATAGAATCCTTTAAAATATGATTTGAACTTCCTTTGATTATTGGATTCATAAATGCCTTCATGAATCAATGTAGTATCGATAAAGCGTTCAGCGAATTCATTATTAAGCTTTACAGAATATATGGCAATCGTATCATCAGCGTCAGAGCTCAATCTACCTTTTACAGGAGGCCCTTCGTTAACCGGCTCCGGGTCATACATGTGTGAAAATAAAACATAATCCGATCTGGTATAATTTGGCATCGGTTCGTAAAGTTCGTACACATCAAAATTTACATCCATTGAGTCCCCATAAGTGGTAATATATTCCAGTTCTATTGTCAAATCAAGGATATCCAGACTGTCGGGATAAAGATTGCTTTTAAAACTAACTTCATCAGTATAAATGAAATCACTAATGAAATCCATTTCAGCTATACCTACTACAGTATCGTTCACGCATCCCAGAGGACTTATCCCGACAGAACGTGTTTCGAGAGCTTCAAGACTAACTGTATAGAGTTCAACCGGGATAGAGTCAATAAGAACATTGAGCATATCGTCGTCGGGCAGAATTTCGTCCGGATCGATCAGTAGAGGTTTTTCAGTACAGTTTGTGAAGAAAGAAATTGTAAATATAGACAGAAGGCCAAATATCGTAAGTCTCCGTAACTTTGAAATTGATTTATTTTGCTCCATCAACTACTTCGCTTAATATTTTATCATAAAAATCTGAATATGCTTCTATATAAGTATCTCCCGATTGATAGTCTAAAATAGGTAAACCGGATTTTGTGGCATATTGTTGTATTTCCCTGTTAATTTTTTCACTACCAAAAATGAGTCCGTCAGAAAAATTTATTGCCAGTTTGATCGTATTCACATAGTTAGGAGTTTTGATCACGGTCAGATCCTTACCTTCAATGCCGTCCCACTCAAGTTTCTGAATCATGCGGTTGTCGATGGTACCTGTGAACTCCTGATCATAAACTGAGGTTATGACCGACGAATCCATGAACAAAGGATCATCATGATAATATTTTTTAATATATAATGGAATCAGGTTTGTAAACCATCCCTGACAATGAATCAGATCAGGTGCCCATTGTAATTTTTTAACAGTTTCAATTACCCCTCTCGCAAAGAAAATAGTCCGCTCATCATTATCTTTATAAGGGTCTCCCTTCACATCATATAAAGTCGCTTTTCTCTGAAAATATTCTTCATTATCGATGAAATATACCTGCATCCGTGCAGCCTGAATAGAAGCAACTTTTATGATCAGCGGATGATCGGTGTCATCGATAATCAGATTCATCCCTGAAAGACGTATTACTTCGTGAAGCTGATTTCTACGTTCATTAATACAACCGAACCGGGGCATAAAAGTACGTATCTCTTTCCCTTTATCCTGGATGCTCTGAGGAAGATTTCGTCCTATAAGCGATATTTCTGATTCTGGAAGATATGGAGTGATTTCTTGTGAAACAAATAATATTTTTTTGCTTTCCATCTGCTGCTCAATATTTCCGAAACTAGCTACAAAATTACGAAAAATATTTTCAATAGTCTAAAAGCCAGTCCCGGCAGCAACTATTTTGATCAAAATATCGATGATCAATAACCGTTGTTGCCGAGTTCGATGAAAAATGCTAACTCCCATTTAAAAATAATTATATTTGCGCGGCTTATAAAATGAAAATTTGCAAAATAATAAGATCCCTCCAGGCTGCACTCTCGGTATATCGCAGCAGGAATGCATCCATTGGATTTGTTCCTACAATGGGTGCTTTGCATGAAGGACATCTATCACTCGTTGAGCAAAGTGTAAACACTAACGATATAACTGTAGTTAGTATTTATATAAATCCCTCTCAGTTCAACGATATAAACGATCTTCGTAATTATCCGCGAAACTTTCAACAAGATTGTAAACTAGTAAGAAAGACAGGCTGTAACCTAGTCTTTGCTCCTGAGGATAACGAAATGAATCCTTCCGATGACACACGCAAATTTGATTTCGGACAAATGGGATCAATAATGGAAGGAAAGTTTCGGCCAGGTCATTTTAATGGTGTAGCTCAAATTGTGACAAAATTGTTTGATATTGTCAAACCTCATCGGGCTTACTTTGGCCGGAAAGATTTTCAACAATTGGCAATCATCAGAAAACTGGTAAACGATTATCATTACGCGATCGACATCATTGGTTGTACGATAATTCGCGAACCCGATGGTCTTGCCATGAGTTCCAGAAATGCTCTTCTCACCCCGGAACATCGTAAAGCCGTTCCTCTTATCTATCAGACTCTTATTGAAGCAAAGGATATGATTTTTAACAGCAATGTGTCAAAAATTACATCTTCCGTAGAACAAACTATCAATTCAAATCCTTTTTTAAAACTGGAATACTTTCAGATAGTTGATTCCTACTCCCTCATTCCGATTGAAGAATTACGTCCCGAAAATCCTTCCACAGCCTGTATTGCCGTTAATGCAGGTAAAGTAAGACTCATCGACAATATTGATTTTATTTCGTAAATTTACCTTGTGATGTTTGTACAGGTTTTAAAATCGAAAATTCACCATGCAAGGGTTACCGAGGCAAATCTGCACTATGTTGGCAGTATAACCATCGATGAGAATTTGATGGATGCAGCCAATATTATTGAGAATGAAAAAGTTCATGTATTAAATATTAATAACGGCGAACGACTCGAAACATACGTCATTAAAGGTGAACGGGACTCTGGTGAAGTTTGTCTTAACGGCCCTGCTGCCCGAAAGATGACCGTGGGAGATACAATTATTATCATGTCATATGCAGGTATGGAATTCGAAGAAGCAAAAAACTTCAAACCACGTATTATTTTCCCAAATCCCGAAACAAATTCTCTTCACTAATATTTATTTACCCCTAACTTCTTTCAACCCGGTTTAAGTTTGCTATTTTTACTAGCGGAGTAAAATTATGCAATATGGATAAACTGGAACCCATCAGAAAAAAAATTTTCGAAAGCGAACAATTGGCCAGACAACTTTCCGTTTGGCGTTTTCTGTTACAAAAAACAGTATTCACAAACGGATGTTTCGATATTCTTCATCGGGGTCATATCGAATACCTAGCAAAAGCAGCTGATTATGGAGACATTCTTATAATAGGTTTAAATACTGATAGTTCCGCTCGCCGTTTAAAAGGCCCTTCGCGACCGGTTCAGGATCAAAACACAAGAGCCCTTATTCTGGCATCGCTTCACTTTGTTGATGCAATAATTTTATTTGACGAAGATACGCCTTACAAATTAATCGAAATGATCCAGCCCGATATACTGGTTAAAGGAGGTGATTACAAACCTGAAGATATTGCAGGCCAGGACCTGGTGAAAGCAAGGGGTGGTAAAATTATCACAATTGATCTCGTTAAAGGTAATTCTACAACCGGTATAATTAAAAAAATCGTTTCTGCAAAGTAGCTCTATGGCTAAAATAAAAACAGTTTACATCTGTCGAAATTGCGGAGCCGATTCTCCAAAGTGGATTGGTCGTTGTCCTTCTTGCAATCAATGGAATACGTATATCGAAGAAAAGATCGTTTCTCAACGGGAAAATACAAGTCCGATCTTATCATCTTCTCCTGCAAAACCTCTTCTCCTTAAGGACATAGAACCCAAAAAGACAGCCCGTATACCCACATCAATAAAGGAGCTCGATCGGTTGCTTGGGGGAGGAATTGTACCAGGTTCACTTATATTGCTTGGTGGTGAACCCGGGATAGGAAAATCCACACTAGCATTGCAAATTGCATTGGGCATGAATATGAAGGTATTGTATGTTTCAGGAGAAGAAAGTCTGGAGCAATTAAGTATGCGTGCCGAACGTATCTCTGCAAAAAATCCTTATTGCCTTGTATACAATGAAGTTAACCTTGAATATATCATCAACCAGGTTGAACAGGTAAAACCGGGCCTGATTATTATCGATTCGATCCAAACCCTTACAACCGAAATAATCGATGCCAGTTCGGGAAGTCTGACTCAAATACGTGAATGTGCAGCGCGTCTTCTGAAGCTTTCAAAAATTACTCAGATTCCGGTAATTGTAATTGGGCATATTACCAAAGATGGAATGCTGGCAGGTCCGAAATTACTGGAACATATTGTCGATGCTGTATTGCAATTCGAAGGAGACAATCAATATGTTTATCGCGTATTGCGTTCATTAAAAAATCGCTTTGGCTCTACCCCAGAATTGGCCATTTTCGAAATGGAAACCGATGGACTACACGAAATAAAGAATCCATCAGAAGTATTTTTAAGCAGAAATAAAAATCCATTGAGTGGGGTAGCTATTGCATCGACTATTGATGGTACCCGTCCGTTTCTTATCGAAGTCCAGGCACTGGTGAGTTCAGCTGTTTATGGAACTCCGCAACGTACAGCAACAGGTTTCGATGCCAAGAGACTAAACATGCTTCTCGCTGTTCTGGAGCGCAAAGCAGGCTTTAATCTGGCAACAAAAGATGTATTTCTGAATATTGCCGGAGGATTGAAAGTGCAGGATCCTGCAACCGATCTTGCTGTTGCTTCTGCTATCCTCTCTTCCGTATTCGATCATCCAATCGATCCCAACACATGTTTAGCAGCCGAGATAAGTCTTACCGGTGAATTAAAAACTATTATGCGGATTGATCAGAGAATTGAGGAAGCCTCACGATTGGGATTTAACAGGATCATTATTCCTGAAAATGCAAAACTCAAACAACGAACGAAATCTCATCAGAATATCCAGGTTCTATCCTTCTCAAAAATTGAACAGGCCGTACGATTGTTGTTCTCTAAAAATTAAATTTTTCTCTCATCCATAAGCAAGATCGTTTGAGTATCATCAACCCGAAAAATCAAACATAATCATGCAGGGAAAGAATTTGTATTATTCATCATATTCATCATATTCATCAACAAAACTAGGCATCTCATATTCTTCTTCGACATTCAAATTATCCTGGAATTGTTTGTCGTTGCATTCGATTGACACATTAAAATCTTCAGGTTTCTCAAAATCGTCCAACTGTGTTATTCCTAGTGTTGAATCGGCATATATTTTTAACATAAATTCGGCCCAGATAGGAAGTACTGTATTTGTACCCGACCCCATTGCCGTCTGATCAAAATGTACCGAGCGGTCTTCTGCCCCGACCCAACCCCCAGCAACGAGTTTGGGAGTAATTCCAATAAACCACCCATCGGAATTATTATTTGAGGTTCCTGTTTTCCCGGCAATTCGTGCTGTAAATTGATATTTCGATCCCCTCAAACGGGCTGCAGTTCCATAATTTACAACTCCCTCCATCAGATTAAGCATCAGGTAAGCCGTTTTTTCACTGATCGATTCCCAGGTTTCCGGAAGGAACGTGGCCAGAACATTACCATATTTATCTTCAATGTGTGTCACATACAACGGGTTGACATGAATACCCTTATTGGCAAATGTTGTGTAAGCGGCTACCATCTCTTCGACCGACATGTCACTTGGTCCATAAATCATTGAAGGTACAGGATCGATATGACTTTTAATTCCCATCTTATATGCAATATCGGCAATAGCTTGCGGTTTGAACCTGTCGACCAGCCAGGCCGAAACATAATTTTCCGATTTTGCCAGCCCCCATTTTAATGGCTTATATGTATTGATATCTTCCTTTTTTGCTGTTGTCCTTGGCGACCATGTCGTATCGTTTACATAAAAAGTAATGGGTGAAACGGGAACTTCGCGGCAGGGAGAGTAACCCTCCTGCATGGCAAGAATATACAGGAATGGTTTAAATGTTGAACCTGCCTGCCGTTTACCCTGAGTTACATGATCGTACTTAAAATATTGAAAATTTATACCTCCAACATAAGCCTTTACAAAGCCGGTAAGTGGTTCCATAGCCATAAATCCGCTACGAAGAAAATGTTTGTAGTACAGGATCGAATCAAGCGGACTCATAATTGTATCGTGCTCTCCTTTCCAGCTGAATATTGTCATCTCGACAGGTCTGCGAAAAACTCTGTAAATTGAATCCCACGATACTCCCTTATTAAAGAGTTTAGAACCTCTCTCGGAATAGCGTATTGCATGTTGAACGATTTTATCAATTTCCGAGTTTTTCAGATCACTGGAGAAAGGTGCCCGTCGTCGGCCATTTTTCTCCTTAAAGAATGCCGGTTGCAATTCTTCACCAAGTTGTTTGGTTACAGCAGCCTCGGCATATGCTTGCATACGCGAATCAATTGTAGTATAAATACGAAGTCCATCGGTATACAAGTCGTAAGGATCACCATTGGGTTTAAGATTTTTTTTGCACCAGCCGTACAAAGGATCGCTGATCCAGCGGGTCGAATCTTCCTTATATTTGGCATAATTCCACTTGCTGTAATTTTTCCTCTGAGGTTCACTGGCACTCATAATCTGACGTAAATATTCTCTGAAATAGGTTGCCAGTCCTGCGTTATGGCTCAGACGTTGAAAGTTAATCTCAAGCGGTAAAGAACGAAGAGAATCTGATACTTCCTTGGAGATGTATTCATATTTTCCCATCTGGCGTAATACAATATTTCTTCTTTTCAGTGCAATTTCCGGAAAACGCTTCGGATTATACAATGCCGAATTTTTTGCCATACCGACCAGCATGGCCGATTGTTCTATTTTCAATGAATCAAGTGTAGTATTAAAATATACCTGTGCAGCAGATTGGATACCTACTGCATTATATAAAAAATCATATTGATCAAAATAGAGTGCAATGATTTCCTCTTTTGTATAAGCTCTTTCCAGTTTCACAGCAATAATCCATTCCTTGATTTTCTGTTTTAGTCGTTCCAGATTTGTTTTTGCCTGCTCGTGAAATAGAAGTTTGGCAAATTGTTGAGTCAACGTACTTCCGCCACCGGCACTTTTTTTTCGGAGAAATCCTCTTAAAATAAAAGCACGTCCAAGACCTTTTATATCAATCCCTGAATGTCTGTAAAAACGTATGTCTTCAGTTGATAACAAGGCATCAACAAGGTGTTTGGGTAGTTTTTCATATTCAACATGGGTTCTGTTCTGGTTCTTATAATAGATACTTCCCAATATCTCCCCATCGGCTGAAATTACATGTGTTGCTAGATTAATTTTCGGATTTTCAAGGTCCTCAATCTTTGGCATATAGCCCAGATTTCCCGTAGCTGCTAAAAGGATAATAAGGGAAAACCCTAAAATAATACAGGAAAAGATTATCCAAAATATCCGTGTATATTTAATGAATAAATTTCTCTGATCCGACATAATATGAGTTGCTTTTTCTCGTAAATGTATTAATTATTTTATTTTATTTTTTTGAACATAAATTTGTATGATGTTTCTTTGTGATCCAAAAAAATCTGTTTATGATCGATAATCTGGTAATTGTCGAATCGCCTGCCAAAGCAAAAACGATCGAAAAGCTTTTAGGCAAAGAGTATCATGTTGCATCAAGTATGGGTCATATTCGTGATCTTTCTAAAAAGGATTTCGGAATTGATCTTAATAACAACTACGCACCGGAATATATTATTCCAAACGATAAAAAGAAAATAGTCGCCAACCTCAAAAAGCTTGCCAAGGAAGCAAAAATTGTATGGCTGGCGTCCGATGAAGATCGTGAAGGTGAAGCCATCGCCTGGCACCTGGGCGAAGTTCTTAAACTTTCTCCGGCGATTACCCGCCGTATTGTTTTCAGCGAAATCACTAAAACCGCAATACAGGAATCGATTATAAATTATCGCTCCATCGATCAAAACTTAGTTAATGCACAGCAAGCCCGTCGTATTCTTGATCGTCTTGTAGGATTCGAGTTATCACCCGTATTATGGAGAAAGGTCAAACCATCGTTATCTGCAGGAAGAGTTCAATCAGTTGCTGTGCGTCTGATTGTGGAACGTGAACGAGAGATAATTAATTTTTCTCCTAAATCGAGTTTTCGCGTTACAGGTATTTTTAAACCAGATGATGCTGAAAAGGGGAAAATTCACAAATTTGTAGCTGAAGTAAACAAACGCTTTAAAGATAAGAATGAAGCCCTGATATTTCTTGAAAGGTGCAGCACAGGAGAATTTAACGTCTCTGATATAGTTAAAAAACCTTCAAAAAAATCGTCTTCACCTCCGTTTACAACATCAACTTTGCAGCAGGAAGCAAGCCGGAAACTCGGCTTTTCTGTTTCTCAAACCATGACAGTAGCCCAACGTTTATATGAAGCAGGACATATCACCTATATGAGAACCGATTCGGTAAATCTGTCGCAATTAGCATTGAACGTAGCTAAAAAAGTTATTCTAGAAGAATTCGGAGAAAAGTATTCAAACCGTAAAAATTATATAACAAAGTCGAAAGGAGCCCAGGAGGCACATGAAGCAATTCGGCCGGCATATATTGAAAATAAAACGATTCATGGTACAAATGCCGAGAAACGTTTGTATGAACTCATATGGAAACGCACCGTTGCTTCGCAAATGAGCGATGCACAATTTGAAAAGACCACAGTGACAATTGATGTATCAACCGCCGAGGAAAAATTTATCGCTCAGGGCGAAGTGCTTAAATTTGACGGATTTTTAAAGCTTTATATCGAATCGAGCGACGATGAAAGCAATGAAGATGAAATAAAAGGCTTCTTGCCGCCACTTAAGCCCAAACAGTTTCTGATAAGGGAAACCATCGCAGCTATACAGCGTTTTACAACTGCTCCTCCTCGTTACACTGAGGCGAGTCTGGTAAAAAAACTCGAAGAACTGGGTATCGGTCGTCCTTCAACCTATGCCCCGACCATATCAACTATCCAGAACCGGGGTTATGTGATTAAAGAAGATCACGAAGGAAAAGAGCGGAAGTTACTTATCCTGACACTGAAAAATAAGAGTATTACCGAATCGGAACAAGTGGAAATCTACAACCGGGAGAAATCAAAACTTTTTCCTGACAATATCGGAATGATTGTAAACGATTTTCTTATTGAATATTTTAAGGAGATCATGGATTACAATTTTACTGCGACAGTAGAAAAAGAATTTGATGATATCGCTTCAGGAAAAATGGAGTGGACAAAAATGATTGACAGGTTTTATAAACCCTTTCATAAAAAAGTCGAAAACACCCTGAAAGTATCAGATTATTCAAAAGGAGAGCGAGAATTAGGGCCTGATCCCGACTCAGGGAAACAGGTTATTGTGCGGATGGGCAGGTACGGACCTATTGTGCAAATTGGGATAGCTGGTGATAAATTAGCTGAAAAACCCAGGTATGCGAGCTTATTAAAGGGTCAGAACCTTGAAACAATAACCCTCGAAGAAGCCCTGGCACTTTTTAAACTTCCCAGAAGCCTTGGCGATTATGAAGATAAGGAATTGGTAGTTGGTATAGGTCGTTTTGGCCCGTATGTACGTCATAACAACAAATTCTATTCATTGAAAAAAGGAGTTGATGATCCGTATAAAATTGATCAGAACAGGGCGATTGAGCTGATAAACGAAAAAATTGAACAGGAGAAGAACAGAATTATCAGAACATTCTCCGACGAGCCTGATCTCTTTATTCTTAATGGTCATTGGGGGCCATATATCTCATACAAAAAGAACAACTACAGGATTCCCAAAAAGACCAATCCAGAGGAAATGACTAAAGAGGATTGTATGAAGCTCATTACATCATTGCCCAATGTGAAAAAAACCAAGAAGTAATCGTATGAACCTATTTGATTTTCTCGATCCTGTAAGCCTTGAGAAACCAGAAGAAAATCTCATTGCAAGTCCGAATGTTTTTGGTAAAAATATTACAATACATACCCCGGATACCCAGCCTGACATAACAACCAATTTTCAGGTGGCCTTGCTGGGTATTCCTGAAGACAGAAATTCTCTTAATCGCGGATCCTCACTGGCTCCCGAAAGAGTTAGAGCAAAGCTGTACCAGTTATTTAAAACCAGTTGCAAAATTGTCGACCTGGGAAATATCAAGCAGGGGAATACATACGACGATACTTATATTGCCCTGAAAGAGGTATTGAACAGTTTGCTCTCAAATAATATTGTCGTTATTCTTATTGGTGGTACACAAGAATTGACCATTCCGGTGTTTCAACTTCTTGAATCATACAAATCGAACATCAATCTGACGACTATCGACAGAACAATTGATATCGTTAAGGATGTCGTAAAACCCAGTGCAGAATCCTATCTTACCGAATTAATCTTCAAAAAACGCCTTCTGTTTAAATACTGTAACCTTGGACATCAGATACATCTCACCGATAAAGAAAATATTGACCTAATAGGAAAGTTATACCACGATATCATACGCCTTGGTGAAGTTCGTTCCGATATAACATCTACTGAGCCCATCCTGCGCGATAGCGACATAGTAAGTTTTGATATCAGTGCAATTCGGCAATCCGATGCCCCTGCATTTGTTAACCCCTCACCTAGTGGTTTTTATGCTGAGGAAGCCTGCCAGCTGGGTCGATATTCCGGTATCAGTGACCGGGTCATGGTATTCGGCTTATTTGAAATCAATCCCAAATATGATGTTCTGAATCAGACTTCCAGTTTGGCTGCCCAGATAATCTGGTATTTTCTCGACGGATATTCCTGCCGGAATCCCGAATACCCCGATAGCGAGAACAAGAACTTTAAAACGTTTATTGTCGGGCATTCCGATCTGGATTATGAAATGACATTTTATAAAAGTCTTATCAGTGAACGCTGGTGGATGGAGGTTCCGAATCCAAAGAATAAGAAATCTGTTATGGTTTCCTGCTCCTATTCCGATTATCAGAAAGCCTGTGCACAGGAGGTCCCGGATCTCTGGTGGAAATCGTTCCAGAAATTATCGTAATCACCTTCCTGGAATATAAGAGTCTTCAGGATTTACATTTTTTTACTATTCTGAAAGCTCGGGCTAAAAGAGTTATGCATACAATCGCTGAATGACTATGCCTTTCTGCAACCGTACGAAATTCTTATGTCAGTTTTTATGATGTATCTCTACAAAACAGCGGCTCTTATATTTTTTCTTTAATATTATAGTAACCTTGATCTGAAAAATCAAGTATAAATACTTTAATAAAAGGCATTGTTGATTATTCATGTTGCTTGAGTACAATATTTTTGCTTATTTTACTTTCTATATAAAGACATTGCTGTAAGCGGGTTTTTATATTCAATGGAAGATAAATGAAAAAGGTACTTTTATCAATTGTCATAATTGCAATGCATTTTGTAACCAATGCACAACAAATAGCACAGGTATCGCATTTCACTTACGATTATTTGCGAACGAACCCTGGCAGTGCAGGAAGTATGGATATGGTCTGTTTAACTGGTATAATACGGCAACAAATGGTGAGTTTCCCAGGAAATCCTGAGAGCTTCTTTTTTAATGCTGAAGCTCCTTTTTCATTATTTGGCTCCCGGCATGGAGTGGGATTTTCAATGTATAATGATGCACTGGGATTCAACTCGGATATCAATCTTCAACTATCTTACGCCTTTCGTTTTAACATCGGCGATGGCTCGCTGGGTATCGGTATTGAGGCAGGCTTCGTAGATAATACCCTCGATCCTACATGGATTACAAGCGATGGCAATTCTATCGATCCTAATATTCCGGATGGGGATCCTGATGAAATGACATTAACTATGGGTGCAGGAATTTTTTATCGTACCGAAGATATTTATTTTGGTGCCTCTGCCTTACATTTAAACAGTCCTGAAGTAATTACTACTAAGACAACTGGAGAAGAAACAATTTATAACCTTGACAGGCAATATTACGTAACTGCGGGATATAATATGCAACTTTCCAATCCGGCATGGGAACTTAAGCCGGCAGTTCTTTTAAAATCTGATGGGGTATCGACTGATATGGATTTGAATCTTATATGCATGTACAATAAAAAGATCTGGGCAGGCGTTACCTATAGGACCGGCGAAGCTGTCGTAGGGATGATAGGGATTGAACTTTTTGAAGGATTCAAAGTCGGTTATTCATACGATGCACAGACAACTGCCCTGATCAATCATAATCAGGGTTCACATGAGTTTGTGCTGAATTATTGCTTCAAGATCGGTGTTGAGAAAGCACCGCAAAAATATAAGAGCATTAGGTTTTTATAAAAAATTAGTTAAATTTATATAAGAATTAGTTTAAGCAGAAAAATATTAGTGATTTCAGATAAATTCCTTTGATTATGAAAAAGATAATTTCTTTGGGTTTTGTTTTCGCTATTCTCGTAATTAGCAGCTGTTCAAATTACCGCGGTGGCGAACTTACCGGAGTGCCCGGAAGAGCAAGATATTTTGAACCCGATCCCTTTGGGATGATTTTTGTTCCACAGGGAAGTTTTACAATGGGAATCAACGACCAGGATGTACCATGGGTGCAAAATACCTATTCCCGAACTGTTACTGTCGATCCGTTCTGGATGGATGAAACAGAAATAACAAACAACGAATATCGTCAGTTTGTCTATTGGGTGCGCGACTCCATTATGAGACGAATGCTTGGTGAAGTGCTCGACGATTATGTAATTTCAGAGGACCAGTTTGGAAATCCGATCGACCCCCCGCATTTGAACTGGGATATAAGAATCGATTTCAGGGATGAAGAAGTGAATGAAACACTCAGTGAGATATATTACAACGATCAGGAGCGATTCTATGGCAGAAAAGAAATTGATACCAGAAAATTGATGTATGAATACTTCTGGGTTGATCTCAAACAAGCTGCAAAAAAGACAAACCGGTACAATTACCAGACTAAAGAATATGAGGGATTTGTTACAAACATTGATGGTGAAAAAATTGAGATTCAGGATCGTTCGAATTTTATTATACGTGATGTGGTTAATGTCTATCCTGATACATTATGCTGGATCGCCGATTTCACATATTCTTTCAACGAACCAATGACAACCCGGTATTTCTGGCATCCTGCATATGATAATTACCCCGTTGTAGGAGTTACATGGAAACAGGCTTCGGCATTTTGTATCTGGCGGTCAGAATATTTAAATGCCGCTCTGTCCGCTGCAGGCCAACCCCCTGTGCACGAATACCGATTACCAATCGAATCAGAGTGGGAATATGCAGCACGTGGTGGACTTGAACATTCAATGTACCCGTGGGGTGGTTATTACACCCGGAATAAAGAAGGATGTTTTCTTGCCAATTTCAAACCTCTCCGTGGTAATTACATCGACGATGGAGGTTCTGTTACGTTGGCAGTAGGTACATACCAGCCCAATGAGTATGGTTTGTATGATATGGCTGGAAACGTCGCCGAATGGACTGCTAATGCTTATGATGAATCGGCTTACATATTCACACATGATTTGAATCCTGATTACAAATACAACGCATTACCTGATGATCCTCCTGTTCTGAAAAGGAAAGTAATACGTGGCGGTTCCTGGAAAGACATAGGATACTTCATGCAAAACGGTGCACGTACATACGAATATCAGGATACTGCAAAATCGTATATTGGATTTAGATGTGTAAGATCGTACCTTGGTGCTAACTAATGTTTAATTATTTGTAAATAAATTTTTCATAACATGATCAATCTAACCGATATTGTTCAGAGTTCAGGCTGGAGAAATTTTATGGCCAAACTCTATGGCTGGGGAGCTTCTGTTGTTATTATTGGAGCTCTGTTTAAAATCAATCACTGGCCGGGAGGCGCATTGATTATTACTTTTGGTCTTGTTACCGAATCTATCATTTTCTTCTTCTCAGCCTTTGAACCCCTGCACGAAGAGCTCGACTGGACCCTGGTCTATCCGGAACTCGCCGGACTATCAGATCCTGATGAAATTGAAAACTTCAAAGAAAGAGTACTTCTTGAAGAAGGATCAGCACGACCTGTTGAAAGAATTGAACAGATTCTTGGACAGACTGGTGTCGATCCGCAAGCTCTTATTCAACTTGGAGAAGGCTTTAGTAAACTGAATAAAACAGCCAAGGGATTATCTGATATAGCAGAAGCAACTGTTGCCACCAAGGAATTTGTAAGTAACCTTCAGGGAGCAGCTACATCGGTTGGCGGATTATCGGAAACTTATTTAACCACAACTGACTCGATCAAAGAATCGACCAAAAACCTTACTTCTGCCTATTTTGAAGCAGCTAATAAGATTGTTCAATCAGGTAATAATATTGCCGATTCCTATCTGTCAATAGCTTCTACAATACAAGAAGAGCAAAAAAATATTTCTCTTGGAAGCAAAGAACATGAAGCTCATATAGAGAAACTGAATAAAAGTCTTGCTGAACTGAACTCTGTATATGAAACTCAGATCCGCGATGGTCAAAATCATATGAAGGGTTCAACAGAACTCTATTCAGGCCTGCAATCGATGATAAAGAATCTCAGAGACTCGGTTGATGAGACGAACAAATACAAAGAAGAAATATCTAAATTGAAAGAGAGTATTTCCTCACTGAATTCTATTTATGGAAATATGCTCACAACAATGGATGTGCTTACTAAACAATAATACTGTCTATTTAAAGTAACCGCTAGATCTCATTAATTTATGGCCCACGTTAAAGAAACCCCGAGACAAAAGATGATCGGTATGATGTATTTGGTACTGATGGCAATGTTGGCACTAAATGTATCAAACGAAGTACTTAATGCTTTCGATGTGCTTGATGAAGGCCTTAGAAAAACTATTGAAACACTTGAAGCAACAAATAAGAAAGTACTTTCCGATTTTGAAATACAATTTGAGCTAAATCGCACCAAAGTTGAACCGTGGAAAATGAAAGCTGCTATGGTGCAAGAGAAAGCCGACAAAATTGTCAGCTTTATACAGGATACAAAGATCGAAATTCTTAAAAAAGATAGGGATGATGAAGCTTATGACGAAGCAGGAAATGTCAACACGAAATTAATTAAGGGAAAAGACAGGGTGGATCCTCCGGCTTATGTTATGATTGGAGACAACAACGATAAAGCGGGAAAAGAGCTGAAAGAAATGATAATTGATTACCGTAATTATCTTATCAATGAAGTAGTAAATACTGAAAATGCAACACCAATCAGAACCTCCATTGAATCGGGTTTGAATACAGAATCTTCGACTTATGGAAAATCCGGAACAGAAATGAAAGATTGGGAACGAGAACATTTTGAACATCTGCCTCTTTCGGGCGTACTTACCATTATGACCGGATTACAGATCAATGTGAGAAATGCAGAATCTGAAGCTTTAAAATATTTATACAGCCAAATAGATGCGGGCTCATTTAAATTCAACCAGTTAAATGCTACAATCATTCCAAATTCAAACTATATTATCAGGGGAAACGATTATAAAGCCGAAGTTTTTCTCGCAGCCAGTGATACAACTGCCTTTCCAAAAATCTATGTTACTAACGATCCAAGACCATATGATTCCACGATAGTTGATGGAGTACTAATGTATTCACGCCGCCATGGACTAAAATATGACAGTATTGAAGTATCGAAAGGATCAGGTAAGGGTATTTATTCCGTGCCTGCCTCGACACTTGGAAGTAAACGATGGGGCGGTATCATTGAGCTTACCGGACCTCAGGGAACCATCGTGAAACCTTTCAAGAAAAGTTACCTTGTTGCAGAAGGCGCTGTCACTGTCGCTCCAACTAAAATGAACGTATTTTACCTGGGTGTCGATAATCCTGTTGATGTATCTGTGGCAGGCATTCAACCGGATAAGGTAGATATCAGTGTTACCAATGCCCGTCATGTAAAACAGGGTGGTTCGTATATAATCAGACCCATTCGTCCGGGTAATGCTTTTGTGGTTGTATATGCAAATCTCGAAGGACAAAAGAGAGAAATGGGGCGAAAGGAATTTCGTGTTAAAACAGTACCCACCCCTTTTGCTATGGTGAATGCTCAAAAGGGTGGTTATATTAGTCAGAGTGTTCTACTCGCTCAACTTGGTGTTGTTGCTGAAATGGGAGAAGATTTTGATTTCGACCTTAAATTCACTATAACAGAATTCACTGTTTCTGCTGTTATTCAAGGTTTTGTACGTGAATACACTGCAAAATCGAATCGCTTCACTTCTGATCAAATGAATCTGATCAGGAATCTGAGCCGTGGAAACAGTGTATATATTCAAGATATTAAAGCTGTCGGACCCGACGGGTCAACACGACCTTTGTCGACCATTAATTTTAAATTGAATTAACCTTTTAAATAAGATATGATGAAAAAGATTGTGTTTTTGCTATCAGGAATTATGATCCTGGCATTCTCATACAAGTTGAGTGCCCAGGATAACTTAAGGGAAGTTTATGTAAGGGAACACATTCCGCACAAAACACCAGTTCCATATGAATATATCAGAGAAGCTGATGTTATGTGGTCAAAAATTATCTACCGCATGATTGATCTTCGTCAAAAGAAAAATCTTCCTTTATATTACCCCACAAAACCTATCGGTGGCAGGATGAATTTTGTTGACCTCGTGCTTTGGGGAATCGATAATGAAGGAGTCAGGGCTTTCTCAACAAATGATCCTCTTAATGAATTCACTGCTCAAATGACAATCGACCAGGTTGATGATGCGTTTGATGCAGGAACCGATACAACAAAAACCACCGATCCTACAACTGGTCAAATGGTTGAAGTTGTCGTTGAACAACCAAGAAAAACATATGAAGTCAAAAAACTCTTATTAAAGGAAAAATGGTTTTTTGACAAAAATCATTCTGTAATGAAAGCCAGAATCATAGGAATCAGCCCGATCAGAGTATACAATCGACTCGATGATCTGGGTATGCCGACCGAAGAAATTTTACAAGCACAAACTTTCTGGGTTTACTTCCCTGAAATACGCCCGATCCTGGCAAATCACGAAGTGTTTAACCAGTTGAACGATTCACAAAGAATATCATACGATGATTTCTTTATGCAACGCCGGTTTGATAGTCATATTTTTGCTGTATCGAATGTTTACGATAATCGATGGAACAATTCATATACACAAGGTGTTGATGCATTGATGGAAGCTGAACTACAAAAAGAGTGGTTGTTCAACATTGAGCACGATCTATGGGAGTATTAAAATTATAAAAGATTAGAACTAAAAAAGAGGTTGTCGTTCATGACAACCTCTTTTACTTTTAACTAATTATAATTTTTACGTATAGTTTTCTCCTTTTTCGAGCCTTATATCATTCACAAAATTCTTGATCTTCTGTTCATCTTCTTTTCTGCAGATCAGGAGGATATTGTCCGAGTCGACGATAATATAATCGTCGAGACCCTGAATAACAGCAAGTTTCTCATTTGGCAGATTGATAATACAATTTTTAGAGTCATAGATAAAAATATTCTTCCCCTGCACTGCATTTAACTGATCGTCCTTATTTGCCATATCATAGAGCGATCCCCAGGTTCCCAGATCAGACCAGCCAAAATCGGCACAAAGAACGTGTACATTTTCAGCTTTTTCCATTATACCATAATCAATCGAAATATTTTTACAACGAGGGTATGTTCTTGCAATAAAATCATGTTCATTTTCTGTATTATATAGCCCAATTCCTTCTTTAAACAATCCATCGATTTCGCTCAGATATTTTTCAAATGCCAACGTAATTGATTTAAGTGACCAGAAGAAAATGCCAGAATTCCAGAAAAAATCACCACTTTCTAAAAATATGGTTGCCATCTTCAAATCAGGTTTTTCAGTAAAAGTCTTTACTTTTCGCAGGCTTTCATTTACCACAATAGTTTCTTTATTTCCATTAATCTGAATATACCCATAACCCGTTTCAGGTCGACTTGCCTGAATTCCAAGAGTCAACAGAACATCTTTATTTTCGACAAAATCCAGTCCTTTCTTTACAACATTCAAAAATTCTGCTTCTTTAATGATCAGATGATCGGAAGGCGCAACTATTATATTGGCTTCGGGTTCAAGTTCACGTATTTTATAGTTGGCATAGGCAATACATGGAGCCGTATTTCTTCTTATAGGTTCAAGAAGCACCTGAGAATGGTTTATACCCGTCAATTGTTTCAGTATGATATCCGAATACTCCTCGTTTGATACTATAAGAATATTCTCCTTCGGGATTATTTGCGCAAATCGTTCGAATGTTTGTTGAAGAAGTGTTTTCCCAGTGCCCAAAATATCCAGAAATTGCTTAGGTTTTCGGGTACGGCTGAGTGGCCAGAATCTGCTGCCGACACCTCCGGCCATAATAACACAATAATATTTCTGGTTCATGATAAAACGTAATTTCCGGTTTTTCTCAAACCCCGAAATTAAGAAAATTGAAATAGAAAGGCAGACTATTTTGATGGATGTGCTGGTTTATCGGATGAATTTCATCTTTTGTTTTTACTATTTATTTGTATTTTCGCTGAAACTCACAAAGCATGAAAATCCTTAAGCCTGTCGGAGAATATTTCATACTTATGGGAAGAGTCATTTCACGCCCGGAGAAGAACAAGATTTACTATAAACAAGTCTTAAACGAAATCGAAATATTAGGGATCAATTCTATTGGAATCGTAATTATTATTTCAATTTTCATGGGTGCTGTTATTACCCTTCAAACCAGATACAACCTGGAAAATCCATTAATTCCTTTGTATCTAATAGGCCTTACTGCACGTGATACTATGCTTCTGGAGTTTTCTTCGACCATTGTAGGTTTGATTTTGGCAGGTAAAGTCGGCTCAAACATAGCTTCAGAAATCGGACATATGCGGATTACAGAGCAAATCGATGCCCTTGAGATCATGGGAGTCAATTCGGCAAGTTTTTTAATATTACCAAAAGTAATTGCAACGGTTGTCTTCAATCCCATTCTCACTCTAATCAGTATGTTTGTTGGGGTCTTCGGAGGATGGCTTGCCTCTGTAACTACAGGAGCACTTACGTCGACGGACTATATTTATGGCATACAATACTGGTTCGTTCCGTTCTATATTATTTATTCATTAGTAAAAACGATAGTATTTGCAATTATTATCACAACAGTCCCTGCTTATTTTGGATACTATGTTAAAGGTGGTGCACTTGAGGTAGGCAGAGCAAGCACAAAAGGAGTCGTTACCAGCAGTATCCTTATCCTGTTATTTAATGTTATCCTGACTCAACTGATGTTAGCCTGATGATACGTGTGGATCATATTAGCAAATCGTTTACTAATGAGTTGGTATTAAAGGACATCTCAGTGAGTTTCGATGAAGGAAAAACCAATCTTGTTATTGGCCAGAGTGGTTCTGGGAAAACTGTACTTATCAAATGTATCATAGGTTTGTTCGAGGTCGATGAAGGCAATATCTATTTCCATGAACGAAACCTTGTTACCATGTCATTCAAGGAAAGGCAACTTCTCCGGCGGGAAATGGGAAAACTCTTTCAGGGAGGCGCCTTATTTGACTCACTGACTGTTGAAGAAAATGTCAAGTTTCCACTTGAAATGTTCTCTTCGCTGACTTCGGGAGAAAAAAACAAAAGAGTCGATTTTTGTCTCGATCGTGTGCAACTACCTACTGCTCATAAACTTTATCCGGCTGAATTAAGCGGGGGTATGAAAAAACGTGCTGCCATTGCCAGGGCAATAGTTCAGAACCCTAAGTACCTTTTCTGCGATGAGCCTAATTCAGGACTCGACCCGAAAACCGCCATTGTAATCGATGATCTTATCAGCGATATAACTCATGAATTTCATATGACTACTATCGTCAATACCCATGATATGAACTCAGTAATGGAAATCGGTGAGAAGGTTGTTTTTATTTATGAAGGAGCAATAGTATGGGAAGGAACAAAAGATGAAATTTTGAATTCTTCGAATAGCAAGCTGAACGATTTTGTTTTTGCTTCAAATATGGCCAAGAAAATAAAAGAACACTTATAATTTATAAAACCATACTTAGTCTATTCTTTCTTAAATTCTTCAAACTTAACATATTCACCATCTTCTTTATGTATTATTTTTTTCCTGTCTCCAGGTTGATGATCAATAAATACCTCACCTTCTCTTTTTTTACGATTGGTATAAGATCCATTCGAATAATTACTAGGATTACGATAAGTGCCAAAGAATACTCTTCCGATAACTCGTATTAGAAGATAAATTATAATGAACAGTAATATAAGCCTGATTAAAACCATTATATTCCAGCAACTGATGCGGAAGCAAATCTACTAATTATCGCTGGAATAATACATAGGTCTATCTTTCATCAGCCTTTTACGCTTATTACTTCCAAATACCAGATTCAATCCAAATCGAGTGTTAAACCTTGACCGGTTCGCAGGAGAAATAAATACAGGTATCGACTCATATTTATACAGATTGTACCTGAAAGCTCTGTAATCGGCAACAGTATAAAAACTCACAGGGCCGGCCCGTAAGGATATTCCCAGTCCGAAAGTCGATGCACGGCCTCCAAACGGACTGTAACTTGCCGAAAGACCGAATGCTGTATTTGGATGCCAGTTTGCGTGGATCATAACATTGGCTTTTGTTCCTGAATGCAAAAAATCGAAACGTGATAAAAGTCCTACATCGAGTGAACGAGTTAATGCATAGGATCCTCCAATGAATAATTTCGGATTGAGACCTGTTTTATAAGGATCATCAGAACCTGATACCTCAAAATTACCTTTAATAGTATCCAGCAGATACTCGAGAAACTGGCTGGTATCTTCACCAACCTCGTATTCAATACCCTCCCATGTAAGCGAACCATCGAGGGTTGCAGTATGAACATACTCCTTCCATTTGATATATCCCAGGTCGATGATGCTTGCCGAAAGCGTCAGACCCTCTATGGGTTTAACATGTGCTCCAATATCAATACCTAATCCTCTATTTTTCATGGTTAATTTTCTGTAATCAGAAAATGTCGATAAGGTAGAATCAAAAACCATTTCTCCTGAAGGATCAAAGACTCCTTCTTCGTCAACCGGTATTATAAATCCTGGTGCACATATCTGTAAATTGAGGTATGAATCGAGTTGCAAGACTTCGTGATGTGTAAAAAGGGATACATCATTCCCGGTCGATGTTATATTGCCCAAACCTGTCAGTAATTTTGGTCTGATCCCGACCTGTAACATATCAAAAAATCTTCGTGAAACTCCAATTCCGTATTCGATATAACTGTTGAACTCAACTCCAAGTGCATCAAAATCATAAGTCGATCCATCGGGACCTCCACTGATGAGTAACGGAAAAAAATCGCCCGGATAATATATCGCCTGGGAAAGTTTTGTTGTAATATCGAACGTGAAATACATTTCCTTTATCCCCAGTCCGAAAGAAATTGGACTTATAGCCAGATTAAAAGAATATTCATTTTCATCGCTGAAGTTGCTGTAAAACTGATCCAGATCGGCATTCGGATGAAGGGGATGAATAACAAGATTTGTCTCAGGATCGTTCCATATCACATTGGTAATATTGAATGAACTGTTGTACGTTTCGAAATAAATTGAATTCAGGATTGGAACTCCTATAAAGAATCTGCATTGAGGCTGGGTTGCCGGGTTCAGTTGATAAGACTGAGGTACACCGGTTAGATAATACATTGTATTACTCTGGGCATCCAGATCGTGTATTGCTCCCAGGATAGTAATGATTAGTAAAATATTTCTGAGGTTCATGATTAGCAGAATTATTGAATTGAATCCGGATCTAATTCATATCGGCCTTTCGCGTCAATTCCCAATTGCAGGTAGAGCCTGTAATTATTTAAAATCTTCACAAATCCTCCTGTGGCTGGTACTCCGGCAAAAACAATCAGGTGGGTTGTCTCATTGAATAACTCATCTAAAATAGTTGCGGTGAGTCCGATGAAGCTGTTTGATGTATCAACCTCTTCTTCAATGGTCAACCCGTTTTCATCGATCGGGGGAGGCTGAATAAAGAGTTCACCGGGAGTATTGCTGAACCATATTGTATCAATGTTCTGATTTGAAACTGAGTCATATAGGGTAATCCTGAAATCCAGGCCCACAGGAAACATATTAAATATTTTGTAATGGATATTGATAAAGTCAAAATCCATATTTTCTCCTGTCTTACCGAATTCAATTGTATCATCTAAGTTAAGATCCTCGTTCAGATAGAGAAATATTGTATCCCCCACCTGAAGTATGATCAGGGAGTCATATCCATGACCGGCAATATCATCGAATGTCAATGAAGTTGTAATAATAGGCATGGGAATTTCCCGTTCAAAGGCCAAATCATTCGATAAATTTTCAAGCTGTATTGTATCTTCA
>Ga0299912_10000840_pt1 | contig 25129 bp, 11 predicted proteins | sample RVTome_2_FD_207667 | JGI IMG/M metagenome (GOLD analysis project Ga0299912, IMG submission 207667) | Soil microbial communities from uranium-contaminated site in the Upper Colorado River Basin, Wyoming, United States - RVT95D214 (version 2) ... | reverse complement strand
GCTGCCCCCCGTACACGGGGACGATGTGCACGTCGCGGCGATATCTCGCCAGCCTCTTCAATTCCTCGGCAACCTGCACGGCGAGCTCCCTGGTCGGGCAGAGGACGAGGCCCTCCAGCTTCCTGCCTCGCGGCGCGAGCAGCTCAAGCATGGGGATGCCGAAGGCCAGGGTCTTGCCGGTGCCTGTCTGTGCCTGGCCTATGATGTCTTTGCCGTCGAGGATAAGAGGGATCGCCCCGGATTGGATCGGCGTTAGGTCCTCAAACCCCATGGTTGCTACTGCCTGTTGCAGTTCTGTAGATAACGTCAAATCGTCAAATCTTTTGTGTTGAATAGTGTTCATAGTGCTCCTTTGTTGTATTGAGATAGTATTTGGCCGTTCCGTCCGCTCGGCAATCGGCCATTTCCATATGTGGGTTTATAATGGGAAAGCAGAAAAGCAGAGAGGTTGTATTTAGCATTACTAATATAGCATAGTATCTTTCAAATTGCTAGGTTAAATTTGCATTTTTTTGACCTGGCAGAGGGAGGGCTTGATCCGGTGGAGAGGCCGGGGAATCAAATCTTCATTCGTTACGGCAGTTTGCTCCAGAAGTCGTAAAGCTGCTTAATATGGTTCAGGGCGGCATGAAAACGCATCTTGAACTGATCTGTATAGACGCCGGGATCCTGATAGAGCTTGTGTCCTGCAGGTATCTTTCCGCTGCTGTCGAGACCGCTGTCCACCGCAATCTCGTTATGGTGGGGGAGGCAGGCGCGCGGCATAAAATCGGCACCGTGTCTGAGCTGATAGGGAATAGAGATAAAGAGCTTCTCCAGGGCACCCTGATAGGGGTCACCGGGCTGCGCGAACCGGCCTGAGATGAGCTTGAGGCCGTTCCAGTAGGCAATGGCCTCATCCTTGGTCATGCTGCACATCGCGCTGTTCACCGTGAAGCGCTGCGTATCGTGCAAATCGAAGTCCGCAGCGCCGTAGTCGGGGATCTGGGAGAAGTGATCGTCACCCAGGTTACCATCGAAGAGGAGAAGCCCGCCTTGGGCATCCTTTTTGGCAAAGTGGGCATAGGAGGAGTGGGCGTAGAAGTCTCCGATGGTGTGGCAGGCCCGCGCCAGGCCGTCAAGGGTCTTCTTCGCCAAATTATCATTCAGACCTTTCCAGCCCTCGGCGATATAGCCGTTATCGAAGTGGTCGCGGGGATCGTACACAGCTGGATTAATATCCATCGCCACGCTCACCCCTTTGACATAGATCAGATCGGACCAGCTCAGTTTATCGAGGGCCTGGTCAAAGATATGGTTATGCACCGAGGCGGCAAATTCGGGATCAAACTCCTCCCAGAATCGGCGCGCATGCAAGTAATCCAGGAAGTCCGTCTCGATGGTATTGTTCTTCAGACTCCACACATGAGAGTCATTAAAGACATAGTACGGCACGTACTCATAGGTGTCTGCGGTCACGGGCGCCGGCTTCTTGCGGAGGGCCTCCCCCTGTTGGCGTGCCCGCTTGCTGTGGAGCAGCGGCTCGATCAGCATCCAGAGCCCTGATTCGTTTTTATACATGACCCAGACATGGTCCCGGGAGTCCCGTGACTGCTGGTTGTAGAGCCTGCCGAGGGCGACGCGCACCACGTAGCTGCTGATGCCCGATGAAAGCATGAGGGAGGCGAGGAGAAAGGCGCGGTCTTCGCAGTCGCCGCTGCCTTTTTCCAGCGTTTCCTCGGGGAAGAGCCAGCTGTCGAACCCCCGTGAGCCCTTGACGTACTGGACCCGTTGCGCAAGGTGCTCCGTCACCGTCCGCATGCGGAAGTCGAACGAGCCCTCTTTGTGCGAGAAGAAGAGCCCGCGATCAGCGCTGCCGAGACCGTCGGCGATTCGCTCGATTTCACGCCTGATAACGGCATTATCCTTGTTGGTAAGGTACTCGCGGATATCGATATCGTAACGCGTATTTGTTCCGGGGATCATCCGCGCCGCCTTGATGATCGTGCCGTGCTCAATCAGATCCCCGTCCCAGTTCCATTGTACTGCCGAGCGGACATTAGAATCGGCTAAGCACATATTACCTTTTCCTCCTTTGCCAGCCTTTACGTGACGATTCCCTTCTGGGGCAACAGATCATGGCGGGACACACAGAGGTCTACACCCACGTGAACCAGGAGTATCTCAAGGAACTCCACCGTAAGTACCATCCAGAAGCGCAAGCCTTCGACACCTGCTTTTTAGACCTCTTATTTACCTGCCTTTTTCATCAGCCAGCAGAGCACAATCCATTGAAAAGCGGCGAGCCAGGCAATGACCAAGGCTGCTAAAAAATAATCCAGGAGCCACCAAAGATCAAAGAGCTTTGGGCGGTAGATGGCGACTAAGGCAAACGCTACCCAATGGCCGAGACAGTACCCGCAGGAGAATAGTTTTCCTAAATAAAAATTTTTCCTCTTGATCCATTCCCGTAATGGTAGGAACAGCTTTGTCTCCGATACCGTAAACGCAATAGAAGCTGTTACAATGGATAGATAAAGAACCTTTTCCATAGAGTCATGTTTCTCCTGTCAAATTGTACGTGGTCAGCACCCGCTACGACAATGGGCTACGGGCCTTAACATGTACTTTTTTGTCCACATATTAGGTATCATCGTTTTACACCTTCTCATTGGAAAATATTCTCATGGAGTATTCAGATATGGGTCTATACATTTTTCCGATCTAGCATAGCCCGTCACTGGCTTACAAAAAGTCACAAGACACTGGAACAGTTAGCTCTCTATGCATGTTCGTGTTAGTTTGATTATCTGTCTTCATGCAAGATGAAAACTGAACCTCCATCAAAAACATCAACCTTTTCGGTGCACGATTTTATAAAGGAGGGAATACTGTTCACCTCGTACAATCCTTGAATCGAACGTGTTTTTGAGGCAAATCAGCCTGAACAATGAAAGAGCGGATTTCGTCCCAAATCTTTTGCTCTTCCTCCAGGCTAGACGGCCTTTCGATCTCGAGAGCATCCAGCAGCTTAAGGCGGAATAGATCTACGGCAGCCTGGATCTGGGTGCCAAAGGACCGTGTAGCCTGGATGGCCAAACGGTAGAACAGCCAGAAGCTCCCCAGTAATATGAGTGGGAGCAAGAATAATGGCACGTTAAGGGGCGGGCTGTAAAAGGCGACGATAGCAGCAATCACTGCCGCCACACAAGATAGAAACGACATGATAAGTGTAAAATCCAGATAAATATTGGTGTCTTCGAGGCGAAGCCGGACATCATCTGAGATCACATGCCTAAGCCGTGGCCATAAGAGGCTTAGGTGGATGCGGTAGCGATTAAAGGGATGCAACTCCTGCACACTCGCGATGTTGCCCAGCTGCGTGGGCTGCAACCATCGCTCATCATCGGGATAGTAGTCTCTAAGATCAGTATACGCTGCCGTCCATTCGCGAAGCGCACGAGCGTTCAAGAGGCTTGCAGCGCTGCGGAGGCGCGGATTGGAACGATAGGTTTTTTTGATGTCGGCCACCAACCTATCAACCTTCATCTTGAGGTCGGATGGAAACCGATCTCGATTCGCCTGTAGGATACGGGCCTCACGCAGGATGTCCAAGTACGTCTTTTCTTGCCAATCCTGTTCTTCCTTAATGCAGCAGAGGAGACTTGTGTGGGAATCACGAATTTTGTTCAAACTGGCCTTAGCTACCCCTGGTGTTACCTGGATTGGGGTATAGGTTGCTACAAAATCAAAATCTACGGCCCACGCAGGATCATTCAGTGCGTCTTCCTTCTCGCGCAAAGTTTTCTGGCGACGAACCATGGCCCTGCGTGCCATTGCAAGCCCCACACGCCGCAGGTATTTGAGAGGTAGCGGCCACTGGCCATAATAGAGCTGCTGTAACCCAGTCCGCACGCCGTAAAGAACGTACGCAAGAAGATAGACCGCGACCACTGACAGAACGATTTCAACCCCCATTTCTTTAAAATTGCTCTGGGCCCAGCCCCGAACTGTCTTCTCTAATCCTTCGACGCCACCCAGCAGATATCTAAAGACAACGGCAAATATAAGGGTAGGGATGAAAGCGGCGATCAGAAATCCCCGTCCAAAAAGTTTCTGAGCCTGATCGATAATTGTGTCGATCATACGTTGCCTACAAGGCGTTTTCCACAGGTCGCAGCAGGATGAATGTCACAAGGACAAATGGTTCGCTTGTGAGGGGTGCCGAAGCCTTCACATACGTATGGGTCTGGTGCATGTTCATTAAGGAACTCACTATGAAAAGCTAACATTTCGGCCTCAATAGAGGCAATGGCCGCAGCCAAGTCTCTGCTGGCCACTTGTGTGCTGACAGTTCCCCGAAGGTTCACAGAACCCTGCCCCAGTATGCTCGCTTGCGGGAGCCGCTCGGCCACCACCCCGGGCATGAACAGACCGACAGGGATAGCGTCGTCGTTGACCACGATGACAGTCTGGGCGTCCATCTTTGCCGCCAGCCGAGTCACGACACTAGCCGGTTGGTTCATGTGGACCGCTATATGGTCCTGGCGGATGATATCCAGCAGCCCTACGTCAGCAGCCGATTCCCAGAACGGCAAATTAAGCTCATCGACGATGCTAGTTACCAGCTCAGGAATGATCAGTGCAGATAATTGATGAGTGGGATCGTTAAAAACAAAGAGTTCCTGAACGGGATTCTTCCGCGCAAGATCGTATAGCTGGCCTACCCTAACGTTCTGAATCTGTGTAGGAATGAACCTTTGCCACGCGAAATGGATGATAGGTATCATGGGATATCCCTCCTTTGGCGATAAGTTTACACCCTCCTTGGGGCACTGGTAAATCGAGCTCGATATGTGCCAAGTTTTCCGGCCGCGGTGTCTTAGAAATATCCAGGGCTCTCCTCCAACAAATCCTTACTGCCACTTGTCAGCGCTCTGCAGGGTCACGTATTACCGCGTTAGAATTTCATATGCTCCCGCCTCTACAGTGGGCAACGGGTCTTAACATGTACTTTCTTGTCCAGATATTGATTAACATTAAGTTTCTCCTAGTTGATATTGTTTGTAAAATATAAAATATTTTAATAAATAAAATGTCATTGTTAAGTCGATGGAGAAAGAACAAACTTATCCTATCCTCTTAAACGCTGGTATGGCAATTTACTACCAATGTCTTCTTATCACCTATTTTTCTTCATATTCTCATACTCTTTCAATTCCATCCATTCCATCCGACGAATATTTACTTCTGCTTCCCCCAATTCCGTTTCAGCAGATTTTTTTAACTGCGAAATCGCCTCTTGTGAAGCGGTTTGTCGGTCTGCCACTTCTTTGAATCCCCCCGGCCCGCGAATATTTGATTGTTTCCCCGTCCTTGCCGGGACACCCCAGTTCAGCCAACCTGAGATCATACTGCCTGCTTCGAGACGCCGTCTAAACTCTTCTCTTGTCATCGCTCTGGGATCTCCCGTGATAAACATTAGAACAGTTAATGGCTCCCGTGCCATCTCGAACTCTTCACGCTGTTCGAAACGAGCTTGCTCTTGAGCGCGAATCAGTTCTTTTTCGGTTAATATTCTCACAGGAACACCCCTACGATCGTCTACACTAATCTTTGGTTCTTCACTTTCCATATAACTAGGTAACAGAAGCGGTAAACCGGTTATAGGGTCAAGGATATACCGTACATCAGGGTAGCACGACTGATCTTTGTATATTATACCCTCAGGTGGATTCATGGGTTTAGGGACTTCTTGCTTTTCGACAACCTCTTCAGAAGGTGGTGTCGATTCTAAGATTCTTCCCACATCGCTAGGAATTGTGTAAAATTCTACCCCCTCAGGTGTTCTCCCGTATCCCGTCATAATACCTTGACGATCTAAGTTATCAATAATTTTGCGTGTTTCTTCAGTAACAGGTATCATAATTTGCTCCGCTTCGTTTGGATCGGTAGTAATTTCATAGTCAACGTTATTTACTTGTTCATCTGATAAGCCAATGGTATCTATCCTGGTAATTGGATTATTCCCGCTGAAAGCGAATAGGTTCATGTCTAAACTAGTTAGATTAGGATCGGTACTCACCCACCTTCCCAACCAGGACGCATAATATCTCGCCCCATAATAATACAACCCCGTCTCATCATCCCTTTCCTTTCCAGAATATCTATATCGTTTCTGGCTAACCTCGATCAAGCTATATCCCGCCATGTATGCCGTTTCACCATAGGGATAATATTCTTCATAAGAGATAATTTTAGCGTCAGGACTATCATCAACTTCCAAATGAGAAGAACCGAGATGATTTGAGAGTTGGCATCGAACGCGGCTGTTGATTATAGAGCCGTCAATTAGATTTTTCTCATCTTCAATAAGCGCAATCCTATTTTTATCATCCATAATATGAACTGTATCGCGCCTTAAGGTGACGTTTGCTCCATTTCGCTCTGTATATATTTCATAGCCTCCGATGTATATCCGTTCCTCGGTTTTCCCATTCTTGACCACAACCTTCCGCACCCTCTGACCGCTAGCGTCGTACTGATAGTAAGCCTTATTCGGGTTCTCCCCCCCCTTCAACTGTACTTCAATGAGTTGATTCTGATGATTCCACTTCATCTGAGGCAGATGAGGCATCTTTAAAATATTGCCGTTTGCGTCATGGTTTGCAAGAAAATCGAATGCATTTTCATCAGGACAGCCAGCATTGCTGGTCTTCAACCTGTTGCTTTCAGCATCGAAGGTCTGAAGGCGGTTCCAGCGAATATTGCGGGTGCGATTGTGATGTGAAATTCGTTTAATATTCCCTGACGGATCATATTCGTATGTTTCAGTATAATTGCAAAGCGCATGACCATTTGCCATGGGTTGATTGGTTAGCTGAATGGATTCCGTATGTTTCTTTGCAGCCTCCCGGTAATGGCAGGCGGTCATGGCCTCATGTTCACGGCCAGTGGCCTCTATGAGCCGATAAATTGGGTCATAGGTATAACTGCAGACAGGATCAATTATATTGTTATTATTATATATTCTGGGATGAGCATCATCTTGAATCTGAGTGATATTGCCTACTGGATCATAGGTGTACTTGAGTTCCTGAAGCTCCTTGGGGAGCTGTGCTCCATTACGAATCGTATTAATGGCAATTAGCCTGAATGTTTCCGGCTCGTAGGAATATTCCGTTGTTACGCCGTTTCCGTATTCGATCTTTGTGCGCTGACCTTTTTCGTTATAATCAATATCCTTGATATAAATACTGACACCTCCTGGCCTTATCACCTTGATAGAGGCTAGCAAATTGGCTTCATTATACAAAAACTCCTGAACAGTACTATCAGGAGCTACGGTTGTTGTCATGCGATTGATTGCGTCAAAGTCAGACTTAGTCGTAAAGATACCCTGCAGTGATGTGTCAAGCATTGCTGCTGCAGCGGCCGGATCAAAGACATAGCTTGTCGGATCTGCGATACGTGCCCACTCAACCTGGACTTGGCCGTTCTTTAAAATAGTTCTCTTCGTCCTGGAGATATTGCCCTTGAAATCGTAAAATTCGTTTTCTAACAGACCTGCTCCGTCATAGACCTTCCAGATCTGTTGCCTATGATGTGTTTGCTCGGGATTGGCCTTATCTTCCCCATATATCGTCTTCTGTGCAAGGAAATATTGAGCTTCCCCGGATTTTTTTACCCACACCTCAGCGGGACGGCGCAAAGAATCGTATTTTGTAAAAAAGGTATTCCCATTTGCATCCCAGACATAGAAGGGTTTATTCGTCACGTCTAGAAAGCTTAGTTTCAAGCCTGCATCAACACTATCAATACGTAACTTTCTTCCTGCGATATCAAAGAAGTGAATGAAATTATGGATTTGGGCATTAGCGGCGCGGGCATTATTCAATTCATATTGGCGCGGGTCGGTTATCTTAACATCATTTCCCTCAATATCGAGTTCGACATGTGTTTTAAAAGGAATATCCGCCCCTGCATTGTCTTTCCCGTTATTGGCAACTGTGAGAAATGACCTTCCGAACGTATCTAGATGGGCAGTGGTCGGCGTATTGGCATGCGCCTCGGTCTTGAGGGCGGCCTTTTGTTCAGGCGGTGTGGCCCGGGCATTCGGGTCAGGTTTGTTCTGGCGATCCGGAATTCTCTCATCGTACCAGGTGTTGAAAGGCCTGCCATCCAATGGATTTTGATAGTTAGCTAGAAAATCTGCAACATATCCATACACATAGTCATCTCGAAACGGAGCTTTATGAGGACGCAGGAGTACCGTGTCATTGGCATCCGACGTCTGCTGTTGCCAGGGATCAAAGACAACCTTTTCATAGGTGTGATTGGGGTGAATCGTGCAGAGCACCCGCTCCATGGGATCATAAAACAATGTCGGACTTATGCCATGCTTCTCTATGCCGAATGAATGCGTATCGCTGAAGAATGGTTCATACTGCTGAACAGGTTTACCCTTGTTGTTATAAACCTTAGAGCCAGAGCCGACCCACCGCGGTTGTGCTGGCATCGCAGGGTCTGGTTCTGCTTGTACCTTCGTCTGTATCTGCCTGCCAAAACCATCCGAATAGACAAAGTTATGTTGGATATTCGTAGGTACGCCATTTTCATCTGAATCGTGGGTCTCCCGCGTGAGAGTATAGACAACGTTCGGCTGCTGAAAATTTACATACCGTTTGAGGTCATAGACTAGGCGCGTGGCGGCCTTTTGCAAAATGCCATGCGGATTGTTTAGCGGATTTGTTAAGTGCAAGGTTATATCATTCTGGTCGAGATCTGGAACAAACCCTACCAGTGAATCACCGGCAGGATCATTGTTTTCATCTCTTCCACTTATTGTTGTGCCGACGACCATGCCGAGAACGTCAAACGCAGCTTCGGCAATATTGCCGTTCGGATCTATGATCTTGAAAGGTTGCAGAACCCGGTAGTCGTTATCTGCCTGGGTAACATTCCCGATAGCATCAATTACCTTTTGTCCAAGTAAAGCGTAGATGTCGCTCTGGATCAAAGACTCATTTCCAAACGGATCGCGTGACTTTTCAACGAGATAGAATTTATTTGCATTAAAAGCCTGTTGCCCAGAGGGAATCCACCAGTATTCCTGGTTCTGTATAAGGTCCTCTTGATGGTAACCGCCATCTTTGATCATGGCAGCATCCACGCGTTGCTGATATATGCCGTTTATAAGGCCTATCGCAGGATCGTTGCTGTGTGTAAACGCAGCCCGATATGATTCATATGGCAATCCTAGCGATTCGATCTGACCAAGGGGCAACCGGTTTGCAAGCGTGCGCACAGGATCGCGGGCAGGATCTATATCCAGTGCATCGGCAGCGGCATCCTTTCGAAAAAAAGACCGGGACCATTCCACGAGCAGCTTTTCAACGCCGACGTGACCAATGGGCCGTCCCCATTCATAGGGCTTAAAACTGCCCGGAGCTATCCCTGCATCCATAATGGCTAGGAAATCGCCTTTCTTCAAGTGCGGCTCCCCTGTTGCCCATGTTATACCCGTGACCTCATAGCCACGGGTTTGGCACGGAACGGCTATAAAGTAAAAGTCTGGCGCATTAACTTTGTTAATGAAATCTGACCTGGTATAGAGTATTTTAATCTCCCCCTGCTCAGGCAACTCAGGAGGCACAACCCGCCTCGGATAGCCGATGGATATTGTATCAGTGATGTTTCCATAGGCATCCACCACCGTGATCTTATGACCAATTCGCGGGTCATCTGGATTTCTTTCATAATGATATGAGACGCTTTCTCTTTGGGTTGTGAGGAACACGCCATTGGCATTTCCATTCTTCGGCTGAATCTGCTTCACCGTGTAGCGGTTTTCAGTGACAACATAGGGATGAGATTCTTTTGTCGATCCGTCAAGGGCATAGACCTCGGATCGCAGGATACTGCCCCGCAGTGCGCGGTATGCCTCATGGGGTATGCCTCCGGTCTCTACATCATGATCATTGAGAATAAAGGCATCTCCATCTCCCTTATAGAATTCCTTCCTATATGCATCCATCATGTCTTTGTTGTCATAGAACACACCATCCGCAGCAAGGATGTTCTCATCAAAATACACCCCGGAATGAAACCAGGTCTTGGTCAGCACTGGAGGAACATGGAATGCTTTCTTATTATTGGCATATTCAGCGTTGTCGTGGAGCGACGAGCCTGCAAAAGTCTCAAATTCTTCAGTATCATATTGATCGACCCTGCCGAAACCGAGAAATTCGCGCTCGCGGCCATCATAATAACCGTGATGATGTTTGTATGTTGTGACCATCTTTGTTTTGCTGATATGGTCAATGACCTCGGTCTTTTCGAGAACCTGAACCGGAAATGGGAGGTTTGTTACCCATGGTTGGCCGTTCTCTTTATCTTCCAGATAAAATTTTGTTGACGGGGCATACTGAGCCCTCGTCGTTGCTCCCATATTGTTGCTCATTTCGGTTAATAGATAGGGCTTTACACAGCCACAGAAATCAAGTACTTTATAATTGCCATCAGGCTGTTCGACATAATTGTAGCTCCACACCAGACAGGCCGTGCCGGTACCAAAGAAATCGGCAATCTGGACCGCACTTACGTCGGAGACGTACGGTGTGCCATGGATGGTCTGCATTTCGCTCCAGCTGTTCCCTGACTGATTAAACCAGAAATAGACGCAGTCGAAATCCACGTACACTAGGTCTGCACAGCCGGTGCCGTCCATATCCACAAGAAACAATCGCCTCGGATCAAATCCGTAACCAATATGCGGCGTGTTGGCCATGGTGATTCGTTTTCCGAATCTGCCATACCCCAGGTTCGGCCAGTAATCGATTCTACCGTCGTGGACCAAAACAATATCGTTCAGGCCGTCTCCGGTCATATCTGCCAGGCGAACCCTGCTGGCGAGATCGTCAAAATAGACATCGGGGAATTCATTCAGGTCATGTATGCGCTCAGTCACCTGCGGGGCAGCATATCCTTCTTCCCCAAGGCACTGGAACCAGAGGAAGTGATGGTCCCGAGTCATGAGAACATCTGACAAGCCATCACCCGTAAGGTCCGTTACACGAACGTTAGGATCGGCAAGGTCAAAACTCGGCATGCTTTTAAACTTTTTAAATTGTTTCCAATTGCCGTCCGGTGTTGCTTCATAGAAGCCGGACATCTGTGGTGATGTGACGATAAGATCTGCCAGGCCGTCCCCTCCCATATCGCCAATGGCGACGTTCGGTTGACCGAGAACCACTCCTGCAGGCGCGACGTGCTGAGGGTGTCGGCGGTCTATCATTCCATTCCCGAGGTTGCGCCAGTAATAGTACCCGGTTCCAGTCGTCTGGAGAATATCCGGTAATCCGTCGCCAAAGAGATCGATCACGCCGGTGCTTTGATCCAGCAAAGACATCGGAGGATAGTCATTTGCCCGTGCCGTGACCGGCTGGTACCGCTGCTCCTGGGGTTTGAACTCAGAATATTTGAATGTTACCGGGGGCATGTCGTCCGAATAGTATTTTGTGTTGTCCTTTGGATGTTTCCGGTAGCCGGTGACTGTTACTGAAGAAAGAAAAGAAAGGCGGGAATACTCATGAATATCATAGGTAAAATCCGTTGACTTGACAAGAGGAGCGCCGTCCAGTTCGCCTTCCTTGAAGTGATGCAGCATTAGCACACGCGTGCACCGCCTCAGCGTGCGGATTTCGAACCCTGACCGGAAGGTCGAGAATGGGTCTTCCCTGAGGGGCCAGCCCGCAGGCAATGTCTTATCGGGAAAATTCCCTGCATTGTAGGGAATAGCCGGACTGGCGGGCAGGTCTCCGTAATCAAAGAGCACTTCAAAGACGTAGTGCCTTTTTTTAGTTGCTCTTGGATCTTGGTGATTTGTTGCTACACGCTCCGGTCCTGCCTTCTTTGCTGCGTCGAGGGCATCGGGCGTATTGCCATAGAGAATCCGGCGAATGTAGGCCTGGGAATATTTCCGATTCTGCTCGTAAATAGCATTCAGCTTGAGGTTCGGGTCTTCCTGTGCATACTCATAGAGAATGTGGTTGCCCTTGGCGTCGAATGTCTCTTCAAGCAGCCATTCGTATATATGATCCATGTGGTCCGGATCAACGATCCTGGCTGATTTTGATTTTCCGTATATGCTTGTTATGTTTTCTTTCGTCGTCGCCCGCCAGTGCACGTCGCCGTTATCATCAACCCATTTTTCAATTCGTGCAAAGAGCCCTTCAGTTCGAGGCCTATATCGGGTGATCGTGTATCCCAGAACAGCGGGTATCGCAGGGCTGTTAATAGCAAGCACAAGGTCTTCTGCTCCGGACATGACGAAGACATCTTCATCCGTGTACTTGGGCAGGCCCTTTTCGGTTTTCCGTGTGATGCGCGGGATAGAAAGCTGCCATCCCAGGCCGAAGGATCCATTGCCGTTTCCGGTGCTGTATTGGAGGGACAATTTTGCGCCGAAGCCATTGCGTCCTGGTGAAGTGAAAATTGGTACAGAAAAATTTCCCGTCCCCGTGAAAAGATTTGGCTGGAAGGTCTCCCCGATCCCCTTGATGGCGCCGCCGCCCTTCGGTAAAGAGATACCCCGCTGAGATTCACTCGTCTTATCTGGCATGGGGAAAGGCCTTTATTCAACTAATGCAGCTTCTTGATACAGGCGTTAGCATTGTTGCGCATAGCTAATACTTGATCTTGCATGTCCTGCCGTTTCTGTCTCATAAGAATTATTAACTGTTCGCCAGCTTGTTGAACCTCGCTTATATTTTCCCAAGGTATTAACAAAGCCTTTTCGGCGCTGTCTCTAATTTCATTTAAGAAAGAGCCGAAGTCCTGTAAATAGGTCATCTCTCCTGCATGCAGTCCGCTCAATGCCATTGACATAGCATTGGAACGAGCAAAAAAAGTCTTCACGTTTTCCCAGAAAGGCACGCCGCCGGTCGTTACATTTGAAAATGGCTGTGTGAATCGATCATAGAGAGCATGCAGCTCGCCGCACACTTTACCATCATGTAGTAGAACCCTGAGAGACGACTGACTGACCTTAATGGCCGCTCGCTCAAAAAAGCCCCGAAGATCCACTTCCGTTCCATTCCTGACCTGGCTGAACTCGATGATACTGGATGACAGCTCCCTTGAGATGAGGTCACAGGCAAGCTGCAGCGCGTCACACATTTCGTTAATTGTCTGAATCGCTCCCCTCCTCGTATCAGCTTGTTCATCGCCTTTCTTGATGATATTTGCAATTTCTGATGATTTGTTAGCTACGTCAGCGAAGGCGTCCATTGTCGTATTCAAATAGTTCATTTTATCGGGCATAATTGCTCCTTTCTGTAAGAATATTGATGATTTTGTAAGTAGTAGTCACCTTTTTTAACAACTATTCCTCCGGCCATTCGAGCTTTGCGCTATAAGTAATCGCTATGATGATGTCATTTATTTTGTCCATATTAAGTACATGCCGCGGATTAGCCGCAGTGATGTTTTCCATGATCGGTGTGCCGTCCGCCGGCTTCTTTTTCCAAAGCGCTTCCGGGGCCGTGTCCCTGTCAATGACAAGCTCCCAGACCCCGAAGGGCAAGAGGCCTTTGAATCCGCTCTCCAAAGGGATATAGCCCCCTTCCCCGGTTTTTAGATTAGAGCGCTCGAATACCTGGCCGTTCTCTGCCGTGAATTTGATCTTTCTTAGGGGAAGCCTGATATTGCCGTCCGATATGCTGAAGCGAAGGGCTGCCCGGACCACCCCATGCTTTTCCTCGTTTGGTGGGAACATCTGCCTCGTAAGCGTGAGTTTCAAGCTGTACGGCGCGGGGGTATTCCCCTCGGCATATGGATCGTCACCACCTGCCAGTGGTGGAAGCCATATTGGATTATTGAAGTGGTACCAGGTATCAGGGAACCATGTTCGAAGACTGACTGGCAGCATACCGCCAGCATCTGTACCGATCTCACTGATAACGACCTTCTTGTAATCGGAATCGGCCAATGCAGTGTAATCTATTGTCATGATCACGTCGATGATGCTGTTGAAATCGAATCGGTTGGATGCTTTCGGCATCTCAAGTTCCCATGTAACATCTACACCGCAGCCCTCGAAGGGCAGGTAGCGCTCATCCCTATAGTTGAGCTCGAACAAACCGCTCGCATTGGATGCTGAAGAAAGCGCCACAGACTGTATCCTGAGTACGTCAACAGGTATTGGATCCAATGGATTCAGGATGACCCTCGAAGGGCTTATGGTCGAGAGTGTGGCGTTGAAATTTGTTCCCGGCCCGATGAGCGCTAGTACGGAGATCCTTATACTCTTAATGATCCGCTGATAATGGCCGGGCTGATCTCGATCGAACCAGGACATTGATGTGTTAAATATGGTTTTGCCTTTAGATTTTAGTTCTATCAGTGCCTCGGGCGCCATGTACGAAAGTGAGACATATTTGGTTTTTTCAAGTTTGCGGGTATTATTACTTATGTAATGGTCATCCAACTTGTTGATATCAAGAAGCAGTTGGTCTCCGGAGAGTAGGCCCTTTTTCTCCGAATCCCAGTAGCCGTAGGAGATAAAGTCGAGAGCCTCGTTTCTCTCAAACTCTAACGTTGCCTGTGCCATGCGAGCTGTGGCATTGGCTAGATTATAATAACCGTATAGAATTTTGGAGAGTATTTTCACCATCCATGCATAGAGTTCCTTGTTTGTGAACTTCTCCTTGAGAAATTGCAGCATCTGATCCGCAAATTCGGCACTCAATTCGGCAATCTGCTGTTCCATTTGGGCGATGGCAATACGATCCGAAGCAATCCGCTCATTTTGCTCAGATATCGCCTTATCTTTTTCAGATAAAGCTTTTTGGAATTCCCAATCTTCTTTTCGTCGTTCAAAGCTCGCATTCATTGCAGCTATTGAAGATTGAGTTGAATATATATTAGCTTCGACAGAGAACATTGAAGCCTTTGCACTTTCAGCGGCTGCAAGATTAGATCCACCAAACGAAACTGAAGTAGTAGGCCCAACAGAGACAGTTGGTATTAATGAGAGTTGACCAGCACTAGAATAACATGCTTGCGCAATAGCCATCTTCTGCATCGATTGGTCTAAAAATGTCAATGCGTCAAGTTCAAATTGGTTTTTATCTTTTGCAATTAGATTAATAAAATGTTCCATTTGATAAGAAGCTCTCTCTGTCTGTTTTTTTGTCAACTCTAAACCATCTTCTGCTTCTACAACTCCAAGCTTTCGAAGATGCACATTTGCTTTTGCAAGCTTAAGTTCTTGCTGCGCTCTCATGTAAGCAAGTTCTTCTGATTCTTTTTTCTCAATTGCCAGAAGCAGGGCATTCCCTGCCTGTACGACCAGGCTTGCCAGGGACTTTGCCCGCTCGATAAGGTAAGCAAACCGATATGGTCCTATACCTGAAGCATTTGAAAAGTTCAACGCATCCAGTCCAGCGCCGGAACCGACAGCCTTTACTATGGCCATGGGATCAGCGGATGCCTCATACACGGGCAGGATTCGCTGCATACCTGCGATGTTCCTGCATGAGTGAATTTTTAATAAATTGCTTTCTATGTGGGCGCAGTAGTCCTGATAAATAGGATTTTCCGGAATACAACCGGTAAAGCTGCTTGCCAGCAAACGAATGGGCGGATAGACTTGTTCTTCCGGGCTTCTCCATTCCGCCGGCACGCAAGCAGACTGATCATCTTCCATCGAGTCTACGTAGTCTTCGATATTTGACATGATGGTATCAACTTCTTCTTCCATTAAATCTGTGATCTCTGGAAGTGTCTTAGCCGGCAAATTATTCACCTCTCCAATCGCAGCTTCGAGATAACCGCCGATAATCTCCGTCCGGATATCCTCACTATAAACCGACCATGCAATCTCGTTGATATTTTCAAATAACTCTTCAATACTTGCCTTCGAGAGGCTGCTGATCTTTGGTAGCACATCGATTAATTCAGGAGCTTTTGCTCGGGTTACTGCGCGTCGTATGATGGCTCTTAAATTCCGCAGCACGAGGCTGTAGGGGGAGTCGTTGTGAATTTCATCCAACTGAAGAAGCTGGCTCGCGGTATTGTAATAGCCGGTGGCTAGGTTGATGGAGTCCCGCGTGTCTCGGGTAAATTCCTGATCCGCCCAATCAATAAGATTATCAATGTAAGATAAAATAATGGCCTTTTGGTACGCGCCGGGACGAACTCTCGCCAGGGCATGCGGGTTATACGGATCATTTACCCATGCAGCGGCATCCTCAGGATCATTAATGTAACGCTCAAGTGGGGTAATAATATCATCACGGAAAGGAGGAAAAGTCCAATCAGAGCTGGTTCCTCCAGAATAGGGGTTGAATATGTAGTGATACCAGTCGCGCGCTATCTCGAATTTGCGATTCTGGTTCAGACCGTCTGCTATTAGATGAGGTATATGGAATAAGAGTTCCCAATTATAAACTTTATTAGGGCCAGAAAATTCAAGAGTTTTTTGCGGAATAAATGCCGGTAAGACATAACTGAGAGAGGGAAGGTAAGCTGCGAAATCTGGCTCAAGAACTTCTGTTTGAAAATCTGTTGCGTAGAAAGCATCAAGACCTTTTTGGAAGAGTATGCTTGCAAGCTCACAATATTTTCCGTAGTTGAGCTGAGATATTGCAAAGGATACAGGAGTTATACCGCAAATATCATCTTCGCCCACATGAGCGACGATCATGAGAGATCGATAAAGGTCGGAGCAGAAGAAATAGTAGTTCTCCCCAATTTTTACTGCGTCGTCTACTTGAAAATGTTCTTCATCAATATTTGATAGTACACTTACTGCATTTATGATTGACCCAAAAAAAAGATAAGGTAAAGAAATGACATCGAGAGCAAAAAGAACTAAGCGTAGCGTTTTTTTGTGGACAAACATAGTAGCGCATTCACCAGATGAAAATATCGTTTTACAGGAAAGTTTTTTTTCTATACCACTCCCTTGTGGTGACATCTCATAGCTGATTTCGCTATTCGAATAACTGCCAAAAATATTTAAATGAACATAATCATTCGCGTCAATATCTAAAGAGCTAGCATCGCGAAAAAGAACACGTTTAAAACGAATATCATCCGGGAAGTATCCAATTTTTTTAAATACGCCATCGCAGGTTAGTATATACCTATCTGCTCTCACAAGGTAATTAAATTGATATGTAGTTCGAGCTCCATCTGTTTTGTCAGACCAAGTTTGCAGCTTTTTTTCTCCAGCTTTTTGAAAGTAAGTCAATATAACAGGATAATTTCCCTCTTGGAGATCAATGGTACCTGAGCGCACTTGTGATGGATGAAGACCATCATTATTAACAACAAGGATATCGTCGATAAACAATTGACTGCCATCGTCAGAATTTGTATAGAAAGTGTAAATATCTTTTTGAGGAAAAAATATATAGCTAGTATAACGAACCGCAAAATTTTGTTCACTCTGTGCTACTGTTAAATTAACGCCAAATGGGTCATAATTAGTTTGACCCTCAGTACCCGGCTCAGTACCCGGAGCTATATAAAAAGGCGGAGCAGGGTTTACTGTCCCTGTTTTGATAGGTTTCTCCATGTCAAATTCTGGAAGTTTATCCCATGCTCCCTCATAATATTCATAGTATTGTTCATGCTCACTCTTTTTGAAATCATGTTTGATTGTAATGAGCAATTCCTCATTATCTAAACTGATGTCAAGTAGAAGAGCTCGATCAGTTGACAATACTTTTGATAATTCTTTTGATCGTGGTTTTGACCATTTCCCCTTTTCCATTGTATGGATATAAACAAGCTTATGTTTGAATTTTATTTCATCCTGCCCGCTTTCTTCCTCTGTTTCAATCCAAAATAAATATAGTCTGTCATGGGCAAGAAATGGATATACCCTATCCGAGTTAATCTCCGCATCCAACTTCACCCACGGTGTCCACAATAACTCTTTCTCAAAGGTTCGATAGTAAGTTTCTTTTTCGTTGATCTGGCTGCGGGCAAAGATATGGAGTATTTTTTTGGTCTCTCGAGCATCATATTCGGTTCCTGCAACTCGCAGCGTGCTGATCGCATGCAGTTTATCTATATAACTGGCTATGGTTTTTTCTGCTAGAGCATTTGTCACTTCACCCTGGCTCAATTCATCCTCCAGTTCCTTATAGAAGGGCGTCTTATCGTCACGCAGTTGCGGCATGATATAGTTCTCAGGATATAAAAAGACTTTCTGCGATGCCTCCCACAGAATATACTTCTGATTCCAGCGCCATTCTTCTTCCATGCGCGCTTTCCTTTGCTCATCAAGTATCGGTATATTTTTTTCTTGTCCTGTTTGTGTTCTGATAATATATGTTTGAACGGATTCGATTGCCTGTTGGATTTCAGTGGTTGTTTCGCATGGAGAGAAATCAAGGTCTATGAGCAAAAGATCGCTCAGCTCTTTCTGCGTCCAAGGCGGATCAGCAATTGTCACTTTTTGGGATAAAGCATATTGGATGAGTGCCTCCCTCGTTGCAAGCCATATCCTCTCATCCGGCTTCTGGCGTTCATTTTCAAGTTGTTTTTCATCATAAAACTGCCCCATAAGTGTAAGAAGCTTTTGAACATCGCTGTCCTGTATGTCATGCTCCCATTTATTCAGGCCGGCAAGCTCTTTGATCGTCAATCCCAGATATGCGGCCAGGGCGTTAATTCGACTTATCCAGTGAGCGCGTTTATAGCTGTCTATATCAGTAAAATCGTTCAATTCTGATACCTCTGTGATGATGTCCACCGCAGTCTTCGGCGCCGCGCACAATCCAAACATGAGAATATAGGTGTCAATATCGGTAATATCAATATTAACCGGCAGGCTTGTGAGTAGCAGACGCAGCTCTTCTGGCCGCAATCCAATCTGCAGCGCACTGCCCACAATTCTTCTAAGAACATCGACATCACCTTGTCTTGAAAGGTCTGAACCAATGCTATGTTTCACTTCATTCAGATCGGCGGCTGTAACGCCCAGTTTGCCTGCCAGTATTTCCAATCTTTTTTGATCATCGGCAAGAGCGAGATAATCAAGCCATTCCTGGTGTGTGAAGTTGAGACCTCTCTCCTCTAGTTCGGTTAGATCAGCCGGGGTCGATAGGGGCTTTATCAACCACCTCGTTTTGATGATGTCCAGACCTAATAGTCTGCAGAGAAAAACAATCGACCTTGCCTCCATTATCTGGTCATAGGTGATATTGTTTATATCACTGTTTTGCACGATCATTTTTGAAGTTATTTCCTTCAGCTCTTCTAAATTTATCTCCAAAAACCTGGCAAGTCTGAGGGGGCGATGGAGGAGTTCGAGGCGGGTCATGCTGGTTATCTTGGTCACAATATTCAGATCAACTCCCCCATCGTTGATTCCCAGAGAGTAAAGCATGCCGAGTTCCTCAAGCGAGATGCCAAAGAGAGCGGCGAGGCTGCCGTCATCCGGAGGATGTATGATGTTATCGAGCTCAGTTTTGTCAACTCCCAGATATTCTGCAAGCTGATCCTGACTGTATGCCTCTTTGACCATATAGAGGCCTTCTATTTCAAGCCCGTATGAGCTTATCTCTTGGAATCTCTGCCAGGTATCTACCAGCGTTTCCAATGAATTGAGGCCAGGAATTGCGGGACGCATTCCGCCCATAAGTTTGATAAGTATCCTCGGTTTTATCTGAAGCAGGTTCGAGAATGTAGATAATTGATAGATGCTGTTTAGTTCCGGAGTATCAAGATTAGCAGCTACGGTATTGATAAATGCCAATATGATTTGAATGTCCAAAACCTCAACCTTGAAAGCATCGGCAAGTTTATCGTCTGAGGGATTTGCAGCTCCCTTAAGGGCAACAAGGTCCGCCCTGGTTGTAAGTCCCATTGCTTCTATAAGCTGGGCATCCGTTTTGTTCATGAGCAACCTGCCTATTTCAGTTCCTGCAAGGCCGATACCATTGCCTGCTTGCAACGAGCGATAGATTATCTCAATCAGCGAGCTGTCAAAGTTTCTAATCGCCGTAACACCAAGGAGAGCAATCATATCCTTACTAGTAATACCCAATATGCGTGTGAGAGCAACTATCCTCATCATTACATCAAAGTTTACATAGTCTAGGTTTACGATATCGCCATTGGCCTGCACCAGAGATTGATTTAATAGATCAGTCAATTCATTATCATTAATTTTGAGAAATTCTTTAACTGCATCTGCCCCATGATTGTTTAAGGCAGAAGTAATCTCAGCCTGCGTGGTTCCCAGAAGTTCGGCAGTGTCCGCGAGAGTCGATGGGTTTTCTATTGTCCCAAATTCTTTAAAAGAAATTCCAAGATATTCGGCTAGCCGCTCTTTTTTAATTGTGGCTGCATCTGGATCTGTGAATGTTGCATGTATTTCATCCCATGATGTGCCCAGAATAGAAAGATATTCCTTGAATCGCGTTCCTTCATAGAAAAAAGGTTTTTGGTTCAAACTATTTTTCAATTCCTCATAGACCGCGGCCCCATCAGCAAAATTAAGCTTCACGCGGATGTATTCTGTCAGTACTTCAATAGCAATCTCTATTTGTTGGCGTGGGTCCTCAACGAGCGAGCAATTCGCTTTGCACTGCAATAGCTGCGGTCGGTGCATACGGTCTTCAATGAGGTATGTCATGTCATGGCCAAAACAATCTTTTACAAACTGCAATAACGCCAGGAGATATCCGACCGGACTTGACGAGGATGCGCAGCGGGTACATTCGCATGGTTTTGTATCGTCGCCGTTCATTGTATAATTCCTTTCATAATTTTATTGGCAAGTGTCCGCGCTTCAGTATTGCCTGGGACCATCCTGTCCACACCTAAATCTCGTGCGATCAGATTCGCCCAAGCCGCTACCGGCATGTTCTTTCCGATAATTTTAACTGCTTTCCTGTGCACCTGGTCAAGTTCATCATCTCCAGCTTTATCCTTGTACTTTTTCTTAAATTCTTTGAGGGAAAACTTGCCTACCTTAAAAACAGAATAAATGCCGTCATCAATGAGGGCCGTTGCAAGTCCAACATTATAGGTGAGCTTCGCAAGCCTGCTGTATGCAAGCAGAGACTTTGCTGCTTTTTTATAAATTTTTTTATGCTTGACAATATCTTCGATGATTCCGGCCTTTCGTAATTTTTCAAAAGTATCTATTCCCTTTTTCTCAAGAGTTTCTTGAACTTCATCAGATAGTTTATGAAGGGGCATTACATCCTGAAAAAAGGAAATGTCAGGAAACGCCTTTCTGGCTTCATCAATTAAAGACTTGAGTCCTTCATCGGTTATTTCATCACCGGGGACCTGAATACCAGCGGTTGTAAGCTTTTTCTTTAATGCCGCCGGTTTTAAAGAAATAGCACTGGTTGGAGTTACTGAGGCTTTGGCCAAAGCAGCAGCCAATGCTACAGATATACTATACATTCTATTTTTTCTGCCTAAAAACCAGCAGAACGCAATCTGCATGGCTTGAACAGCTACGAAAGATATACCAATGGTTTTCGCAATATCTTCTGGTTTAGCAATAAGTACTGTACGAGGTGTTTGATATTTTGCACTCAGCTTATCTGCTTCATCTGCAGAAACACCAAGCAATATGGCAACATCATGCACAATCTTTTTCAGAAATATTATCGCTGTTAGCTGATAATCTTCAAGTGGTAAGGGATCTTCCAAGGGATCTTTAACCTTGTCTGCTTCTATAGTATTGATCATATCGAAAAAATATTTTTTGGTTTCGTAGTTGACAGGCGCCTTTGTGATCATTTTTTTCAGCTCTGAAACAATGGCAGGAAAATTTACCTTTTCTGGAACTCCTTGGAATTTTTTCTGTATCTGATCTCTGAATCTAATGCTTAGAGGAACCGCAGTCAGGGCAATATCGATAAGCATTTTAGCTGCTTCAGTACGGGATATTCCTGCTACTCCCGATTTGTTTCCACGACTCTCTTTTAGTTTTACTGCCAATTCTCTAACTGTCTTGAGGCCACTTTTTTCTATTACCATTGCATGTTTTTCCCAAAGGCTCTGGAGAGGTCTCTCAATTTTTGAATTAGCTTTTTTTCTTTGCGCGGCCCTTGGTTTGACTTTGCGCTGCACCTGCTTTTGAACCTTTTTTGCCATATTTATTCCTCCTCTACCAACGATGAATACTTCGGAAGCCACCCATACTGTTGCTGTAGGTATAATCACCTTGGTTTTTAGGTCTAGCATTTTCAAGTGGTGACTTAATGGAAATACAGATAACGATTGCTGATTCCGTTTCCATAAGGAGGCGTAGATATGTCAGGTGGTTAGTGTGTACCAACGCAGGTATTAGGGATGATTTCGTTGTCTCTGGTATTGAGAGCATATCGCTTATTGGACTACCAAATAACCCAGCTAAGAGAAAAATTATGTCTAACTTGCAGACATGATAATAGATTTTCAATTCCGAACAAGCTAAAGCGCTTAATCACTAATGACATACGTCACCCAGGCAGGCCTTCCATCGCACCTTCTGGAAATTCCCTGACATCACCACCTCCTATGATAGAGGTTATGCTGGGGAAGGCTATAATATTTTCCAAGGATGTTTCACCATTGCATCCTTTTTTTAAAAAGTCTTGACCTTTTTCGGCTTTCTTTTGATATATTTCGGCTTTTTTTCGAGGGTGGAAAGGGGTACGATGCATCAATACCCTTGGCTTCCCCTGACCTTGCAAACTCCTTGACAAATACTATATGTTGTGGTATTGAGCTCAGAAGAGACAAAATATAGTGATTGTGTTCGCCGGAAAAGCAAGGTTTTTCGCCCCCTGGTTTGTGATAGAATTGAGCAAAGGGAAGAGGGGGTAATTTTAAGAAGGAGGTTATGTCATGGAAGAACAGCGGGCAACGGGGAACACCTATGAGTTTAATAACAAGGATTTTTTGCACAGCTTTATCGGGGTGATGAAGACGGTGCTCGTCAGACCGAACGATTTTTATGAGCATATGCCGACTACCGGGGGGTACGCGCCTCCCTTCATCTTCCTGGCAGTCTGCGTTGGGGTCTCCGGTGTCTTGGCCGCCATCATCGCAGGGGTGGATGTCTTTCTTTTCCTGAGATTCTTCATCTTCGGTGCGATCTTTTCCTTTATCGGGGCAGGGATCTTGCACCTCATCGCCCAGCAGTTCTTCGAGGGGAAGGGGGGGTATGAAGGGGTCTACCGCGTGGTGGCCTATGCCGGCGTCGTGAACCTCCTGACCTGGATCCCCATTGTGGGGTTATTGGCAGGCCTGTACGGGCTCTACCTCCAGATCGTGGGATTGGAAAAGGTGCATAAGATCACGGCAGGCCAGGCAGTGGTCACTGTCTTGATAACCTTGCCGATCTTTGGCATTATGGCCGCCGTGGTCAGCGTGCCCGCGTTTGGCATCCGCTTCTAAGAGGTTATTGTAACAGTACTTTTCTGCAGGCTGCTCAAAAATACCCAGATGCAAGTTGAGCCTTGCGAAATCCCCCTTGTGGGGGCCTTCGAGAAATACCGCGAGAAACGCAGCAGATGGTTTTTTTCAGCGGCCTGCTAGAAGAAAAGGAGTTATGCTAGTTCGAACCAGATTTGCCCCTTCCCCGACAGGCTACCTGCACATCGGGGGGGTGAGGACTGCCCTGTTTAACTGGCTCTTTGCCCGGAATCACCAAGGCGTCTTCATCCTGCGCATCGAGGACACCGACCAGGCCCGCTCCACCGAGGAGTATCTTCATGCCATCCTGGAGAGCCTGGGCTGGTTGGGGCTGGATTGGGACGAAGGCCCCTATTTTCAGAGCCAGCGCATGCAGCTCTATTGCTCGCACGTGGACAAGCTCCTCCAGGGTGGCAAGGCATACCGCTGCTATTGTACCCCCGAGGAGCTGGAAGAGCGGCGCCAAGAGGCGCTGGCCGCGGGGCGCAAGCCAAAATACGATGGCAGGTGCCGCAAGCGCACGGACCAACCAGCCGGCCTTCCCTTTGTCGTCAGATTCCAGGCTTCGCAGGAGGGGTCGACAACGGTTGATGACCTGGTCAAGGGGCGGGTGGTCTTTGAAAACGAGGAGCTGGACGACCTCATTATCCTGCGCAGCGACGGCACCCCCACCTATAACTTTGTGGTCGTGGTGGACGATGCCTTGATGGGGATCACCCATGTGATCCGGGGGGATGACCATCTCAACAACACCCCCCGCCAGATCCAGCTCTACCAAGCCCTGGGGTATCCCCCTCCGGCCTTTGCCCACCTCCCCTTGATCCTCGGGCCGGACCGCGCCAGGCTCAGCAAGAGGCATGGCGCCACCTCCATTACTGCCTACCAGGAGATGGGCTACCTGCCCTCTGCCTTGGTCAACTACCTGGCCAGGCTCGGATGGTCTTACGGCGACCAGGAGATCTTTTCTCGGGAGGAGCTGATAGAGCGGTTCTCCCTGGAGGGGGCGGGGAGATCAGCCGGCATCTTCAACCCCGAAAAGCTCCTCTGGCTCAACGCCCACTACCTCAAGGAGGGCGACCCCGTCCAGATCGCCCAGCTGTTCATTCCCTTTTTGCAGCAGCGGGGGATCAAGGCCGATTTGAACGAAAGGCTTCTGAAGGTAGTCAAGAGCCTTCAGCCCAGGGCCCGGACGCTCGTGGAGATGGCGGAGATGGCCGCATTTTACTTCCGGGACGATTTTCCGTATGATGAGAAGGGGTCCCAGAAGTTTCTCCGGCCCGAGCTGTCTGGCTTTTTGACCTCTTTCATCGAGGGACTACGGGGTAGCAATGATTTCGCCGAGGCCAACCTGGAGCGGTTCTTTCGCCAGTTGATTGAGCAGCAGGGGCTCACACTGAACCAGGCAGCCCAGGGGGTGAGGATAGCGCTCACCGGCAGGACGACCAGCCCGGGACTCTTTGAGGTCATGGAGGGCATCGGGCGAGAAGGGGTCATCAAGAGGCTGGAGCGCGCCCTCGGATATATCGGATCCAAGCGTCAGGGAGAAGCACTCAGATGAGATTAAGACGTATCGAGATTTGTGGATTCAAGTCGTTCATGGAGCGGACGGTATTCTCCTTCCCCTCCCGCGTCACCGGCATCGTGGGGCCCAACGGCTGCGGCAAGACCAATGTCGCCGATGCCGTGCTCTGGGCCATGGGGGAGATGC
>Ga0299912_10000839_pt1 | contig 25150 bp, 22 predicted proteins | sample RVTome_2_FD_207667 | JGI IMG/M metagenome (GOLD analysis project Ga0299912, IMG submission 207667) | Soil microbial communities from uranium-contaminated site in the Upper Colorado River Basin, Wyoming, United States - RVT95D214 (version 2) ... | reverse complement strand
TGCCTAATCCCCTGGCTAAAGAAAATCTGTTAAATAAGGTTGGGCGCGGCATATTTATCGTCCGGTCGCTCATGGACTCTGTCGATTTTAATTTCACGAATACCGGTACTGAAGTAGTTATTAAAAAGAACATAAACGAATAGCTCAGTTAATTTACCGGCTTGGTAAAAGATGAGTATTGCTTTTCTAATATCGCTTATTTACCTGGCCTCCGCACTGGTCCTATTTCTGATTGCCGGCATTATATTAAAAGAAAATGTCAAATCCAGCCAGAACCGGGTGGTGGCGGCGATGTTGTTTTTCGCCGGAGTTGCCCCTTTTCTTGTGTCGATAAGCAAGACGGTAATCATTGATCCCGATCAGTTATCCCAGTCGGTAGTTAATATATTTTATATCTGGGAGCTATTTTTCCCCGTGCTTCTGTGGTTCGCGGTTTTATTCCCCGAACCGCTGCCAATTTACTTAAGACATAAGCGCCTGTTACAGCTGGCCTTCGTTCCCCACATCTTCCATATTATCATGGTGATCGCCTTTAACAATCCCGACAAAATAATCAGGATGGTTGATTTTGACGCGTCAATTCCCATACTGGGTTTGCTCATTAATTTTATTAGTTCGCTGTTAAAACTGGCAGCCACGTTTTTCGGATTTATTTACTCGATCCATAGCCGATTTTTCTCGTTGATTAATTTGGCTTACGTAACTCTATCGATTTATTTCCTGACCCGCAGCTACAAGCGAATCAATAACCCGGCCTTAAAAACCCAGGTAAAGGTGGTTATTGCCGGAATTATAGTTGCCGTCGGCATTTATGTATGCGGCGTGATTATCCCCACGATTGTTTCCATCGAATTGCCTTCGATATTCACCGAGGTCATAATCATTATCACTTTAATAATAGGCCCCGGGACAATTGCCTGGGCTATTATCAAATATCGCTTTCTGGATATCGGTCTGATAGCCCGGCAGAGCCTTGTTTATACAATAACCACGGCTATAGTTGTAGGCGGCTATTTATTGATAATCACTCAGCTTTCTTCTTTCTTCTTTTCGCTGTTTGGCTTCCAATCGAGAATTCTGGATATCCTGGTGGTAATAATCATGTTGTTGTTTTTCCAGCCGCTTTACACCCAGGTGGATGATTTCGTGCGGCGATTGTTTATCAGAAGCCGTAGCGATTATCGTCATTTGATGGAGGAGCTTTCCCGCAAACTAATCGCGATTTTCGATATCATGCGTCTGGCCGCCACGGTTGGCGACACCTTGAATCGCGAAATGTTTATCGAAAGAACATATTTCGCCTTACTGCAGAATAACGGCCTTACCTATAAACTGATCGGCGAAACCAGAGAATATTCAGTTGAAAACCAGGTACTTGAGCTGTTCTTGCAAAAGCAGAACCCGGTATTCGTCGATAGCCTCAAACGGCTGCATCGTGAAGGCTTTCTTGTTGGCTATCTCGCCACCCTTAACTGTCATCTTCTGCTGCCTCTGGTGGACAAAGGCAAATTGGTTGGCGTGATAGGCACGACGGCCAAAGCCGGCGGTTATGGTTATACTTATGAAGATATAACCCTATTGACAGTTTTAGCCAATCAAGTGGTCGTCTCGCTAAACAACGCCCGCCTTTATTCCGAATCGCTGGAGAAACAACGTCTGGAGGAAGAACTGGCGGTAGCTCGTCAAATCCAGCTTAACCTTCTGCCGAAAAGCGTGCCGGTTCACCAGAATTATGAATTCGCGGCTTTTAATCATCCATCGAGGCAGGTTGGCGGCGATTATTACGATTTCATGACGACATTGGATGGGCAAATCAGCGTAGTGGTCGCCGATGTTTCCGGCAAAGGTGTAGGGGCCGCTTTGCTGGTAGCTCGGCTCCAGGCGGTTTTGCAATCAGAGGGCCAAAGGGGACAGCCGCTTAATACGATGATAGCCGGTATCAACGATTTTTTGGTCAATTCGACGGCGGCGGACAAATATGTAACCATGTTTTATGGTGAGTTTAACTGCGATTCGGGCAGTTTTTGTTTCTGTAATGCCGGCCATAATTATCCTTTCATAATAAGGAATAACGATGATATCGAATATCTTCAGGATGGCGGTCTACTGCTCGGCGCTTTTGCCGGCTCACAGTATAAAATAGCCAGAACTCAAATAAACAAAGGAGATGTACTGATAATTTACACCGATGGATTAACCGAGGCATTCAACGAATCCGGCGAAGAATATGGCGAGAAGCGGCTGATTAAAACTGTCAAAGATGCCCGCTTGAAATCAGCTCAATTTATCTGTGGCCATATGATTAAAAACATCAGGCAGTACGCCGTCGATTCGACCGATTCAGATGATATGACCGTAGTAGTAATTAAGGGAATTTAGATTCGATTAAAATTAGCGCTGAATATTTACTTTAGATTTTATTAGGGAAAAGGACAGGAATTAAATGAAGCTTTCACCTGAAGTAATAAAAGGTCTTTCCAAGGAACAATTGGAACTTCTAACTGAATTGAGTGAACTTGCCGGCAAAGAGGCCGCAATAACGGAACAAATCGAAATTAACCGTCGTCAGGCTGAAAAAGCCGGCTTGAATCGCGAAAAAGAGAAAACCAGCAGCTTGATAGATGATCATGAATATGATAACTTATTATCGGTGCGGTTGATTTACGAACGCGAACAAGTCAAGACTCAAATAAAATCCGTTCTCAGTTCGATTATAAACGCCGGCTTGGGTGATTTGGATATAATCCGGCGACAGGCCGTCAATTACGGTTTGCAGATTAATAGCAAATAAATTAAGGATAAAAAATCAGCCGCCTTATTTATATCAGCCAATACTCTTTAATAACTCATCGTTGGTTGGATATTGTTCGAGCAGGCGAAGCAAGGTCGTTAAAGCTGTTTCCGGATCCAGACCGGCTAATTCGCGCCTTAATTTGTAGATGGCATTTATGCTGTCGGGATCGTGAAGGAGTTCCTCTTTGCGCGTGCCGCTTTCGTTTATATGGATAGCCGGAAATATTCGTTTTTCCGCCAGTCGTCTATCCAGTATTAGTTCGCTGTTGCCGGTACCTTTGAATTCCTGAAAAATCAGCTCATCCATACGCGAACCGGTATCAACCAAGGCGGTGGCGATAATCGTGACCGAGCCGCCGTTTTCGATATTACGGGCCAGCCCGAAGAAACGCCGCGGAATCTCCAGCGCTTGAGCATCGATGCCGCCGGATAACGTTCGTCCGGAGTTGGCGGTGTTCATATTGAATGACCGGCCCATCCGGGTAAGGCTGTCGACCAGCACAACCAGGTCCCGGCCGCATTCCAGTTCGATCCGAATGTTGGCCAGAAGTAATTCCGCCAATTCGACCTGTTCATGCGATCTCTGATCCTTGGTGCTGGCATAAACCTCGGCCTCGACCGACCGGCGAATATGCGTCACCTCCTCCGGTCTCTCATCGATTAAGAATATGATGAGCCGCGTTTGAGGATCGGCTAAATGAACGGCTTTCGCGATTTGTTCCAGCAAAGTCGTTTTACCGGCTTTGGGCGGCGAAACGATCAGGCCGCGCGTGCCTTTTCCTATAGGCGCGATCAGGTCGATAATGCGCGTACTTGCCTCGCCCGTTATGCCCAGATTGAAACGGGTTTGCGGCGCTAATGCCACCAGCTGTTTAAACGGCTTACGACTATTAAATTCTTCCGGCTTCAAACCGCAGATATTTTCAATCCCGGCCAATTCAAGCTTGCCGGTATTCGCTTTGACAATGCCGGTAATTTCCGCGCCGTTTATCAGGGTGTACTTTCGGATGAGATCATTGGCGACTATTATATCATCCGGGCCCGGGTAAAGTGATTTTTGCGGATCACGCAGCCCGCCCGTCCCGTCATCGATTATCTGTAAAACGCCTCTGACTAGTTCAGATTTGGTAATTTTAGTCACCGTTTGTCCCAGCCTTTCCATAATGCTTATTTCAGATTTCCCCGCCTCAATGAGATGTTTTGAGTATAGCTTTTTGGTGTCTTGGCGTCAAGGAGAATAAGCCGGTTTGTATACTTATGTATTACGATTTCTTGGCTATTCTGTCTGGAAAGGATTTTGACGGCGCAGAAAATAAAAGAAGATGTAATTTTGGAATTTTCCCGTTATATTAATCTCGATATTGATAGGCAAACAGCATGGCACTTGAAATAATTGAAATCTCTCCCGATCAAATCCAATTATACGCTGCAATTCCAATAGCATATAAGGTCAAATCAATATATCAAGTGACACTAATCGACAAGGGTCTTGCCGGTTTTATTATGACCGAGGTCAAGATCAAAAAGCCGTACGTAAAAGATTATGATGCTTATGAGGATGGCGGCCCGGAAAGATGGCTGAAACGTTTTGATGTTAGCAATTGGGGATTTTACATTGCCAAAGAAAAAGATACAGTCAAGGGCGGAGTAGCAGTGCTGTGCAATTCGCCGGATGTGCCAATGCTCGCCGGCCGCGGTGATCTTGCTATCTTATGGGATATTCGAATCCATCCGGATTTTAGGGGCCATAAAATTGGCGCTAAACTTTTCATCCAGGCGGTCAATTGGGCGCGCGAACGAAATTGCAGTCAATTAATGATAGAGACACAAAACGTGAATGTGCCCGCTTGTAAATTCTATAAGAAACTCGGCTGCTGCCTGGGCGCCATAGATAGGTATGGTTATGTAAAATGTCCGGACGTAGCCGATGAGGTCAGGCTAACCTGGCATTATGATATAGCCCAGTAAAAAGCTCATTCCATTAAAACACCCGGCAGAAACCCAAATTGTACTAGTCAAAATTTATTTTTTGCGGGCTTGGCCGAATAGTCTTGCGCCGGATGAGAATAGATCGTTGTAATCTGGATATCCGCATGCCCAATTAATTTTTGAACCGTAGGTAGCTCCTGATTCGAATTTAAGTACTCTTAATCATTCTATAACAACATTATTGTTTTGGAGTATATGTTTTAAGACGGTCTTCTCGTGCCTGCCCATGCCCGGATCGGGTCAAGCTCAACTCCAGCAAATTAGTCATGTCTTTCCGACGTAGACGGGAATACCGGGGCGGGACTGGCTGCTGCAATCAGTTAAAATAGTTGACATAGGTAATTTAATAAAATGGAAAGATAGCTAAAGCAAAATCAGGCCATACCTTTACGGAAATGACCTGATTGAACATAAGCAAGTTAAATAATCTATTTCTTCGCCGTTTTCGGCATGGGCAAACGTCGAACGCTGTTGGAACGGCATTTGGGGCAAACCCGCTCAGTGATGTGATCCATATCGAACATGCCGGGGTATTCGTGCCCGCAATTTAAGCATTTGAAAAGCACTTCTCTGGCCGCCATCAGGAACTCACCTCCACTGTTTCAGCGCCGGATTTCCCGGCTTTTTTTGCTTTCTCATTTTCTTCGTCCTCGGCCAGCACTTTCATGGTGTGTTCGATTTCTGCCATAGTTACGGTCGCCAGTTTGGCTTCCATATCGCGCATGACTTTAGCGAATTTCTGACCCTCGGCTGCGGATATCCATTCCAGCTGCAACCTGTCGGCCCGGATGCCCAACTTATCGAGTTTGCTCCATAAACGGTCCATCCGCTTTTGAGTCCATTGCACGGCGCTTATATAATGGCAATCGGCAAAATGACAGCCGGACACTAAAACCATCGGCGCGCCCAAACGAAACGCCCGCAAGATGAATTTCTCATCAACACGCCCGGAACACATTGTCCGGATAAGCCGGCAGGTTGTGGGGTATTGCAGTCTGGATGTTCCCGCCATATCGCCGCCGGCATAACTGCACCAGTTGCAGGCAAAAGTGACAAGCTGTTTATGCGGATTAACAGCCAATATGGCATCAATCTGCGCCAAAATCTGTTCATCCCGGAAATGATTCATGAAGATGGCATCCTGTGTACATTCAGCGGCACATGCCCCGCATCCGGCGCAAGCCGCCGAGATGATAACCGGTAATTTCCTGATTTTCTTGTCAGGAGCGATTATGGCGTTATAGGGGCATACCTTGGCGCAAACGCCGCAATAATTGCAAAGATCACCGTTGATCTGAGAAGTGATCGCTTCGATTTTGGTCTTGCCCGCGTTGAGCAAAATGCTGGCTCGAGCGGCCGCAGCGCTTGCCTGCGTGACGCTATCTTTAACATCTTTGGGCGATTCAACGCAACCGGCAATGTACACGCCCTTGGTGGGCGCGTCGACCGGCTTTAGCTTGGGATGCGATTCCATGATGAAGCCATCCGAGGTGGTTGAAAGTGTCATAAGCTGTCTAATTTTATCACCGTCCTGACGGGGGATAACGCCCTGAGACAGCACCAGCATCTCGAGTTCATGTTTCTCCAGCTTACCGGTAGTCGTATTTTCAACCGTTAACGTCAAATTTTTAGTCTGAGAATCTTCGATCACATCGCCGGGTATGCCGCGCACATATTTAACGCCCTCCGCCTTACTGCGCATATACAAGTCCTCAAACCCCTTGCCAAAAGCGCGAATATCCATGTAGAACACTTTTATATCGACGCCGGGATAATGATCGCAGAGCAAAAGCGTATCTTTCACGGTATTCATACAGCAAATATTACTGCAGTAAGGATTGCCGCGGCCATCCTGAGAACGCGAACCGACACATTGAATGAAGCCAATACTCCTGGGTTGTTTCCTGTCGGTCGGACGCATAAAATGGCCCTCGGTAGGCCCGCCGGCGCAGATTAATCGTTCGAATTCCATGCTGGTAATCACATTGTCGAACCTGGTGTAGCCGTACTCATCGTACTCCGTCGGATCGTACACATCCATGCCAGTGGCAACAATAACCACACCCACTTCAACATTTACCAGCTTATCCTGATCATCATAGTCGATGCATTTTTTCTCGCAAACTTCGGCGCATTTGCCGCAAGCGATAGGATTATTGCCCAGGCAATCATCCATATTAAGAATATAAGATGACGGTACCGCCTGAGGAAATGGCAGATAAATCGCCTTGCGCGATGAAAACCCCTGCTGATACTCATCGGGTTTGGCTACGGGGCAAACCTTTGCGCATTCGCCGCAGGACGTGCATTCATCGGGATTAACATAGCGGGCTTTCTTGCGAATCGTTACATGGAAATTGCCCACGAAACCCGATACGGCTTCGACTTCGGAGAACGACATCAGTTCCACATTCGGATGTCGACCGACATCCATCATCTTGGGGCCGAGTATTCATATGGAGCAGTCCATCGTCGGATAAGTCTTATCGAGCGCGGCCATTATTCCACCGATAGTAGCCTCCTTTTCCACCAGATATACTTTATGGCCGCCATCCGCAAGGTCGAGCGCCGCCTGTATGCCGGCAATACCGCCGCCAACAACTAACGCGGCTTTGGTCACCGGTACCACCGATTCAATCTGCGGTTCCAGATAACGCGCCCTGGCCACGCCGCTGCGCACCAGGTCTTTGGCTTTTTCCGTAGCCGCCGCTTTTTCGTTCTGATGTACCCAGCTGACATGCTCACGGATATTGACCATCTCAAATAGGTAAGGATTCAATCCGGCGTCAGCCACGCATTCCCTAAACGTGGGTTCGTGAATTTTCGGCGTACAGGATGCGACTACTACCCGGTTTAGATTGTATTGGGCAATCGCTTTTTTGATTTCATTTTGCCCCGGATCGGCACAGGTGTATTTGTTCTGGACAACCGCCACGACATCTTCCAGCGTCCTGGCATATTCGCTAACAGCCTTGCAATCCACGGTGCCGGCGATATTAAGCCCGCACTCACAAACGAATACACCGATGCGCAGATTCTCGGGTTTCGTTAAAACATTTGCCATATATATTCTCCCGGCTTGCCCTTAGGCACACTCCTTAGCTATTTCAAACTCAGCCATCGAGGGCCGAGGCGATAATATTAACGAAATCAGTTAATTTAATATCGATTTTCTCAGTCTGCTCACCGCATCCGGCGCAACGGAAATGTATCTGGCATTTGGGACAGGCCGTCACCAACGTTTCAGCGCCGGCGGCTTTAGCTTCTTTTAAGCGGCTTTGCTGGATTTGCTTCGAAACAACATCGCAATTGGTCCAATTCGTTGTGCCGCAACATATGGCGCTTCTACGGTTATGAGCCATCTCCTTAAGTCGTACCCCCGGTATAGCAGTCATTGATTGGCGAGGCGCGTCGTACACATTCATATATCTGCCTAACCGGCAGGGATCCTGATAGGAAATTTCCAGGTCGAGGTTTTTAAACTTCAACTTCTCGATATTTTCGGCTACTATTTCAGAGATATGTTTCACTTGAAAACCAACGCGGCCAAGCCTTTCCTTATATAACTGCTTAAGGGTAACCGCGCATTCCGGGCAGGCGGTAACCACCGTTTTGGCGCCGGTTTCCTCAATTGCCTCAAGGTTTAGTTTTCCCAGTTGATCGAATGTATCCAGCTTGCCCAGCCAATACAAATCGTGCCCGCAACAACGTTCGTTGTCCATCACCACCGGTTCAATACCCAAGTAATTTAGTATCTTGACCGTATCCTTGGCGATAGAGATAGGTTCGAATTCGAAATCCTTGCTGAAAAAATCTTGATAGTAAGGCAGACAGCCGACGAAATAAAGCACATCGCCTTTTTGCTTGGTTTTCAGATTCTTATCGATCCAGCCGGTGCGATTTTGTTTGAGCTTGGGCGAGGCGGCCATCTCCATGATATAATGCAGAGCGCCGCCATGCGAGGCGTTACCCGATTTGCCTTGCTTGACAGCTTCCGCCCGCATATCGCGCATGTAATCGGAATATTTAACATCGACCGGACATCTCTGCGAACATAATTGACAAGTCAAACACGACCAGAGCAAATTATCGGAAACCAAATCTTTGCCTTCATAGAATAATCCCTCGGCTAGCAAACGTCTGGGCGAGTAGCTGTGATTATACGCGGAGATAGGGCAAACCGCCGTACATTTGCCGCATTCCAGACAGAGAAAGGCGCGGTTCTGTTTGAGTTTATCCAACACTTGATCCATATCCGCTAACCTTCGTATTTCGGATTATTATTCAATGGACTGGGACCCAATTTAGTGATTTGCGCGACAAATTCATTTATCAATTCCGCCCAGCGGGGGCCTTCGGCCGCCGATACCCATTCGAGCCTGATACGTTCTTCTTCAAATCCAAGCGTTTTAATCAATGCTTTGGTTTTTTCAAACTGGTCGACCGCTTTATAATTGCCAAAGATATAATGACAATCGCCAAAATGGCAGCCGGAAACCAGTACACCATCCGCCCCCATTTTTAAGGCTTTGAGGACAAACCCCGGTGTCATGCGGCCGGAACACATCGTTCTGATTACACGGAAATTGGGCGAATACTGAATCCGGTTTACGCCGGCGTTGTCGGCCCCGGCATAGCTACACCAGTTGCACGCGAAAACCACAATATTCGGTACGAATATCTTATTCTTTTCTTCTTTTATCTTGGCGCATGTTTTAGTTGCCATTATCTATTCCTTGTCCATCAAAAGTGCTTCCATCATCGAATTGATCTGGTCATCGGTAAAATGAAGCGAGGTTATCGCGCCGGTCGGACACCAACTGGCGCAGGTCCCACAGCCTTTACATAAGGCCTGATTTATCTCCGCCGCCTGATAGCCCGCGGATGTCATCACCAGTTCCGGAGCGTGATAGTCGCATATTTCAACACACTGACCGCAAGCGCGGCACAAAGCCTGATTCACCGTACAGGTCGTTGGTTCAAGCGCGACAGTATCTCTGGAGATAAATTGCGCCACCTTGGCCGCTGTCGCCGAACCCTGAGCAATCGAATCCGAAATATCTTTCGGACCGCTGACACAACCGGCCAGAAAAACGCCTTCGGTGGTGGTCTCGACTGGCCCCAGCTTGGCGTTGCGTTCCATAAAAAAGCCATCCGCGCCAACAGGTAATTTCAGGATATCATGAAGCTTGTGTGAGCTTTCCTTATTAGGTATCATGCCACAGGCGAGTACAATAAAGTCAATCTCTACTTCAAGCTTTCTGTTCAGGGCCAGCTCCAGAATTTCCAGGTTTTGGGCCAGCTTGCCATTGCCTGATATTTTGGGAAGGCGTTCGGGAGTGTATCTGATAAATTTCACGCCCATAGAACGAGCGTGTCGGTAATGTTCCTCGGCTTTGGCGCCAACTGTCCGCATATCCCGATGCAAGACTATCACGTTAATACCGGCTTCACGCAACCGGACTGATTGCTTGATAGTGGTCGGACAGCAATACCGGGAGCAGAAAGCGTTCTTCTCGGGATCACGAGAACCGACACATTGAATGAAGGCTACTGTCTTGGGAGTTTTGCCTTTTATAATGACTTTATCTTTAGCATTGCGAAGTTCGTTTTCAAGTTCTTGATTAGTTATGACATTGTCAAACTTATCATAGCCGAATTCTTTTTCCGGTTTGTAGATATCCGCGCCGGTGGCTACAACAATAGTGCCAACCTTGAAATTACCGTTAGTGGTCGAAACATCAAAATTGCCAATAAAACCGGTGATTGAATTAATTTCCGTCGAAGCCATAACTTCCACGCGACTCGAATTAAGTTTCTCCACCATCACCCTGGCCAGTTCAACAGCCGAAAGGTTGGCCGGATATACCCTGGTTAAATTGTTCAGGCGTCCGCCTAAACGGCCTTCTTTTTCAACCAGGAAAACCTTGAATCCCTGGCTTTCCAAATCCAGCGCCGCTCTCATACCGGCAATACCGCCGCCGATAACCAGCACGCTTTGATTAATCGGGATGCTATGTTTATAGAGCGGCTGTAAATACCGCGCTCTGGCTACGCCCATTTTCAGCTGATCTTTGGCCCGGCTTAAAGCCTCCACAGGCTGTTTGGTATGAACCCATGAACATTGATCGCGAATATTGACCATCTCGAACAAGTACGGGTTTAAACCAACCAGTTCACAGCTTTCGCGAAATATCGGTTCATGCGTGCGTGGTGTACAGGCGGCCACGACAACCCGGTTTAATTTATGTTCGACGATTTTTTCCTGTACCACGCGCTGGCCTTCATCCGAGCAGAGGAAAAGATTGTTTTCGACATAGGCAACATCGGGAATTGATTTCGCGAATTCCTCCATCCCCTTAATATCCAGCACACCGGCGATATTAATCCCGCAATGGCAGATAAAAACCCCTACTCGCGGCGGCCCTGATATATCAAGCTCCTTGATCTCTCTGAGTTTTTCCTCAAGGCGGACTTTGGCAACATACTTCTCAGCTTCCGCCGCCGCGCCGGATCCCTGCGCGACCGAATCGGAAATATCATTCACTCCGCCCGCACAGCCGCAGATATACACGCCCTCTTTGGCCGTATGAAGCGGCGAACCATACTTGGTATCAACCTTGAAAAAGTTATTTTCGTCCAGTTCGATTCCAATAATCTTGGCCAGCGTTTTGTTCGATTCGGAAGCCACCGCGCCGGATGACAACACAGCCATATCGACCCGGACATGATGGATTTTGCCCGTTTCGCCATCCTCAACGAATACTATTATATCTTTCGTTGATGGGTCCTCGACGATTTTCGATGGCCGACCCCGAACATATTTTAACTCTGGAATATCACGGGACCGCTGGTAAAACTCTTCGAAACCTTTACCGGAGGCGCGCATATCGATATAAAAAACGTTTATCTCTTCGATATCAGGTTCATGTTGTTTGACTAATAAACAATCTTTAATGGCATTCATACAGCAGAATCGTGAGCAATACTGACAACCGGCTTCCTTACCCTCGCCCCTTGAACCGACACATTGGATAAAAGCGATTTTTCTGGGGGATTTCTTGTCGGATGGTCGAAATAGGTGGCCATGAGTCGGGCCGGACGCGTTCAGCACCCGTTCCATTTCCATGTTGGTTAGAACGTTTTCGTAACGTCCATAGCCATAACTGGAGATAGCCGTGGTATCGTAAACTTCAAAACCGGTCGCCACGACTACAGATCCTATTTCAAGTTCGATTTCCTCGCCTTTATCGTCATAATTGATAGCGTTGCGGTCGCATGCTTGCTGGCAATGGTTGCAGACAAGGAAATCATCATTAAGGCAGTTTTCCCTATCGATGATGTAAGTATTGGGCACAGCTTGAGCGAACGGCGAGTAGATCGCCTTGCGAGCGCCCATACCCACCTCGAATTCGTTAGGCACCACCACCGGGCAATTTTCCGAACATACTCCACAGCCGGTGCATAAATCTTCATTGACGTACCGGGGATGCTTCTTTACCATAGCTCGAAAATCACCGGCCCGGCCACGAAGGCTTTTAAGTTCGGAATTGGTGAAGACCTCTATATTGGGATGCCGACCGGCATCCATCATCCGCGGCCCTAAAATTCATATGGAGCAGTCCATGGTGGGGAATGTCTTATCGAGCTGAGCCATCCTGCCGCCAAGCGACGGCGATTTTTCGACCAGATAGACTTTTACGCGGGATGAGGCCAGGTCCAAAGCCGCCTGAATGCCGGTAATACCTCCACCGATGACTAAAACCCCTTTTTCACGCTTCTTATTCTGGGGCATAGCTTAATCCTTCCGCTGCAGACACCTGTTTGACTACCCCTATACTTTTACAGTCTTTGATTCCTTGATTAACTGAAGACCATAGTCATAGCCTTTATCGAAAGCTTTGAGATTCAGTTCTTCAGTTCCGGGCGGTACCGAATTTTTAACCGCTTTATGAAACGCCTCTCTCGGCATCAACTGGGTAACAGCCCCAAAGAAACCGAGCATCACGATATTAAGTACAATTTTACGGCCAAGATCTTCAGCGAAGCGAGTGGCTGGAATACCATAATTTCTGGTTTTCGTTCCCTGTTCCTCGACTTTCACCAAGTCGCTATCATACAAGATAATCGCGTCTTTGGCGACAGTATCTTTATATTTGAGATACCCGTCATTCGACATCGCTACCATGATATGCGGCGCGGTTACATAGGGATAAAGCACTCTGTCATCCGAGACTATCACCTGGGCGCTGCAAGCGCTGCCGCGCGCCTCGGGGCCGAAACTCTGAGTCAGCGTGGCATGCTGATTATTGAAAATAGAAGCGGCTTTGCCGATTATATATCCGCTAAGTATAACACCCTGGCCGCCAAGTCCTGTGATCCGGATCTCAGTTGTCGCCATTGACTCCTCCGTAGGGTTTATACTTGTCGCCGAATTTCTTTTTCAGGCCTTCGTTCATAGATTCGATATAAGTTGGTCTTTGAATATCGACGAATTTACCGACAACGATCTTCGACTGGAAATCAATATTAACCTCATTAAGATCGGCGCCATGCTTAATTACGCTGTTATCATGGTAAAATTTCATCAAACTTAAGCCATCACCCAGCTTATTCCTGCGGGCGTATAGAGTTGAGCATGGAGCAATTACCTCGACAAACGAGAATCCGGGCTTCATCAGCGCTTCCTTGATAGACGCGACCAAACGCCTGATATGCAGCGCGGTCCAGCGAGCCACATAAACCGCGCCGGATGAGGCCGCCAAAAGCGGCAAATTGAACGGATGTTCATAACACCCGTGAGGTGAGGTAGCTGTATTGGCCGAAATCGGCGTAGTCGGCGCGACCTGGCCACCGGTCATGGCGTAGATGAAGTTATTAACGCAAATAACGGTTAGATCTAAATTACGGCGGGCAGAATGAATAAAGTGATTGCCGCCAATTGAAATCAAATCGCCATCGCCGGAAAAAACAACTGTCTTCATATCCGGTCTGGCGATACTGAATCCGGCCGCGAACGGCAATGCTCGACCGTGCGTGGTATGAAATGAATCGAGCTTGAGATAGCCCGCGACTCTGCCGGTACAACCGATACCTGAAACAACAGCTACTTTATTAAGATCAAGTTTCAGTTGCTCCAAAGCCGCCGCCAGGGCGGTCACCGTGGTACCCAGGCCGCAAGTAGGGCACCATATATGCGGGATGCGATCCATGCGGAGAAGATTCTCCATTGGATGTTCTTGTTCTTTGAGCGGCTCTGCTAATTTCGTATTCATTTGATCGCTTCCTTTATGGTTTGATAAATATCTTCAGGGTTATGAACAGTGCCTCCGGCATGCCCGCATAAATAAGTGCGACACTTCCCGTGAGCACAGCGATCCATCTCATAAAATACCTGGCCGTAATTTAATTCGACCATAATTAGCGATTTGACTTTCTTGGCAAGCTCTTCAATTCTCTTTTCAGGGAAAGGCCATACAGTAACCATTTTAATTTGGCCGATTTTCACGCCCTCTTTTCTGGCTTTGGCGATAGCCGGCTGAACAACCCGCGATGAAATACCATAAGACAGCACTACTACCTCGGCGCCATCCACATCCTGTTCTTCCAGCCAGATTATGTCGTCAACGTTCTTTCTCACTTTATCCATCAGATGACGAACGGCCGTTTCTTGCGCCTGAGCATTAATCACCGGATAGCCTTTGTAATCATGGGTTAAACCAGTGATATGAAATTTATAGCCTTTGCCTACGGGCAGCATTGGAGCTATTTTTTCACCATAATCTTCAAATGGCCAGGCTTCACCGGGTTTCTTTTCGGTGTATCGCCTTTCGATAAGTTCTATTTCATCGGCCGGCGGGATGATTACTTTTTCGGTCATGTGGCCGACACATTCATCGGTCATCATAAGAATTGGCATCCGGTATTTCTCCGACAGATTGAAAGCGTGAATAATCAATTCAAACGTTTCCTGCGGTGAATCGGGAGCCAGGGCGATGACTTCATAATCGCCATGCGAACCCCATCTGGCTTGCATCATGTCCGCCTGTCCGGGCAAGGTCGGTAAACCCGTGGACGGGCCGCCGCGCTGTACGTTGACCAAAACCGTAGGCGTTTCCAGCATTAAACCCAAACCGAGATTCTCCATCATCAGCGAAAAACCTGGTCCGGAGGTGCAAGTCATGGTTTTTTGGCCGCCCCATGAGGCGCCCAGGATAGCATTCATGCTGGCCAACTCATCCTCCATCTGGATAAATACTCCGCCCACCAGAGGAATTCTCTGAGCGAATCTTTCGGCGATTTCAGTGGATGGTGTGATTGGGTAGCCCGCGAAAAATTTACAGCCGGCGGCAATCGCGCCTTCAGCGGCGGCATGATTGCCATCGAGATAATGAGCGCCGGTTAGAACATTTCGAGGATCAGCTTTCATGACGACACCTCCTTTTCCTCTTCCTCCACGCGCAAGCAATAGATCGCGAAATCAGGGCATAGCATCTCGCAAAGGTCGCAGTTCACGCATTCGCCGGGTTTGATAACCTCCGGCGGATGATAGCCTTTGGAATTAAACTCATCAGATAATCGCAGGACGCCTTTGGGACAATATTCCACGCAAAAACCACAGCCCTTACAGCGTTCTTTGATGATATGGAGCTCGCCCTTGGGGATTTTAAGCTTATCGATATCTAATGGGGTTCTCCAGTATTTCATAGACTCTCCGCTAAAGCTATATATTAATGATAATTAGTTGACCACACTTCACTATTACAACTTGCCCGGAAATTTTCTGCCGACAAACTGCCATTGCAGCAATGGAATTCTTGCCCATACTATCCTTAACTTGAGAAGGACCTATACTACTACTTTCCCGGTCACCGTTTACTTTGTCAAAAAACACAGATGCACAGCCACAGCTGTAAAAGCAATGTAATACACTCTCATAAGAATGTCCAATAAAAAAGAAAAAATAATTCAATATCCTATTAAATAGACCCATGAATATGATCTAAATTCATAAAATACTCGCCGGATATCAATAATATTTCTTTATTATCCAGGCTTACTTTTATCTGTTGCCAGATAGATATAATAATAATATATTTCACCCGGAAAAAGAATTTCACGGCCGCAGTCGAGGGTCAGGAATAATTTGGGATGGCTTTTATATATAGTATAAGATTTAGCGGCGCCGGCGGGCACCAATTGATACAGGCGGCCAGAATTTTGGCTGAAGCGGCCGCTATCTATGATAATAAGAACGCGACCGAAAGCTGTTCCTATGGGCCGGAAGCCAGAGGTTCATCTTGCCGGGCGGAAGTGATAATTTCGGATGAGGCAATCGATTACCCCAAAGCCGATAAAATTGATTTCCTGATCACCTTAACTCAGGAAGCTTATAACAAGCATATTGCCGATCTTGAAGCCGGCGGCACAGTAGTCATCGCGCAAACTATCGTAACCGGCGATGAATTGAAAGACAAAATACTCTATAAGGTGCCTTTTATCGAGATAATGGATAATCAATGCGGTTCGGAACAGATGATAAATATCGTAGCCCTCGGCATTGTCGCCCGGATAAGCAACCTTGTCAGCAAAGCCGCCATTCGTCAGGCAATTATGGCCCGGATACCTAAAAAATCAGAGGATATTTACCTGAAAGCTTTTGAATTCGGCTTTGCTATCAATATCGAGCCGGTTCAACATTAATTTATATTACCTATTCTTAAGAAGCCCGGAAACAAAGATGAAAGATCAGCTAACTCGCTTAACCGAAAAAACTCAGACCCTGGGCAATTATAATCGCAAATACCTTCATATTATTTCAACCAATGTAAATCGCCTGGTCGATAGCCTGGAAAAACGGGACATGCGCGACCGGGTTCACCTGTTCAGCTATTCTCTGGAAATCCCGGGCGAGATGGATACTATTCTGGAAGTCGCGCCTGATACCGCCGCCAAACTTGATTATCTTGGATGTTATTTCGCTCTGCAATTTTTGCAGATGAACCTGCGCATGCTGGATATTACGAAACTCGAACTATCAACTCAACCTGATAGATTTACCGTATCCAGAAGGCTAATGCTCGAGGCCGGACGGATGTTCCGCTACCTGACCAAATGCTACATGGAAAGAATGCTTAATCTTTTTATTGAGGATAAAAAGATACCGGAATATGTCATGCTCGGCGTCGGCACACGTGCCGACCAGGATGACATAGATTTAGGCATTATTTATCGCGGGGAAGGGGATATTGAGGCGCTCAATCGGGCGATTGGCCGATTATCCATGGAGATGTTTAAAAAAGCCACCCGTCTGCATTTCCATCTTTCCGAGCATGTCGGTTCGCATAATCTGGCCGCTACCATCGAAGAGTACGAGGAAATCCTGGATAAAAACATTTACGATTTTGTAATTATTACCGAGATGCTGGGAGCGGCCAACATACTTGGCAGTTACGACCTGTATGAGGAATTCCGCAAGCGAGTCACCAATCGATTCTATTTCTCCCTTACTACCAAAGAAAACCGCTATCATGAAGGTTACCTCCGCGGAATATTGGGCGAAATCAACTCGCTCCTGACCGGTGTCAGGCCTCTGGCCGTAATCAATCCCAAAGATGAGGGTCTTCGGCCCATAAAAACCCTGCTATCGGCTCTAAAACTTGTTTTTAATGTTGATAAAGTAAACGCCTGGGATATTATCGAGGGTCTGAAAACAAAAAATCCCGAACGTTTGAAACAATTTGTTGACCTGGAACAAGCACTCAGTTTCCTCGAATTGTTCCGCCACCTCTACCAGATCATGGTTGTCCAGGAGGAGGATATCAATCTGGGTGAAGAGGGTATCGAAACGTCGGTGGCGAGGATTGCTGAAATCAATGGCTTCGAAAAAAAAGGCGTGGTTTCAGCCAAAGATTTCATGCTGGTCAATTATTATGAGCACCTTGGCAAAAGCACGAAAGCCATAGAAATCTTGACCGCTGACCTGGTCAAACACCTTCATCGAATTAGTATTTTCAAACCTATTTTTTCGCTTAAAAGCAATACTAAAACCGGCTATGAGGGCAATCTCGCCCTGGATTTCGCCAAATCCACCCGTTTCTTCAAAGGTATCACCTATTGGGATGACTTCCTGGGTGAACTCAAGGATGAAGACAGTATTTTCTATGACGGTTTCATCGAAAGCTTCAGCGTGCTGCCTGAACGTCTGGCCAAGCGGGTGGCCAAAGTTTATGTAGGCGGTACTCAATATGATCCCTCCGCCGTATTGAGATTTCTCGTCATATTGGGTAAACGAGCAATCAGCGATGAGGCTAAAAAAGTATTCAGAATGCTAACCGAGGAATTTATAGATGAATTAACCCTTTTGCCCGATGTTTCCACCTCGCTTTCTTACATAGTGAACGCTTACCCGGGAGAACTTAACAGGTTTTTAGCTTTGATAGATCATGAGCCTCTCAGTAAATTCACGCGAATGGCCAAAACCAAACCGGCCATCGCCGAACTCGGGCCGGTTCAGAAACATCTTATAGCTTTGTGCAATTTGCATTATCAGAGCAGCCATTTTTTCAAGCGGCATTTTTTCCAAACACTTAATAAAAATCCCAAATTCATAAAGAATCTGTATAACAATAATCTGCTCAAGGAAATCACTAGCGGCTACTATAGCGACTTAACTACGCTGCAAACGCTTAAAGAACGTTATGCCCAGTTAGGCGATTATTATGACCTCGAATTTGTCAGGATAAGCCTTATGGCCATGAACGGCGCGCCTTGTGAGGTAACCGATGCCGAGTTCACCGAATTTTGCGATAACTACACACTGACTCTATATGGCTATTGCCAGCAGGAAGTGCATCTGACACTTGGCTATTCGATGCACACTCACGACCATTTCGCCCTGTACGCTACCGGCGGTCACGCCCGCGAACAGGGTTTCGATGACGATTATGATATGATAGTTATTCTCGATTCGGATGATAAAGAAAAGATCGAATATTGCAATAAAATCGTCGGCAAGATGAACTCGGAGATTCTCAAGCGCGGTATTTTGCCCCATCACCGGTTTGCCGATCATTTTGGCAGTTACGCTATCAGTTTCGCTCAGTTAGCCGATTATCTATCAAGCGAGGGCGAGGATATCTTCATCGATCAATCGCAGTTGTTAGCCTCCCGGATGCTGGTAGGGTCGAGTAAGCTCGAACAGAAGCTTCAGCAAGAAATTATCATCCCGCATATATTTTCCCGCGGCAAGGAATATATCGAATACATGAAAAACGAGATGAAATCGCGGCACACGGTCGCCGAGGAAAATCATTGCGATGATATTAAGGAATGCCGCGGCGGACTGCGCGATATTGAGATGCTTCTGCTAATCTACAAAACCAAACACAAGGTCCGCGATCCGCTGTCGCGGAAATTCCTGCACTGGCTGATTAAAACCGAGACCGAGCATTCGGATAAATTCCAATATGTCGAACAGCATTTGAATTTTATCAAAAATCTGCGCGACCTGTATCGCCTTAAAGTGGCCGCGCATAATGTAATCAGCAAGGATTATTTGCCGCCGGTAGCCGAGAGCATGGGTTACGGCGATGATGAAAAAGCCTGCGAACGGCTGTACCTCGAATTTTTAGCCCGCACCGAAAAAGCCTCGGCCATTATAACCAAGCTGATTGATGTGGTGAAGGTGTAAATCCGTATTTTTTACAGATATTACATTATTGCCGTAGGGGCGTATCGCATACGCCCGGCGGGGACGGGAGACGGGCAGCAAACCCAATCTTCAGATGAGGATTCCTGACGGCGCGAATATTTTTTACTGGAAATATTTATAATTTTAGGTATATTAGATAAGTTAAATAATGAATTTTAACACTAGTTATGGAAAACCAACATCAAAAATGCAAAGGCGTAACCATCAAGGGGAAGCCTTGTAATAAATTTCCTTTGGCCGGCGAAGAATATTGTGAAAAACACCACCCTAAATACAAATACAAAAGATGGTTCAGAAATGCGATTATTGCTCAGATAAGCAGTATTGTAGCTATAATTTTATTCATTATTGGAAGATGTGATGATAAACAAACAATAGAAATATTAAAAAGTGAATTTGAAAGGCATAGCTTGGCGGATAGGATTCTTACAAGTCAATATAATCCTATAAATCTTACTAACTTATTAAATGAAGTACTAAACCTAATGAATAATGATCCTGACTTTAAAAAAACAATTAGTATCGACACTAGTGGAATAGGAATTTCAACAGGAAATTTAGTATATAATCAGAATATTAAAATAGATTTTAATAATGTTGAAGATAGCTTGGAATTTATTAAATTTCTTAATAGGGGATATAAAAATTTTTCTTTTAATAAAGAAATGTATAAAGTTTTTTATATATTAAAAAACGGAAATGTAATTGATTCAATTAAAAATATTGACTTTAATGTAGAAAGGAAATTCCCCCATATCCCTTTTATTAATTTATCGACGATAAGTCCCACAAAAGAATTTTTGTGCACTAGTTTGTTAGATATTCAAATAGATAGTATAACAAATAATTCCATATATTTATCAAATTCTAAGCAAAATTCGACTTTCAAAATTAAACTTCAATATGATGTTATAGATAAAGTTTTCAGTTTTGACCAAATTAATGATATTACTTTTAATAATAAAAGCCCATTTTATTCTATCGATCAAGAAATTAGTTATTTTGAATTTCTCCAATCCTTGATATCAAATGCAAGAATAAATATTAGAAATGCGCTTACTGCCGAAAGTATATTAACAACAGAAAATTTTATTCCTAAGAATATTGATAGTAGGCAATCATTTAATAATATTAATAATAAATTAACTCTACTACATCAATTGGAAAAAATAGAAGATAGTTGGGGAATTAAATTTCAAAAGAGTGAAATATCAAATTTGGAATATGAATATTTAAAAATCATTTCACAATCAGAGCGATTGGGGTCAGAAGTAACGCAATATCCGTTTTCAATTAAATTGCCGAAAACGGACGTTAATAAAATTAAAAAAATAATGAATCAGCAATCCAAGAGTAATCATAACTTAATTTGTAATGCCAATAGAATCACCTTGTTAGATGAAAAATTAATACTCGGGCAATTAGTAATATTTATACCGCCTTCATATATATCATATAAATATAAAGATAGCTATGTGAATATTAATTTTTCTCCTATTGATATAAAAAATAAAATAATATTAAAATATACAGAACTATCAGAAAAATATGGTCCCGGTAGTACTATATATTACGATCCATATATATTAAGTCAAGACAGCACGGCAATAATCGTAAACGATATAGAAATCCTGCCTGAATGTTTTGAATATTTTAAAGATTATGAAGGTAGTTATTTTAATAGATATAAGTAACCATGTAAAATTACCGTTATTAAAGTAGGTATTTTTAATATATATTATAATTTTCCTAGGATGGCAGGAAATCCTTTCTTCCATCTTATTGAAAATCAATGTTAGGAAAGGTTTCCTGATGGCGCAATAAAATAAGGTCCCCAAACATAAGACAAAAGGAGAATTTAAGATGTCAAGACTTCCTGAATTTAAAAAAGGAGAAATATTAAAAGTTAGGACAAGACCTTTGCCTTTTTCTTATTGGCCTATGATCCAAGGAAAAAGAAGAAATGAATTACATTTAATGATATTTGCTAGGAGTCCATGGGCTTTTATAAAAAATATTATTAATACGAAATACAATAATAAATCAAAAGATTGTAAGATCGAAGCATTAGCTTATATTGATCAAGCCGAAGATTTTTATGAATCTGCTAAAAATGCAAAGATTGAAGCAGCCAAACCGCTTTTAATATATTATTGTTTTATGAACCTAATAAAGGCATTCATAATAACAAAAAGTGAAGTTAGCTCATTATCTAAAGCTAGACATGGTATTAGTGTTGAAGCCGAAGAAAAAGGTATAAGCGTATTGAAAAATCAAGTGTTGTCAATCTATCCCTACTCAGTAAACAACCAAAATTTATTTGATAAATTTGGAAACACTTTAGCACGAAGTCATTATAAATATCATAAATCATATTACATTAAAAATATCTTATCTCAGATTGTCGCAGGCCATAGGATTTTCGCCAAAGCGCGAGGAATTCGAGAAAAATTTATTTCTATTGAGTCTTTTAACTTTTATGTTGATAAAACAGAAAAAAATACGTGGATAAGATTTTATATATATTCTGATGATCTTGAAAGAATTGATATACGACAAAAGAATGTACTAGTTTTTTCAAGACTTAATAGTACATTCAAACAAGTAAAATCCATTGAAAAAAATAGCCGTAGGTTATTAAATTTTGAATTGGAAACACCATTAATATATACTCAACGCCCTGCCGATAAGAGTCGAATTATTGTAGACTCTTTTCGTCATTATCTTTGGGCTATGATTACGAGTATGCCACCTTACAGAAAATATTATCTATATTTAGTAGATAAAAAGGAACATGTGCATCTTTTGCCTCAGTTACTCTCGATTTACGCCTTGTTTTATTATTTAGGATCTGTAACCCGTTATCAACCTCATCTTTTTACAAAAATACTGAATGGCAAATATGGAGCTCAGATAATGGACATTATAAATAGCCAGCCAAATCAATTTATCTATCACATGGCATCCGAATTCGCTGAGCAAGATGTAACACAACCGGCAATAGTATGAATTTTTCATCTAAATAATATTCCCGGCGGTGAAATAAATCTCTTACCTTCATTTTAATGAATGTCACCGCCCAAAAAATATACTTGCCGGCGTGAAAATCAAAAAGGGCGTACATCAATAAGCCCCACGAATTCAAATGGAAATTATACTTACACCGTTAATGCCAGCTTATCCAGAATCGCGTCGACTTTGACCTTGTGCAAGGTTAAACCGACTTCCTCAGGAGTAAGCCCTTGCGCCAGACCTAAAAGCTGAAAATAGTAAACCACCGGAACATCCAGCGTTTTCTTAAACTTGCGACCCTTCAGTATCTGCCCCATGTCGAACTCATCGAAACAGGTCGGGCAGATTAAACCCATACAATCGGCTTTAGCCTCTTTTATCGAACCTAATATATCCAGCACCATGCTATCGGGGATATTTTCGGTGAAACAGGCCCGGCCGCAACAAAGCAGCGTTTTCTCGTGATGGATCGGTTCGGCGCCGATGGCTTTCAGTAAATTTTCAAGAATTGTCGGACGGTCTGGATCATCTACTCGCATGATATGGGACGGCTTTAAAAGATGGCAGCCATAATGCACCGCCACTTTAAGCCCCTTGAGCGGATTGACCACGGATTCTTTGACTTTATCATAACCAAAATCATCGCGCAGCACCGTTACGGCATGGCGGACATTAATCGAACCTTTGAATTTTTTGCCAATTCTTGCCAGCCGCCTGTTGATTTCGGCTCTGAGTTCCTCATTTTCTTTAAGGACAATGTTAACTTCTGATAGAGTTGCCGTACAGCCGGAACAGGTGGTGATTATATCGAGACCTTTTTCCTCAGCTAAAGTTATATTACGGGCGGCGATAGTGTACCATTTCATCTTATCGCGCGCTTGAAAATATATCGGATCGGGACAGCAGGTGAAACCGTCCACATCGACCAATTCCATGCCGATTTTCGCCACGGTCCGTCTCACCGCCGATTCGAAATGCGGGTATTTGGTGGTCATCATACAGCCGAAGAATGGTATGTATTTCATATGCCTAATCCTCGATAATCTTGTTTAATTCATCAACCGGATAGCTTTTCAACGGGGCTAGCCCCAGTTCCTTACGGCGACGGTCGGTAACAGAAGTGATTCGGGTAGTAATGCCCTCAGTTAATACAGTATCGGAGATATTTTTAACCAGCTCCGGCGCCTTGCCTTCGGCGACGCAAATATTTTTCATGGCGATAATGACGTCAATCGGGCGGACCTCTTGCGGGCATCTTTCCGAGCAGGTGTAGCAGTTCGTGCAATTCCAAATTACCGAATCGGCCCGTATCAGTTCATCTTCGAAACCCAGAAGCGCTTTCAAGATTATTAATCGCGGATTAAAATCCTCCGAATACATGCTGCCCGGGCAATCAGCCACGCAAGCGCCACATTGATAGCAGTAATTATGGCGGAAACCCTCCGGCATTTTATTCAATTTTTCGCGGAATGAAAAATCGATACCGTGTTTTTCCGGCGCATCTAATTTATGTGAATTGCTCATCGGCACCTCATTTTATTAGATGATAAACAAAAGGCCAACTATCACTGATGTCAGGCCAAGCTGCTTCGTTGCCTTAAGCATATTTAAACAGATTTTTTCCTGTTGTCAATGGTTTTTAATCAGGAGTTACCCCGAAAATTCTCGCATATGTGTTTCAGCCAACATTCATAATGTCGCGCCGATTGTGTCAGGTCGTAGGGCGTAGCCCGTGACCTGACACCAGTCTGCCTGCTAAAACAGCCGGTTCACGCCCTTCGGGCTACGAACCGGCTGAACCTTTTTAAAGAGGGCAATAGATCCGGAGTTTCCCCATTTTTTAAAAACAGCAGTTTCCACCTCCGCAACAAGCTAACACAATATCAAATCTATACTTCTATTAAATTGCCCAAAAATTCAGGGGAGACTCCTGTTTTTAATGGGGCGCGGCGAGATATCATGAATAAACATGGAGTAATGACTTCCTGTAAATAATAAAATTTACAATAGACAATAGGATTAAAAGATCGACTTAAAGGCTTGATATTAGACCGACAAAAAAATATAGATTAGACAAACATGGTTCTTGGTCAGAAAAGAAAATATTTGTTTTATCTATCTAAGAAGTTTAAGGACAGTATTTATGAGTTCAGCTTTGTCTATCGGCTTTTCCATAAATGCCGCCGGCGGCTGAATTTTCTTTTGACGTTCGATGAACTGCTTGATATCGGCGGAAACTCCGGTTACCATAATAATCGGTATATTGGCAGTTTCAGGATCTTCCTGCAAATGCCTGAGCGTTTTCAAGCCAGATTCCTTATCCATTGAAACGTCTAAAGTAACCAAATCGGGCTTCTCCGATTTAGCCTTTCTGAATCCTTCGGCGCCATTATAAGCGGATATTGTCGAATAACCGTTATCCTCTAAAAGTGTTGTCAGCCAGACTACCATATCTTCTTCGTCATCGACCACGAGTATTTTCTTTGAGTCAGCCATGTATCCTCCTGTTTGTTATTATTTTTAAGATGTTGAGCTCAATTTGGCAATACGTTTTTTGGGTAACTTAACCATAAAACGCGAACCTTTATTGATTTCAGATTCCAGCTGTATGGTGCCGCCATGTTCCTGGGCAATTTTATTGGA
>Ga0299912_10000838_pt1 | contig 25176 bp, 20 predicted proteins | sample RVTome_2_FD_207667 | JGI IMG/M metagenome (GOLD analysis project Ga0299912, IMG submission 207667) | Soil microbial communities from uranium-contaminated site in the Upper Colorado River Basin, Wyoming, United States - RVT95D214 (version 2) ... | reverse complement strand
CTGAACGTTGAACGTATTTTTACCCTTCCACCCGGTTGCGTCCGCCCGCCTTGCCGCGGTACAGCGCGGCATCGGCGCGGGCCAGCAGTTCGTCCACGGTCACCACTTCGCCCGGCGCACAGGCCGCCACGCCCAGGGTGGCGGTCAGGCGCAGCTCCGTGCCGGGCAGGCCGATGCGGCATTCGTAGACGGCCACGCGCAGACGTTCGGCGAACAGCCGCGCCCCGTCCATGGCCGTGGCCGGCAGCAGGATGGCGAACTCTTCCCCGCCCAGCCGGCCGATCACGTCGTTGGTACGCAGCACGTCGCGGCAGCAGTCGCCCACCGCGCGCAGCACCTGATCGCCGGCGGCATGGCCGTAGTTGTCGTTGATTTCCTTGAAGTGGTCCAGGTCCAGCATCACCACCGCCAGCGGCGAGCCGTAGCGCTGCGCCCGCACCATTTCCCGCTCGGCCAGTTCAAAGAAACGGCGCCGATTGGGCAGGCCGGTCAGCTCGTCGGTGCGCGCCTGCTGGCGCGCCGCGTCCTCCAACTGGCGGCGCAGGCCCACCTCCTGCTGCAGCAGGGTCGTCAGGTGACGGCTGTGCACCGAGTCGATGAAGGAAAAACGGCGCAGGCGCGCATGCTGCACCGAGGTGACCACGCAGAACACCAGGGTCACCACGAAGAACAGGATGGCCAGCGGCAGCTGTTGGCGCTCGGGCGGAAAGAACAGCAGGGTTTCAATACCCAGGCCCACCAGGGCGAACACCGTCGCCAACAGGCGGTCTGCCAGCCGGCTGGGCACGAAGAAGAACGCTCCCACCAGCATCACCAGCAGGCCGGGATAGATTTCCAGAAACTCGCGTTGGCTGACCGGGTACAGCACCAGGGCGTTGCCCAGCACCACAAAAAAGAACAACAGGGACAGGCGGTAGAGTCGCGGCGGCATGATCGGGCGACGCAGCAGCGCGTAACCCAGTCCCCAGCAGAAGGCCAGCACCAGGAGACGCAGCACGGCATTGACCCAGAACAGCGCCTCGAAGGCGAGTAGGAGATAGTCGGAAATGACGAAGGAGAAATACAGCGGTCCGGTCACGAACAGGGCGATGACGAAATTGCGCCGATCGGCGTCGCCCACGTGCTCGCCGAAGGCGTCCTCGGCCGCTGGATCGACGAACTCGCCGCTCCAGCGGCTCAGCTCGACCGCGTAGGGCATGGCCACAGCCGTGCCGTTGCCCCTCGCCGTCATTCCATTGTCCTGGCCATTCATCGCGCTGCATTCCCATTGATACCGTCAACATCATACCGGGCGCGCCGCACCGGCGTCGACCGGCAAGGTGCTTCTGAGCCGGCCATGGCCGGTGGTACACTGTGCGCCTTTCGCAACAGACCAGAGCGCTGAGGAGCCCCCGTGAGCAAGCCTGAAACCGGCCATGGTGCCTTTCCCTGGACCCGCATGCGACGCATGCGCCGCGATGACTTCTCCCGCCGCCTGATGCGCGAATCGCAGCTGTCCGCGGCCGACCTGATCTGCCCGCTGTTCGTGTTGGAGGGCAGCAACCGCCGCGAGGCGGTGGCCTCCATGCCGGGCGTGGAGCGCCTGTCCGTCGACCTGCTGCTGCGTGAGGCCGAGGCCCTGCACCGCCTCGGCGTCCCGGCAGTGGCCCTGTTTCCGGTCACCCCGACGGAGCAGAAATCTCTCGACGCCGCCGAGGCCTGGAACCCTGAAGGCCTGGCGCAGCGCACCGTACGGGCGCTGAAAAAAGAATTCCCCGAACTGGGCGTCATCACCGACGTCGCGCTGGACCCCTTCACCACCCACGGCCAGGACGGTCTCATCGACGAGAGCGGCTACGTCATGAACGACGAGACGGTGGCGGCCCTGGTGCGGCAGGCCCTGTCCCACGCCGCGGCCGGCGCCGACGTGGTGGCGCCCTCGGACATGATGGACGGCCGCATCGGCGACATCCGCGAAGCGCTGGAGTCCGCCGGCCACATCCATACCCGCATCCTGGCCTACTCCGCCAAGTACGCCTCCAGCTTCTACGGCCCGTTCCGCGATGCGGTCGGCTCCGCCGGCAACCTGGGCAAGGGCAACAAGTACACCTACCAGATGGACCCGGCCAACTCCGACGAGGCCCTGCGCGAGGTGGCGCTGGACCTGGACGAGGGCGCCGACATGGTGATGGTCAAGCCCGGCATGCCCTATCTGGACATCGTGCGCCGGGTAAAGGACCAGTTCGGCGTGCCCACCTTCGCCTACCAGGTGAGCGGCGAATACGCCATGTTGATGGCCGCTGCGCAGAACGGCTGGCTGGACGAGAAGGCGGTGATCATGGAATCGCTGCTCGCCTTCAAACGCGCCGGCGCCGACGGGATACTCACTTATTTCGCGCGGCGTGCGGCGGAATGGCTCAAGGAATAGTTACAAGATTCAAGATACAAGAGGAAAGAAAATAGCTGCGCGCAGCGCGCACCTTCCCTTGTATCTTTGCTCTTTCCTCTTTCCACTTCAGTTCAGAGACTTAATCATGTCCCCCAAAAGCTTCGTCTTCAGCATGTTCGGCTCTTCGCCGGTCAGCCCCCTGCAACAACACATGGCCAAGGTTCAGGTCTGCGTCCAGGAGGTCATTCCGTTTCTGGAAGCGGCCCTGGCCCAGGATTGGGGCCAGGCGCGTGAAGTGCAGAAACGCATCGCGATGCTGGAGGGTGAGGCGGACGCGCTGAAGAAGGAGCTGCGCCTGCACCTGCCGCGCGGCTGGATGATGCCGGTATCGCGCCGCGACGTGCTGGAAGCGCTGCGCATGCAGGACAAGATCGCCAACAAGACCAAGGACATCGCCGGCCTGATCATCGGCCGCCGCATGGTGTTCCCGCCGGAGATTGCCGCCAAGCTGCTGGAGTTCACCCGTCGCTGCATCGATGCCACCGCCCAGGCGCAACTGGCCATCAATGAACTGGACGAGCTGGTGGAGACCGGCTTCCGCGGCCACGAGGTGGAACTGGTGGAAAAGATGATCACCGAGCTGGACGCCATCGAGGCAGATACCGATGCCCTGCAGGTGGAGGTGCGTGACCTGCTGTTCGCCAAGGAAAAGGAACTGTACGCCGTCGACGTGATGTTCATGTACAACGTCATCGACTGGATCGGCGACCTGGGCGATCTGGCCCAGCGCGTGGGCAGCCGCCTGCTGATGATGCTGGCGCGCTGAGGGAGCCGGGACGCATGGAATACGCAACGATTTATCTCGTGCTCGCGGCTGCGTTCGGCCTGTTCATGGCCTGGGGCGTGGGCGCCAACGACGTGGCCAACGCCATGGGCACCTCGGTGGGCTCCGGTGCCCTCACCGCCCGCCAGGCCATCGTCATCGCCGCCATCTTCGAATTCACCGGCGCCTACCTGGCCGGCGGTGCGGTCACTGAAACCATCCGCAGCGGCATGATCGACGCCAGCCTGCTGGTGGGCCAGCCGGAGCTGCTGGTCTATGGCATGCTGGCCTCGCTGCTGGCCGCCGCCATCTGGCTGCTGGTAGCCTCGCATTTCGGCTGGCCGGTCTCCACCACCCACTCCATCGTCGGCGCCATCGTCGGCTTCGCCGCCGTGGGCCTCGGCATGGAGGCGGTGAAGTGGGGCAAGGTCGGCTCCATTGCCATGAGCTGGGTGATCTCCCCGGCCCTGGCCGGCGTCATCGCCTACTGGCTGTTCCAGAGCGTGCAGAAGTTCATCCTCGACACCGACAATCCGCTCAAGAACGCCAAGCGCTATGTGCCGATCTACATGTTCCTGGTCGGCTTCATCGTCGCCCTGGTCACCCTGACCAAGGGCCTCAAGCACGTCGGCCTGCACCTCTCCACCGCGCAGAGCTATCTGTATGCCGTCGTCGCGGGCGTCGTGACCATGGTCGTCGGCATCTACGCCATTTCCCGTCTGCGCTTCGACCCCAAGGCCGACCGTGACTTTCACTTCGCCAACGTGGAGAAGGTGTTCGGCGTGCTGATGGTCGTCACCGCCTGTGCCATGGCCTTCGCCCACGGCTCCAACGACGTGGCCAACGCGGTCGGTCCGCTGGCCGCCATCATCAGCGTGGTGCAAAGCGGCGGTGAAGTGGCGCAGAAGGCCGCCATGCCGGCCTGGGTGCTGCTGCTGGGCGGCATCGGCATCGTGTTCGGCCTGGCCACCTTCGGCTACAAGGTGATGGCCACCGTGGGCCGCGGCATCACCGAGCTGACCCCCAGCCGCGGCTTCGCCGCCACCCTGGCAGCGGCCGGCACCGTGGTGCTGGCCTCAGGCACCGGCCTGCCCATCTCCACCACCCACACCCTGGTGGGCGGCGTGCTCGGCGTCGGTCTGGCGCGCGGCATCGCGGCGCTCAATATGCAGGTGGTGCGCACCATCTTCCTGTCCTGGATAGTGACCCTGCCCGCCGGCGCCATCCTGGCCATCGTGTTCTTCTTCCTGCTGAAGGGGATGTTTGGCTCATAGAACCAACCGGGCACAAGTGGCAAGTGGCAAGTTACAAGTGGAGGAGTGCGCTGTGCGCACGCTTGTTTGAATCCAAAACAGCACGAGCACAGCGAGTTCATTCGCTTGCCACTTGTCACTTGAAACTTGTATCTGCTTTTGAGCGATGGCGCTTATCCCCCTGCACCACCGAAGAGAGATGCCTGCCATGACTGATCGCTACGCGGTAATGGGCAACCCCATCGGCCACAGCAAGTCCCCGCTGATCCACGCGCGCTTTGCCGAGCAGACCGGCGAGCAACTCGACTACGAGGCGATCCTGGTGGAGTTGGGCGATTTCCCTGCCGCAGTGGCCCGCTTCGGCGCCGCCGGCGGCAAGGGACTCAACGTCACCGTGCCGTTCAAGCAGGAGGCCTGGGCCCTGGCCACCGTCCGCAGCCCGCGCGCGGAACGGGCCGGCGCCGTCAATACCCTGCGTTTCGAAACCGACGGCGGCCTGTACGGCGACAACACCGATGGCGTCGGCCTGGTACGCGACCTCAAGGACAACCACGGCACGCCACTGGCGGGCAAACGGCTGCTGCTGCTGGGGGCCGGCGGGGCCGTGCGCGGCGTGCTGGCCCCGCTGCTGGCAGAACAACCGGCCCTCCTGGTCATCGCCAACCGCACCGTGGCCACGGCGGAGACGCTGGCGGGAGCCTTCGCCGACCTCGGCGCGGTACGCGGCTGCGGTTTCGAGGCGCTGACGGGAGAGCAGTTCGACGTGGTGATCAACGGCACCGCCGCCAGCCTGCAGGGAGAGGTGCCACCGCTGCCGGGGGGTCTGCTGGCCGCCGGGGCGGTGTGCTACGACATGATGTACGGCCGGGAGCCGACGCCGTTCATGCGCTGGGCCGAGGGCGCCGGGGCGGGCAGGGCTCTGGACGGGCTGGGGATGCTGGTGGAGCAGGCGGCGGAGTCGTTTTATCTGTGGCGCGGCGTGCTCCCCGCCACGGCACCGGTGATTGCCGCGCTGCGCGCGGCCGCCTGAACAGGGCTAGAGGGTGCGCCGCTCGCAGCAGCGCCGTTCCGGGCCGGGCCAGGAACGCGTCCGGTGCTTGTGGCCGCGGCGCTCGTTGGCCGGATTGCGGGCATAGAACTCACGCACTTCAACGACCTGCCCGCGCAGCGGCCGCCCGTGCAGCTGTTGCCGCGCACGCAGGGCCAGCCGGTCGGGGATGACGGTCGCCACCGCATAGCCCCGCTGTTCCAGCCGCAACCGCATGGGCCGGAAGCTGAGAAACAGTACGTCCAGTTCTACGCGGGTAACATCCTGCGGCAAATTGCCGACAAACAGATCCATAGCGCCTTCCTTAGTTTCAGGTTTGCTTGGTGGCGAGGTCGCGGTAGCCCTCGATGACGATATGTTCCTCGTCCACCGGTTCTTCAAGGTCTTCCTCGGCAAAGATGTCCGCCGCCGCCGCCGCCCGCACCGTGCCATGGCGCCGCTCGCCGTCGCGGCGCTCGGCTTCGCCCCAGCTCCGCTCGCGCCAGCCCAGGGCGCGACGCTCGTTGCTGTAGCTGCGGTAAAGGTATTCGCGCACCGCCAGGGCGCGGCCGAACAGCACGTGGCCATCGAATTTCCTGATGGCCTTAAGCGCCAGCCGTTCCGAGGAGAAAGTGCACACGGCGTAGCACACCGCCTGGCCTTCCCGGTACTGCTGGTGCTGCAACTTGATCTGCACCTGGCGATCGAAGGGGGCCAGCAGGCGTTCCAGCTCGCTGACGCTGATGGTTTCGGGCAGATTGCCCACGAACACTTCCATGTAAACCTCCTTGCCTGTATCACCCAGCCCGGTAGTTCTCCTTGAGGCGGACATAGTGTGCCGCCGAATAGCCGAAGCGCGCACGCTCCACGTCCGTCAGGGGACGTACCTTTTTAACCGGGCTACCCATCCAAAGATAGCCCCCCTGCAGGATTTTTCCCGGCGGCACCAGGCTGCCCGCGCCCAGCAGGACACCGCTTTCCAGCACGGCCCCGTCCAGCACGATGGAACCCATGCCGATCAGGCAGCCATCGCCCACGGTGCAGCCGTGCAGGGTGACGTTGTGGCCCACGGTCACCTCGTCGCCGATGAGCAGGGGGTGGCCGTCCGGCACGTCGGGATGGGCATGGGTGACATGGAGCACGGAGCCGTCCTGGATGCTGCTGCGGGCCCCGATGCGGATGAAATTGACGTCGCCGCGCGCCACCACCATGGGCCACAACGAGCTGTCCGCGCCGATGGCCACATCGCCGATCACCACGGCCTGCTCATCGACATAGGCCGAGGCGTGTATGGCAGGCATAACCTTATTGTATGAACGGATATTCATCATCTTCGCCTGCACTGACAAGTGACAAGTGACAAGTGACAAGTGACAAGTGACAAGTGACAAGTGACAAGTGACAAGTGACAAGTGACAAGTGACAAGCAAGATTGTTTGGGGGGTATCTTGTGACTTGCAACTTGTAACTTGAAACTTGTATCTGCCTTTACCGCATGGTGACCAGTTCTTCGGCGCTGGTGGGATGCAGGGCGACGGTGTTGTCGAAGTCGCGCTTGTGGGCGCCCATCTTCAGCGCCACGGCGAACCCCTGCAGCATTTCATCGGCACCGTGACCGATGATGTGGACGCCGACGATCTTTTCCTGGGCGCCGACGCATACCAGTTTCATCGCCGTCTTCGAGCCGTGGCGGGTGAAGGCGTGGACCATGGGCGTGAAGCGTGTCTGGTACACCTTGACCGCCTCGCCGTGCAGCGCCCGCGCCTCGTCCTCGGACAGGCCGACGGTGCCGATGGGGGGGTGGCTGAACACCACGGTGGGAATGTTTTCGTAGTCCAGTTTGCGTTCCGGCTGGCCGCCGAACAGGCGGTCGCCGAGGCGGCGTGCGGCGGCGATGGCCACCGGCGTCAGCTGGGCGCGGCCGGTGACGTCGCCCACGGCGTAAATGCCGGCCACATTGGTGTTCTGGTATTCGTCGGTGGGAATGAAGCCGTTGTCATCGTGTTCGACACCGGCGCTGTCCAGGTTGAGGTCGGCGGTGTTGGGGGCGCGTCCGATGGCCCAGACCAGGGTGTCGAAGCCGGTGAGGGTGTGGCCGCCGGAGCAGTGCAGGGTGAGGCGGCCGTCGGCGTCTTTCTCCACCCGCTCGACATTGATGTTGGGCAGGATGTTGACGCCGTGATTGATCATCTCCTCCATCAGCGTCTCGCGCAGCATGGCGTCGAAGTTGCCGAGGAAGTGTTGCCGGCGCAGCAGCAGGTCCACGTCGCTGCCGAGCCCCTTGAGCAGGCCGGCCAGTTCCACCGCAATGTAGCCGCCGCCCACCACCGCCACCCGTTTGGGCTGTTCGCGCAGGGCGAAGAAGCCGTCGGAGTTGATGCCGTGCTCGGCGCCGGGAATGGCCGGTATCAGCGGCACGCCGCCGGGGGCGACCACGATGTGGTCGGCGCTGTAGCGCCTGCCGTCCACTTCCAGCGTGTGTTTGTCGACAAAGCGGGCATACCCCGGGATCAGATCGATAGCGGATTCCTTGAGGTAGCCGCCGTACCAGTCGTTGATGTTCTGGATGTAGCGCTCGCGCGAGGTCACCAGCTGGTTCCAGTCGAAGTCGTTGACCAGCACGTCGAAGCCGTAATCGTTGGCGTCGCGCAGGGCGCCGGCGATGCCCGCGGCGTTCCACATCACCTTCTTCGGCACGCAGCCGACGTTGACGCAGGTACCGCCGACACGGCCGGCCTCGATGACGGCAGCCTTCTTGCCGTGCAGTGCGGCACGCTCCGCGGCGGAAAGACCGCCGCTGCCGGCGCCGATGGCAATCAGATCGTAGTGCTTGGTCATGACGATTCCTTGGTTGATGCCGGTAGCCTGCGAGACTCCGGCTAAGAGGCCTGCCTATGAACTGCGCTGTCCGATTCTAACAGCCGGCGGCGGCCAGGGGGCAGCCCGATCGGGGAACTGATATGCTTGCCCGCAGGAGGCGCACCATGGAACTGGAAGTACAGTACAAATTCCGCTTCGCCGACGGGCGCGAGGTAAGCTTCCCCATCCGCATGGATGGCGACGACCTGGCGCCGGTCAACGCGGAGCACAGCGAGCCTCCGGCCTGGACCCGGCTCGATTTCCATCGCTGCTCCCACTGCCCCCTGCATTCCGACAGCCATCCCTGGTGCCCGCTGGCGCGCTCCCTGGTCCAGGTCATATCCCTGCTCGGTGACGTCTTTTCCTACGACGAGGTGGAAACCGAGGTGATCACGGCGGAGCGGCGCATCTTGCGCAGCACCACGGCCCAGAGCGCCATCAGCGCCATGATGGGCCTGATCATCGCCACCAGCGGCTGCCCGCACATGGCTTTTTTCAAGCCGATGGCGCGTTTCCACCTGCCCTTCGCCACGGAGAAGGAAACCCTGTACCGCGCCGCCGGCATGTACCTGCTCGGCCAGTACTTCCGCCAGCAGCAGGGGCTGCCGGCGGAAATGGGCTTCAGCGGCCTGATCCGTCTCTACCGCAACGTGGAGATCGTCAACCGAGCCATGGCCGAACGCCTGCGCGCGGCGGCCCGCGAGGACGGGGCGGTCAACGCCCTGGTGCTGCTCGACATGTATGCCAAGACCCTGCCGGGACTGGTGGAAGAAGCACTACAGGAACTGCGGCCACTGTATACTGCGTACCTATAACAACAACGACAACCACCGAGGCCGAGAGTGAACGAGACGGCGGAAGAGTACAGCGAACAGGAACTCCTGATCGACGAGCCCCGCTCCGGGCTGCGTGAATGGCTGCTGCGCACGACGCTGCAGGACATGGTGGCCTCGCACAACCACTCGCGCGACTTCAACGGTTCCCGCGCCGAGTACATCTACCTGCGCGTGCGCCTGCTCAGCTTCGTCTTCGCCCTGCTGGCGCCGCTGTGGATCCCCATCGACCTGGTCCTGCTTTCCGGCGCCAGCTTTGAGCAAATGCTGGTGCTGCGCCTGACCTTCAGCGGCCTGTTCCTGATGCTGGGGTTGTGGACCGCGCAGCCGCACAGCCTGGTGCTGGCGCGACTGCGGGTGGCGCTGTTCATCACCATTCCCGGCCTGTTCTACATCGGCTCACGCATCGTGCTCGGCGGCGAGGTGCCGGACGCCGGCATCCTCATGGGCTACAGCTTCCTGCCCTACCTGGTGGTCTCGCTGCTGGCGTTGTTCCCCTTCACCCTGCTGGAAGGGCTGGCCTACGCCGTCACCATCGGCCTGGTGGTGCTCGGCACCGAGCTGGGCTTCGGCACCCTGTTCACCGTACGCGCCTTCGGCGAAGTATGGCTGCTGGGCCTGCTCGCCGGCATCGCCATGTGGGCCGAGCTGGCCCAGCTGCACATGCTGCTGCAGCTCTACCGCGAGGCTACCCGCGACGCCCTCACCGGTCTGGTCAACCGCGCCGTACTCACCAAGTGGCTCGACCTGGAGGTGACGCGCGCGCGAGAAAAACAGCGGCCGCTGTCGGTGCTGCTGTTGGACCTGGACCTGTTCAAACGCATCAACGACACCTACGGCCACCTGGCCGGCGACCTGGTGTTGCAGGTGTTCGCCCGCCTGATGATTCGCGAGATGCCCGGCATCAACCTCATCGGCCGTTACGGCGGCGAAGAGTTCCTCGCCATCCTGCCCGGCAAGGGCGAGCAGCAGGCCCTGGAGCTGGCCAACCGCATCCGTGCCGCCTGCCACAAGGCGCGGGTACGGGGGCCGGACAACCAGAGCATCGGCTTCACGGTCAGCATCGGCGTGGCCATGCTGGAGGAGCAGGAGGACGCCGACGCGCTGCTGCTGCGCGTGGACAAGGGCCTGTACCGCGCCAAGGAAGCCGGACGCGATCTCGCCGTGGTGGCCTGACGGCCGCGCCTAGGACGGCAGCGACTGCAGATAGGCCCGCAGCATGCGCAGGGCCTGCGGCTCGGCCAGTTCATCGAATACCAGACCGATCCCGTCATTGCCGCAATGGGCCACCATTGCCGGCAGGCACAGACGCCCCAGGCCGTCCGGCGCCATGAATTCCACCTCCACCAGCGCATTGCGATGCAGGCAGGCGGGATCCACATAGACATACATCCCGTCCCGGCTCACATCGCGGCACACGCCCTGCGCCACCACGGCACCACGCGCCCACAGCGCCACGTGCAGCGGAAAAGGCAGACGGGGTGAAAAGCGGTGCTCCATGGTCATCGGGAGTCGTCCGACGGTGAGGTATGGGACGATTTTAGTCCCATACGCCGGAGGGCGATAAATTACTTGACTGAATCAATCTACATTCGTAGACTCATTCCACCCAGACATTGTTACACCCCTTAAATGGAAGGCCCCGGCCTTCCATTTTTTTTGTCCAGGGATGGACTTATGCCGCGGAGGCCAAGGATGGCCGTGAGCGGCGCTTGTCCAGGGATGGACTTATGCCGCGGAGGCCAAGGATGGCCGTGAGCGGCGCTTGTCCAGGGATGGACTTATGCCGCGGAGGCCAGGGATGGCCGTGAGCGGCGCCTGCCTCCGATAAACTCCGCTTTACCCTCTCCCCGAAGCCATAACAAAATCTGATTGTTGTCATAAGTCATTTTCCTAGACCATACCCATATAAACGGCTGTGGTATTTCCGTGAACCACATGACCGGTCCGCAGGCATCATCGCCCCCACACCGATGCATGCAAACACGACGGACAACATGCCGCCCCGCGCGGCACGACAATAAGAACATCAAGGAGGAGTCATGAAGATCAACATGCCCGTCACCCAGCGGGAGCGCGCCTATGGCGACGACGTCACCATCACTTCGCTCACCGACCTCAAGGGCACCATCACCTACGCCAACCGCGACTTCATCGACATCAGCGGCTTCAGCGAAGACGAGCTCATCGGCAAAAATCACAACCTCGTCCGCCACCCCGACATGCCGCCCGTCGCCTTCCAGGATCTGTGGGACACCGTGAAGCAGGGGCGCAGCTGGCGCGGCACCGTCAAGAACCGCTGCAAGAACGGCGATCACTACTGGGTGGACGCCTATGTCACCCCGGTGCACGAAGGCGGCGAGCTGGTGGGCTACCAGTCGGTGCGCACCCGCCCGGCGCGCGCACAGATCGAGGCCGCGGAACGGCTCTACGCGCAATTGCGCAGCAACGCCGCCGCCAAACTACCCAAGCGGCGCAACGTATTCGACATCGGCCTGAAGGTGCGCGTCCTCGCCAGCCTGGTGCTGCTCGCCAGCCTCGCCATCCTGGTGGCGCTGGTCAGCGGGTATGCCGCGGATCAGCAGGGCCGGCTGCTGGAACAGCACATGGCACAGGTCAGCGAGGTGCAGCGACTGTGGCAGGAGAGCCGCATCCCGGGCACGGGCGCGCTGGGCGCGAAGATCGAGGCACTGAGCGCTGCGCCGCAGGGCACGCCGCTCGCCGCCGCCTGGACCGGGATCAACCAGACCAGCACCCGCATCATCATCGCCATCTGCGTCGCCGGACTGCTGGCCATGGCGGTGATCGGCCTGCTGCTCATGCGCACGGTGATCGACCCCATGCGGCACATCGTCACCTACTCCAAGGAAATGGCCAGCGGCGATCTGTCGCGCCGCATCGAGGTCGACGCCAACGACGAGGTGGGCCAGATGCTGCAGGCCATCAAGCTGTTGCAGGCGCGCCTGCGCACGGTGTTCGGCCGCTTTCTGGAATCCGCCGGCGAACTGGCCGCAGCGGCGGAACAGTTTTCCAGCACCGGCACGCAGACCGTGCAGCACATGCAGCAGCAGCAGGCGGAGACCGAGCAGGTGGCGGCGGCCATGAATCAGATGACGGCGACGGTACAGGAAGTGGCGCGCAACACGGCACAGGCGGCGCAGTCGGCGCGCGAAGCGGAACAGGAAAGCGCCGACGGCCGCCGCGTGGTCACCGGCGCCCGCGCGGCGATCCACAGCCTGGCGGAGGAAGTGGAGCGCAGCGCCCAGGTGATCAACCGTCTGCAGCAGGACAGCGACAGCATCAGCACCATCACCGAGGCCATCAGCAGCATCGCCGAACAGACCAATCTGCTGGCACTGAATGCCGCCATCGAGGCGGCACGTGCCGGCGAAAGCGGCCGCGGCTTCGCGGTGGTGGCCGACGAGGTACGCACCCTGGCGGGCCGCACCCAGGAGGCGACCGGCAAGATACGCAGCATGATCGACAACCTGCGCAACGGCATCGGCGAAGCAGTGACGGTGATGCAGCAGGGCCAGACCCAGGCCGCCGCCGCGGTGGAGCAGTCACGTCAGACCGAGCATTCCCTCGAGGCCATCAGCAGCGCCATCTCGGCCATCAGCGACATGAACGCCCAAATTGCGACCGCGGCGGATCAGCAGAATTCGGTGGCCGAGGAGATGAACCGCAACGTGGTGACCATCCGCGACCTGGCCGACACCACCAGCGGCAGCGCGCAGGACATCAGCGGCGCCGGAGAGCGCCTGGCAAAGCTGTCGGCCCAGCTACAGGAGATGGTGCGTCAGTTCAAGCTGGGCTGAACGACAGCGGCGGCTCGGCCAGGCGCCGCTGCTGCTCCTGCAACGTCATGATGTGCTCTTCCCAATAGCGCGGCGTGCCGAACCAGGGAAAGGCGAGGACGAAGGCCGGATCGTCGCGGCGCCGCGCCAGCCAGGCGGCGTAGTGCATCAGGCGCAGGGTGCGCAGCGGTTCGATCACGCGCAGTTCGCGCCGGTCGAAATCGAAAAACTCCTCGTAGCCACCCAGCAGTTCGTCCAACTGCATGAGCTGCTCGTGGCGTTCGCCGGAGAGCAGCATCCACAAATCCTGCACCGCCGGTCCGCTGCGGCAATCGTCCAGGTCGACGATGTGCGCGCCGCTGTCGGTCCACAGAATGTTGCCGGGATGAAAGTCGCCGTGGATGCGCTGCCAGTTCAGAGACGGCACGGCGGCAAAGGCCGCGGTCACCGTATCCAGCAGCTCGGCGCTGAGATCGGCATAGCGGGACTGGTATTCACGCGGCAGCAGCCCGCTGGCCAGCAGATAGTCCCGCGACTCGATACCGAAGCCGGCGATGTCCAGCCGCGGCCGCGCGCTGAACGGCTGCGCCGCGCCGACCGCATGCAGGCGGCCGAGAAAGCGGCCCAGCCGCCACAGCACGTCCGGCACATCGAGGTCCGGCCAGCGCCCGCCGCGGCGCGGAAACAGGGCATAGCGGAAACCGGCATGGACGTGCAGCGTGGTGCCGCTTTCATCCGCCAGCGGCGCCACCACCGGCACCTCCGCCTCCAGCAACTCCAGGGCGAAGGTATGCTCCTCCAGTATCGCCGCATCGCTCCAGCGGGCGGGGCGGTAGAACTTGGCCACCACAAAGCCGCCCTCCTCCAGCGCCACCTGGTAGACCCGGTTCTCATAGCTGTTCAGCGCCAGCAGGCCGCCGCTGGCGTACAGGCCGCAACGCTCCACCGCGTCAAGCACGGTATCCGGCGTCAGGGCGTCGTAAGGATGGGACTGGATTTCGTTTAACATGGCCCCACTGTACAACAAATCGGAGTCCGCAAATGAACGCAAATACACGCGAATATCTAGTGCGATTTATTTGCGTACATTCGCGTTCATTTGCGGACTTTCTTTGATTTGAGTGGAGTTTGTATCTATGCCCAATCCCCTGCTGGAAATGAACGGCCTGCCGCCGTTCCATGCCATCCGACCGGAACATGTCGAATCCGCCATCGACACCGTGCTGGCGGAAAACCGTGCCGCCGTGGAGCGCCTGCTGCAACAGGGCAACCACCACTGGGACACTCTGCTGGCACCGCTGGAGGCACTGGATGATCGTCTGAGCCGCACCTGGTCGCCGGTGAGTCATCTCAATGCGGTGATGAACTCCGAGGCGCTGCGTGCCGCCTACAACGCCTGCCTGCCCAAGCTGAGCGCCTATGCCACCGAACTGGGCCAGAACGAAGGGCTGTACCGCGCCCTGCAATCCATCCGCGACGGCGCGGAATACACCCGCCTGTCCGCCGCCCGGCGCAAACACCTGGACAACCTGCTGCGCGATTTCCGCCTGTCCGGCGTGGACCTGCCGCCGCAACAGAAGGCACGCTTCAAGGCCGCCAGCGAGGAACTGAGCCAGGCCACCGCCCGCTTCGAGGAACACCTGCTCGATGCCACCAACGGCTGGCATGTGCTCATCAGCGACGAGTCGCGCCTCGCCGGCATCCCCGACGACAGCAGGGCCATGATGCGCCAGGCGGCGCAGCGCGAGGGTCAGGAGGGCTGGCGCATCGGCCTGGACTTCCCCAGCTATTTTGCGGTGATGACCCACGCCGACGACCGCGCCCTGCGCGAGGAGCTGTACACCGCCTATTCCACCCGCGCCTCCGATCAGGGCCCGCAGGCCGGGCGCTGGGACAACGGCCCGGTGATGGAACAGATCCTCAGTCTGCGCCACGAGCTGGCGCAGCTGCTCGGCTACCCCAGTCACGCCGAACATTCCCTGGCCACCAAGATGGCCGATACGCCGCAGCAGGTGCTCGGCTTCCTGCGCGACCTCGCCGCACGCTCGCTGACACTGGCACGCAGCGAGCTGGACGAGATCGCCGCCCACGCCCGCGAGCAGCACGGCCACGACGGGCTGGCGGCATGGGACATCAACTACTACGCGGAAAAGCTGCGCCGGCACAAATACAACCTGTCGCAGGAAGACCTCAAGCCCTGGTTCCCGGCCGACCGTGTCGTCGCCGGCATGTTCGAGGTGGTACAGCGCCTGTTCGGCCTGGAGATACGCGCGGTCGAGGACGTGCAGACCTGGCACGAGGACGTGCGCTTCTACGACATCTCCGACAGCGCCGGCAGCCTGCGCGGCCGCTTCTATCTCGACCTCTACGCGCGGCCGAAGAAACGCGGCGGTGCCTGGATGGACGAATGCATCCGTTCGCGCACCCTGGAAGACGGCGGCCGCCAGACCCCGGTGGCCTATCTCACCTGCAACTTCACCCCGCCGCCGGACGGCAAGCCGGCCCTGCTCAGCCACGACGAGGTACAGACCCTGTTCCACGAATTCGGCCATGGCCTGCACCACATGCTGACCCGCATCGACGTGGCCGGCGTCGCCGGCATCAGCGGCGTGCCCTGGGACGCGGTGGAACTGCCCAGTCAGTTCCTGGAGAACTGGTGCTGGCAGCGCGCGGCGCTGGACCTGTTCGCGCGGCATCACGAAACCGGCGAGCCGCTGCCGCAGGCACTGTTTGACCGGATGTGGGCGGCGCGCAATTTCCAGTCCGGCATGCAGATGGTGCGGCAGCTGGAGTTCGCCCTGTTCGACTTCCGTCTCTACCTGGAATACGACCCGGCCCGGGGCGGCCGCATCCAGCAGATCCTCGACGAGGTGCGCGCCGAAGTGGCCGTGGTACGCCCGCCGCACTACAACCGCTTTCAGCACGGCTTTGCCCACATCTTCTCCGGCGGCTATTCCGCCGGCTATTACAGCTACAAGTGGGCCGAGGTCCTGTCCGCCGACGCCTTCTCCCGCTTCGAGGAAGACGGCGTGTTCAACCACGCCACGGGCATCGCCTTCATGGAGGCGATCCTGGAGCAGGGCGGCGCGCGCGAACCGATGGAGCTGTTCGTGGAATTCCGCGGCCGCGAACCGAGCATCGACGCATTGCTGCGCCACAGCGGCATCACGGCGTGAGAAGGTTCAGGGTTCAGGGTTCAGGGTTCAGGGTTCAGGGTTCAGGGTTCAGGGGTTCAGGGTTCAGGGTTCAGATTCGGCAAAGGGATGTCTCGGATTCTTTCAACCTTGAACCCGCCGAGGAACCCGTTGAGGATTGTTCGATACTCGATAAGGATAGTAAGCTACTCGCGATGAGAAGCTCACTGCGAAGGAATCGTACGGTGCCGGAAACGCTGCGTGCAGCCCTGCTGCTGCTCTGCCTGCTGTTCCCCCTGACGACGGTTGCCACCCAAACCCTGTACGTCACCGATCGCCTCGCCGCCGAGCTGTATCCGGCGCCCCGCGCCGCCGGCAAGCCGATACGCCTGCTGCCCACCGGCACCAGCCTGCAGGTTCTGGCGCGGCAGGGCGATTTCGTCCGCGTACGCGGCAGCGACGGCAATACCGGCTGGATCCATGTCCGGCACCTGCAGGAGGACATGCCGGCACAGGTGCTGTTGCTGTCGCTGGCGCAGCAGCATGAACGCACCGCCAGGGAACTGGACCTCGCGCGCCGCCAGCTGGCCGAGCAGACCCGTGCGGCGCAGCAGAATCATCAGGTGTCGCGTTCGTGGTGGATGTTCTTCGCCGTGCTGGTGTCCCTGGTGGCCGGCTTCATCCTCGGCATCATGTGGCTGGACTGGCGCATCCGCGAACGCCATGGTGGTTTCCGGCTTTAACTGCAGAGACAAGTTGCAAGTTACAAGATACAAGTTGCATGGTGGCGCTGCGCGCACTAATTTTACTTTGCTCTTGTATCCCTTGAATCTGCCCACGTGGTGTGCGACGTTCGTCTGCACTTGTTCCCTTTGGTCGCAGCACCAACCGATAGGTGGCGAAAAGTGTCCGGAGCGATGACGGCAGCGCGCAACAAACGGTCGCCGCTCCAACTACGTGCCCGGCACTGGATCCTGGCGCTGGCCTGCTCGGCGCTGCTCGGTCCGGCACTGGCCTGGGGAGCGGACGACCGCCCCCTGGTGGTCGGCTCGGAACGCGACTTCCACCCCTATGCCGAGGTGAACGACGCCGGGCAGGCCGACGGGTTTTCCGTCGAGCTGTTCGCCGCCGTCGCCCGGGAGATGAATATCCCGGTGCAGTTTCGCCCCGGCGACTGGAACCCGCTCTGGCTCGCACTGCAACAGGGCAAGCTGGATGCGCTGCCGCTGGTGGCGCGCCTGCCCCAGCGCGAGAGCCTGGTCGAATTCACCCGCCCCCACACCATCGGCTACGACACCTTCTTCGTGCGCAAGGGTTCGCGCCACTTCGACACGCTGGAGGGCGCACGCGCCTCGCGCATCATCGTGATGCGCGGCGACGCCGCCGCCGACGCCCTGCGCAGCGGCGGCTTCGAGGATCAGCTCACCGAAGTCGCCACCCTGGCCGATGCGCTGCGCAGTCTCGCTGCCGGCCATGGCGACGCCGTGCTGGCGCCGCTGTTGCAGGGTCACATGCTGTTGCAACAGCTGGGCTACGACCGCCTGATCGCCGCCGGCCCGCCGCTGACCGAATACCGCCGCGAATTCTCCTTCGCCGTGCGCAAGGGCGATACCGAGCTGCGCGACCGCCTCGAACAGGGGCTCGCCATCGTCAAGGCCACCGGCGAATACGATCGCCTCTATGCCAAGTGGCTCGGCGTCTACGAGCCCAATGCCATACCGCGCCGCTACCTGCTGTGGGGCCTGGGCGGCACCGCCCTGTTGCTGGCGCTGGCGGCCCTGTGGAGCTGGGCTCTGCGCCGCCAGGTGGTGCGCCGCACGCGGGAACTGACCGAAGAAGTTGAGGCGCGCAAGGCGGCGGAGGGCGAACTGCGCGACCACCACCAGGCGCTGGAGCGGGCGGTAGTGCAGCGCACCGCCCAGCTGGACGCGGCGCGGCAGCAGGCGCAGGCCAATGCCGAGCTGCTGCGCGTCACCATGGACAATGCCCCCGCCCTCATCGCCTATGTCGACGCCGACACCCGCTACCGTCGCGTCAACCGCTGCTTCGAGCAGTGGTTCGGCCAGCCGCGGGAACAATTGGTCGGCCGCAGCGTGCGCGAGGTGGTGGGCGAGGCCAACTGGGTGCAAATCGCCCCCATCGTGGCCCAGGCCCTGGCCGGCGAGGCGCGGAGCGTCGAAAACCTGCTCACCTACCCCGACGGCGTACAGCGCTGGGTGCAGAGCACCCTCGCCCCGGTGCGCGACGAAACCGGCCAGGTCCATGGCTACGTAATCCACGCCATGGACATCACCGCACGCAAGGCCGCCGAGGATGCATTGCGGGCCAGCGAACAGCGCTACCACGCCCTGTTCGACAACATGTGCGAGGGCTTCGCGCTGCACGAAATCATCACCGACGACGCCGGCCACGCCTGCGACTACTGTTTCATCGATATCAATCCCGCCTTCGAACGGCTGACCGGACTGCGCCGCGCCGACCTGCTCGGCCGGCGCGTGCGTGAGGTGCTGCCGGACGTCGGGCAGGCATGGGTCGAACGCTATGGCGCGGTGGCACTGGGCGGTGAACCGATCTGCTTCGAGGACTACTCGGCACCCCTGGGGCGCTGGTTCCAGGTGTTCGCCTACCGCCCGGCGCCGCGGCAGTTCGCCGTCGTCTTCACCGACTCGACCGAACGCAAACAGGCGGAGCACGACGCCGCCGAGGCCAGGGAGATCGCGGAGCAGGCCAGCCGGGCCAAGTCGCTGTTCCTCGCCAACATGAGCCACGAAATGCGCACGCCGCTCAACGGCCTGCTCGGCATGGCCCAGGTCGGCTACCGCGACCACACAGACCCCGCGGTGCGCCAGACCTTCGCCCGGATCATCGAGTCCGGCCAGCTGCTGGCACACGTCATCGGCGACATTCTCGACTTCTCCAAGATCGAGGCCGGCAAACTGGACATTGAGGCGCTACCGTTCGACCTGGCGCAGACCATCGGCCAGGCGGTTGGCCTGGTGGAGCAGCGCGCCCGCGCCAAGGGTCTGGAACTGCGCGTCGAGCGCAGTACCGACCTGCCCGCAGCCTGCACCGGCGATCCCATGCGCTTGAAGCAGGTGCTGCTCAACCTGCTGTCCAACGCCGTCAAATTCACCGATCACGGCACCATTACACTGACGGTGCAGCGTGACGGCGAGCGCCTGCGGTTCCGCGTGGCGGACACCGGCATCGGCATGACGGCGGAGCACATCGACAAGCTGTTCCAGCCCTTCGAGCAGGCCGACGCGAGCACCACCCGCAAATACGGCGGCACCGGCCTCGGGCTGGCCATCACCCAGCGCCTGGTCGACCTGATGGGAGGCACACTGCAGGTGCGCAGCAGCCCCGGGCTCGGCACCACCTTCGACGTCCTGCTGCCGCTGCGCGAGACCTCGCTGCCCACCCCCGATGAGCCGGCGTTCCCCGTATCGAAAAGCGGTCCGCGCCTCACCGGCCTGTCGATCCTGTCGGCCGAGGACAACGAGGTCAACCAGCTGCTGTTGGAAAGCATCCTGCTACCCGAAGGGGCGCAGCTCACCATGGTCGAGAACGGTCGCCTGGCAGTCGACCAGGTGACGCAACACGGCACTGCGGCATTCGATGTGGTGCTGATGGACGTGTCGATGCCGGAGATGGACGGCTACGAGGCGACGCGCCGCATCCGGGCGCTGGCGCCGGATCTGCCCGTCATCGGCCTGACCGGTTTTGCCTACGCCGAAGAACGCCGCCGCTGCCTGGAGGCGGGCATGGCCGAACGCATCGTCAAGCCCATCGACTTCGAGCAACTGGTGGCGGCGGTGTTGCGCTACAGCCGGCGACCGCCCGCAGCGGCTACGCCCACCGCGGCCATCGACTGGGACGCCCTGCAGCAGCGCCACCCCGAGCCGCCCCAGTTTGTCGAACGTCTGTTGCGCGCGGCCCTGACCGAATTGGCGGAGACCGCGCGGCAGTTGCGCGACGCGGCGACGCAAAACGATCTTGAAAAATCGCGTACCTGGCCCACGAGCTGGTCGGCCTCGGCGGCGCCGTGTTCGCCCACGGCCTGGTGGACCAGGCCCGTGCCACGCAGAATGCGGCACTTCAACGCGACGCCGATGCCATCGACCGCAGCCTGCAACTGGCCGCCAGCCTGGACGCGGTGCACATCGCGATCCGGCAGCGGTTGGAGGCGGATGCAAGATAAATGAGAAAAATACAAAATGCATGGTTGCGCCATGCGCAGTAATTCTGATTACATGCTTCACAACTTTTCTCTTGCACCTTTCCCCTTGTATCTGCCTCTATGAAAATCGCTTCCTGGAACGTCAACTCCCTGCGCGTGCGCCTGCCCCAGGTACTGGACTGGCTGGCCTCACGCCAGCCGGACGTGCTCGCCCTGCAGGAAACCAAGCTGTCGGACGATCAGTTTCCCCGCGCCGAGATCGAGGCCGCCGGCTATCAGGTGCTGTACTCCGGGCAGAAGACCTACAACGGCGTCGCCCTGCTCAGCCGCGCACCGGCCGGCGGCGACATCGTCACCGATCTGCCCGGCCTGGACGATCCGCAGCGGCGTGTGCTCGGCGCCCTGTTCGGCGACGTGTACGTGCTCGACCTCTATGTGCCCAACGGCCAGGAGGTCGGGTCCGACAAATACGCCTACAAGCTGGACTGGCTGGAGAAGCTGCAGGCCTTCATCGAGGCACAGCTCCAGCGCACGCCCAGGCTGGTGGTGCTGGGCGATTTCAACATCGCGCCGGACGAACGCGACGTATACGACCCCAAGGCGTGGGAAAACAGCGTGCTGTTCTCGCCGCCGGAGCGCGCCGCCTTCCAGCGCCTGCTCGGTGCCGGTCTCAATGACACCTTCCGCCTGTTCGAGCAACCCGACAAGAGTTACAGCTGGTGGGACTACCGCATGAACGCCTTCCGCCGCAACATCGGCCTGCGCATCGACCACATCCTCGCCAGCGCGCCGCTGGCGGAACTATGCACCAGCTCCACTATCGACAGGGACATGCGCAAACTGGAACGGCCCTCGGACCACGCGCCGGTGACGGCCGAGTTCAATCTGTAAATCACAACCTATCTGACGCAGACGACTACATGGATGTGGTCGGTTGGAAATGTCAGGAACATATTTCCCAGGCGCAGAGAGCACAGAGGAAACATATTCAGCATCTCTGTGTCTCTGCGTCTCCGCGTCAGGCATTGGAAGTTTCAATCGCCGAGGGTGATGTTGCGGCCGCGCGTTTCGGTGATGCGCAATGAGGTGATGAGGGCCACGGCGGCGAAGCCCAGCATCAGCCACAGGGCGCTGTGATAGTCCGCACCGCTATAGAGGCGCAAGCCGTTCTGCATCGTGCCGTCCCAACCCCGATCCAGCACCCAGCCGAACAGCGGCTGCATGATCGCCGCACCGAGAAACAGCCCGGTGTTGACCACGCTGATGGCCATGCCCGACAGGGCCGGTGCGCACACCTCCTTGGCGCAGGCGTAGCTGAGCACGAAGCCGCTGCCGCACAGGCCGAGCAGGGCGAACAGCGCCATGCCGCCCGCCCCCGGCGTCCACGGCAGCCACAGCAGGCCGGCACATGTCAGGAGATACAGCAGTGCGCTCATCGCCATCACCGGCTTGCGCCGTCCCAGGCGATCGGAGATCCAGCCCAGCAGCAACGTACCTACAGCCATGGCCAGCAGGGTAAGGGTGGTGTATTGCGCCGCCTCGTCGCGGCTCAGGCCGTGGACGTCGCGCAATAGAGGAATGCCCCACAAACCGGCGAAGGCGAACAGGCTGCCGGCCATGCCGAAGTTGAACCAGAAGCCGGGCCACACCCGCAGGTTGGACCACACCTCGCCCATGTCGTGCAGCCAGTGTTTTTCGCGTTCGGCGTGGGCGGCCTTGCCCTCCATGGCGCGCAGCGAGGGGAAACCGGCATGCTCCGGCCGGTTGCGCACGATGAGCAGCGACAACAGTGCCAGCAGCAGCGACAACACGCCGATGCCGACGAAGGCGCTGCGCCAGGAGACATGCCCCAGCAGCCAGGCCAGCGGGCCCGCCGCCAGCACCGAGCCGATGTTGCCGAGCAGCAGGGTGACGCCGCTGATCAGGCCGTAGATCCGCTCGCGGAACCACACCGTGTTGCTCTTCATCAGGCCGACGAAGATCACCGATACGCCCAGCCCCACCAGGAAGCGCCCGGCCATGGCCATTTCCATGGTCTCGGCCAGGCCGAACAGGATGGAACCGACGCCGGCAACCAGGTTGCCCAGGGTCGCCACGCTGCGCGTGCCCACCGTATCGGCGAGCACGCCGGCGGGCAGCTGCATGGCGGTGTAGACGTAGTAGTACATGGCGGCCAGCGAGCCGAGCGCGGCGCCGGTGGTGTGAAAGGCGATCATCAGCTCGGCGGAAACCACCGCCGGGGCCATGCGGTGAAAGAACACCGACATATAGGCCAGGATCAGCACGGCATAGATGGACCAGCGTACCCATTGAAAGCGGCGCGGATCGAAAGCAGAGGCGGCAGAGGTCATGACGGGCCTGGGTTGCATACGGGCCGAGCATGGTAGCCCATTTGCCCGCTGCGCAGCGACGCCGCATAATCCGCCATCCAACCGTCGAAAGGCCGCCCATGAAATACAAGGATCTGCGCGACTTCATCGCCCTGCTGGAACAGCGCGGCGAATTGAAACGCATCACCGTCGAGGTCGATCCCTATCTGGAAATGACCGAGATCTGTGACCGCACCCTGCGCCTGGGCGGGCCGGCCCTGCTGTTCGAAAATCCCAAAGGACACAAGGTGCCGGTGCTGGGCAACCTGTTCGGCACACCGCAGCGCGTCGCCCTCGGCATGGGCGAGGAGTCGGTCGAGGCACTGCGTGAGGTGGGCCAGCTGCTCGCCTTCCTCAAGGAGCCGGAGCCGCCCAAGGGCCTGCGCGACGCCCTCGACAAGCTGCCCAAGTTCAAGCAGGTGCTGAACATGGCGCCCAAGGTGGTGAAGGACGCGCCCTGCCAGGAAGTGATCCTCGAAGGTGATGAGGTGGATCTGGGCCAGTTGCCGATCCAGACCTGCTGGCCGGGCGATGCGGCCCCGCTCATCACCTGGGGCCTGGTGGTGACGCGCGGTCCGCACAAGGAACGGCAAAATCTCGGCATCTACCGCCAACAGGTATTGGGCCGCAACAAAGTGATCATGCGCTGGCTGTCGCACCGCGGCGGCGCGCTGGATTTCCGCGACTGGCAGCAGGCGCATCCGGGCCAGCCCTTTCCCGTCGCCGTGGCCCTCGGCGCCGATCCGGCCACCATCCTCGGCGCGGTGACGCCGGTGCCGGACACCCTCAGCGAATACGCCTTCGCCGGCCTGCTGCGCGGCGGCAAGACCGAGGTGGTGAAGTGCATCGGCAATGATCTGCAGGTGCCGGCCTCCGCCGAATATGTCCTGGAAGGCCACATCCATCCCGGCGAGATGGCGGAGGAAGGACCCTACGGCGATCACACCGGCTACTACAACGAAGTGGATCGTTTTCCGGTGTTCACCATCGAGCGCATCACGCGGAGAAAGAATCCCATCTATCACTCCACCTACACCGGCCGCCCGCCGGACGAACCGGCCGTACTCGGCGTGGCGCTCAATGAAGTGTTCGTGCCCATCCTGCAAAAACAGTTTCCGGAGATCGTCGACTTCTACCTGCCGCCGGAAGGCTGCTCCTACCGTATGGCGGTGGTCAGCATCAAAAAGCAGTATCCCGGCCACGCCAAGCGCGTGATGCTCGGCATCTGGTCCTTCCTGCGCCAGTTCATGTACACCAAGTTCGTCATCGTCACCGACGACGACGTCAACGTGCGCGACTGGAAGGACGTGATCTGGGCCATGACCACGCGCATGGACCCCGCGCGCGACACCACCACCATCGAAAATACCCCCATCGATTATCTGGACTTCGCCTCACCGATATCGGGCCTCGGCTCGAAGATCGGCTTCGACGCCACCAACAAATGGCCGGGCGAAACCAGCCGTGAATGGGGCACACCGATCCGCATGAGCGACGAAGTGCGGCAACGGGTGGATGCCCTGTGGGACAGCCTCGGCATCGGCTGAAGCCGCTGGCGGTACGGCGGTGAATTGATATTCATCAAGTCTGCCGCCGCACAAAGCCCCTCAAGAGTTGTGTAAGATGGCCGTTCACCATCATGTAAACTGGCAACCCTACGCTTAATGCCTATGCTGAACAGCCCGAGCCGGGATTTTGTACCATGGACGATACAGCGACCACTGCGAGCCTGATCGCCGCAGCATCAGACGAGCCGCAATTCCGCGCCCTGTTCGAAGCGGCCGGACAGCCCATATTCATCGAACTGGGCGAACGCGTGGTGGACTGCAACGCCGCGGCCGTGCAGCTGTTCCGCTGCAGCCGCGAGCGGCTGCTGGCCACCCATCCCAGCCATTACGCCCCCCAATACCAGCCCAACGGCCGCCGCTCCGATGAGTGGGCGCGGGAACTGATTGCCGCCGCCATGGCGGGACGACGCCAAGTCTTCGACTGGCAGCACCTCCGCCCCGACGGCAGCACCTTCGTCGCCGAAATCACCCTCACCGCATTTCACTATCTGGGCCATCAGTACCGCCTGGCCCTGCTGCGCGACCTCACGGAACAGAAGGCCGCCGAACAGGCCCTGCGCGAAAGCGAGCTGCGTTACCGTCTGCTGGCGGCGCAGTCCGGCGACATCATCTCGCGTATCAGCGCCGACGGCCTCTATCTCGATCTCTCGGCCGCACTCACCCGCATCACGGGCTTCCGGCCGGAGGAACTGATCGGCCGCTCGCCCTACGAATTCATCCACCCCGACGATGCCGCCACCGTGCGTTCCGCCCACCAATGGGTGTTGGCGTCGGACGAAACCGGCACCGTCACCCATCGTTCGCGCCACCGCGACGGCCATTACCTCTGGTTCGAAACCGTGGGCAAGGCGATCCGCCGGCAACAGGACGGCGCCATCGTCGAGATCGTGTGCAACTCCCGCGACGTCACCCTGCGCGTCACCGTCGAAGACGAGTTGCGCGAGGCGGAACTGGAAGCGGTGGCG
>Ga0299912_10000837_pt1 | contig 25179 bp, 22 predicted proteins | sample RVTome_2_FD_207667 | JGI IMG/M metagenome (GOLD analysis project Ga0299912, IMG submission 207667) | Soil microbial communities from uranium-contaminated site in the Upper Colorado River Basin, Wyoming, United States - RVT95D214 (version 2) ... | reverse complement strand
AGGGCCCTACCCCCCTCCCCCACACCCCCTCCCCCAATCCCTTGCATTTTTTATTACTGGCGAATCGGCATTGCAGGCCCCATCTTCCCATGACCGCATATCCCGTTTACGATTAAATAGTTATATTTCGAAACCCTTCAGAGGTTATCGTGGCATAGTAATAAGGCGGCCCCACCTCTTCCTTTAATTGGGCCTGCTTTTCCAGAAATTCTTTACTCATATGCAGAAGTTGGTCCAGGGGCAGACCCGCTCTCAGGGCCTGGAAAAGCCGCATTTCCATGCCCATGTTCCGGGGCATGACCACCACCTGGGCCACCGGGATCTGGCGCAGGGGCAGTTCATTGTCCTCGCTTCCCAGGAGAAAAAGTTGAAACCCCGGGGGCGGCTTCTCCGGGTCATAACCGGCCAGGATGAAATAGAGGTGTCGGAAGCCTTCGGGCTCCGGCCCGCTCTTCTCTAAATGGGCCTCGTAACCCTGGGAGAGAAAGGAGAGGGCGAAATCCACCACCTCCTCCAGATCCTCCAGGCCCCGGCGCCGGGCGATTTCCCGGCGCAGCGCCAGGCACAGGGGCACGCTGACGCCCGCCCCCCCACTCAGAATAGCGCAGTTCCGCCCCAGGGGAAACAATTTCTGGACATTGAAAAAATCCGGGCGGCCCCCCGGGGCAAACCGGGTGGCCCGGCTGTCCGTGGCCAGGAAGAGGCCGTGCTCGTTATATCCCGCCAGGGCCTGAGTCATCCGGTCTCCATTGAAGGTGGTGGGTGGGTGAAGGGGTCGGGGTCTAAAGGCGGGCACGGAGGCCCGCCCCACCAGAGTCCTGCCCCCTCCCCATCAATTATTTTACCTGCGCTGTCTTGGGCAAGAGAGGAGCTTCCGGGTTATAAAAAATCCGCAATCCGGCCGGGGCCAGGGAGAATTCTTTCAAGGTTTGCAGTTTCAGGGGCGCCAGGTCCGGAGTCAGGTCCTGCCAGGCCCTTTTGGGTTTTCCCAACAAATCCGATAGATGCGGTAAAATCACGGCCTGCTCCTCCCCGGTGGCGTTGATCACCGCCAGGACCCGGCCCCGGCTCTTCTCCCGGCCTTTGAGGAGCAGGACCACCGGCTCCCCCTGGGGACTGAACCGCACCATGGGGCCTTCCTCCAGGAGCACGGGACAGCCTTTTTTCATCCGGTTCACCCCGGTGATATAGCTCCCCAGATCGTAAGTGGGCGTCTCCCAGTCCTGGGGCCGGGTGCGCACCACGTTTAAGCGCTTCTGAAAGCCGAACTCATAGCCCATGGGGAGCATCAGGCCGGTGGAGAAAAACGCGGCAAAAAGATACCGCTGCCGGGCCAACTCCACCGCGCCGTGCGTTTCCGCGGCCAGGCGCTCGGTGTCATGGGTTTCGGGAAAGCTGATGGAGGGGGCCAGGTGGCGGAATCTGTTGTACTGCTCCAGGCACCAGTCTGCCTGGAAATCCCACCACTTGGAGCTGTTGTAGAGAAAATCGAAGCCGGAAGAAGCGAGTTGGGCGCACTCCTCCAGGCGGCAGCCCAGGGTCTCGGCGAAAAACTCCACCCCGGGCTCCAGTTTGCGGGCCTCGCCGATGAGCCGGGCCCAGATGTCCCCCGGGATCTTGTACGCGGCATCGGCCCGGAAGCCCATGAACCCCAGGCGTAAATAATGGGACACCACTTTGTCCCAGAAATGGAGGAGGCCCTCCGGGTCCGGGGGCGGCCAGTACTCCAATTCCGCCAGGTCGCCCCAAACCGTGACCTTAGTGGCGTCCGCGGGATCGATGGCCCCGGGATGCTTGATGGCCCCCTTGTCGTCCTTGGCATACCATTCCGGGTGCTGCGTGACCAAAGGGGAGTCGATGGCCGTGTGATTGATCACCAAATCCAGCATCACCTTCAGGCCCCGGCGGGCCGCGGCCTTGACAAAGTGGGCCAGGGCCGCTTCCGGGTCCTGGCCGGATTCGGGATGGAAAAGGGGGTTGAGGCCGAAATAGTCCTTCACTGCGTATAAACTCCCGGAAAAACCCGGGGTGTGGATGGGGTTCAGATAGATCCAAGTGAAACCCAGGGCGGCAATGCGCTCCAGATGCTTCTCCCAACGGTTCATGGACCCCACCAGCGGGGGAAAAAGATTGTAGATTAGGGCCGCTTCGGACATGGAACACCTCTGTTTGGATGATAGGGGGGCGCGGGGCAGGGACCTGAAGGCAGGCGGAGACGCCTGCCCTACCGGCCTTCCCCCGTGTTCGTCTTCTCCTACCCCCCGGTATCGTTGCAAGCGCGCGGCCAGGCGGGCCGCCGCGGGGTTCCGGCGCATTTCCCTGATGGTCCAAGGCAGTTTTCGCCGCCAGTTGGGGTACTGGGTGGTGGTGCCGGGGAGGTTCTGCTGAAACGGCACCCCGAAAATTTCCTCCAGGCGCACTTCCAAGAGGGCCGCTTTGCTCCGGGCCAGATACTCCAGGACCCCGAACCTCACTTCTTCCGGACAGGATTCCTCCGGAGCCCTCACCGCCAACGCCTGGAGGAGTTCCGCCCGGTCCCGGGTCCGGGCGGCGGCGTCCGCCACAGCCGGCTGGTCCTGGGGATAGAGGTCCAAGGCGCTTTTCAGCTTGATATCTTCCCCCTGCCAGTAACCCGCCAGGGTGGGGAGATCATGGGTGGTGACCGCGGCCATGGCCTTCTCGGGATATTCCGCCGGGTCTTTAAAGTGCTGCTCCCCGGTGCGCTCAAAGTAAAAAACCCGGTAAGAAAACACCCCCCGACGGGCCAATTCCCGGCGGACCCTGGGGGCCACGGTGCCCAGGTCTTCGCCGATGATCAGGGTGCGCCGGCGTTGGCTCTCCAGGGCCAGAATACCCAGCATTTCCCGGGCCGGATAATAGACATAAGTGCCTTCGTCTGCGCCCCGGCCCCGGGGGATCCAGAAGAGTCGAAAGAGCCCCATGACGTGGTCCAAACGCAGCAAACCATCAAGGGGCAGGTTGGCCCGGAGGGTGTCGATGAACAGCCGGTACCCCTCCTGGCGCAGGCGCTCCGGAATCAGCGGCGGCAGCCCCCAGTTCTGGCCCCCGGGGTTGAAAGCGTCAGGGGGTGCTCCCATGGCCGCGCCCAGCGCGAAAAGGTCGGAATGGGCCCAGGTTTCTGCTCCCCCCGGGTGTGCGCCCAAGGCCAGATCCTGATAGAGGGTGAAAGGCAAGCCCCGTTTCCGGGCCTCTTCCTGGGTCTCCTCCAATTGGGCGGCCACCAGCCACTGCAGATATTGCGGGCCGTGAATTTCCTCCGGGTGTTGGCGGGTGAAAGCAGTGACCGCGGGATTCTCCGGCTCTTGATATTCCCGGGGCCAGGCGCGCCAGTCACTCCGGCCCAGGAAATCCGCCAGCGCGTTATATTGCCCGAACCGAATGAGGGAGAGACCTCCGGTCTTCACAAAGTCGGCGAATTCCCGGCCCCGGGCGGTGCGGGGATTCTCCGGCGGGCCATGCACCTCCAGGAAAGTTTGGTACAGCAATTCTAAAATTTGCCGTTTCAGGCGGTATACCCCGGTATAATCCACCAGTTCCGCAGCCTGCAGGCGAGCCTTAAGGGCCTTAACTTCCCGGCTGGCCACCAGTTCCCGGGCTGCCCGGCTTTCCTTTAGCTCCGGCACCCCTTCCAGGTGTAAATACAAAATATCCCTGAAAACCCGGCTACTGGGGGAATAGGGGCTGGGATCGGTCTGCTCCCCCAACTGGCGGGCGTGCAGAGGATTTACGCCGACAAACGCAGCCCCCAGTTCCCCGGCCCAGTCCATGGTTTCCCGGAGATCGGCAAAATCTCCGATACCCCAGTTTCCCTCACTTTTCAGGGCGTAAAGGGGAAGGTTCAATCCCCAGAGCCGTTGCCCCGACTCCAGCAAAGACGGCGCATAAACCCCGGTCGGAGCCACCACCAGACGGGTCATGGACCTTTCCTGCCTGCCGTCCTGGCTGACTTCCAACTCCAGGTGGTAATAGCCGGGCTGGAGCCCCGGGGGAAAAGGCAGCTCCAGCCGGGTCCGGAACCCTTTCCCCCCAATATGGTCATTTACGGTCCGCCGCGCCAGGGGCGGAGAAACCGGAAGCATGCTTTCCCAGGCAATATCACGGCCGGCCTCATCCCTCGCCTTCCCATAAACCCTTATGGGGGTGAGCTCAGCGGTGGGCGTCCAAGGGGAAATAATAAGTCGCTGCGGCCCGGAGTCCGCAAAGACCACGGTAAAAATATCCATCAAGTTCGCCCAGGGCCGCAGCCGTCGCCGGGCAATCTCCCGGGACAACTGCTCCGGCTCCTCCCAGGGAACCCCCATGGCCGTGAGCAGGGCCTGATAAGTGGCCGCAGAAGTGGGTCGCCAGACCCCGAAGTTGTCCCAATACTCCGGGGCAATGCCGCAGAGACGGCCCAGGGCGGCGATTTGAGGGTTCGGTTTCATGACTTGGCTGTGTTTTTTGGGGGAGGGCCAGGTGGCACAGGCGAGACGCCTGTGCCACCTGGCCCTCCCCCAAAATTCTTATCCTTTCTCCTCCAACCTAACCGGCTCCGGGGCTGCCGGGCCCAGGGTCTCTTGAATCAAGTTAAGCACGTGGGGGTGGCAGGTAAAGAGCAGCAGTTGGTGGCTGTGGCTCATTTCTTGAAGAAGGAGAATGGCCTGCCGGGCCCGGGTTTGATCAAAGTTCACCAGGATATCGTCCAGGATCAGGGGCAGGCTCCGCCCTTCCTGGCTGTATTCCTGGATGAGGGCGAATCTCAGGGCCAAGTAGAGCTGTTCGCTGGTGCCCCGGCTGAGGCGCTCCGGAGGCACATGGCTCCCCTGGCGGTTGATAACCATGAAGCTGTCGCCCTCCAGGGGGGCCATGACCTGGGGGTAGCGGCCGGCGGTGAGGAGGGCGAAGTATTGGGAGGCCCGCCGCAGGACTTGGGGCTGGTATTCGGCTTCGAAGCAGCCGCGGGCCTGCTCCAGAAAGTAGCCGGCAAGCGTGGCCGCGGTCCAGCGCCGGGCCGCGTCCTGGAGGGCCGTGGCCAGGGTCTGCTCGGTGAGCAGGGCCTGGCTCAAGGCTGCGGTCTGCTCCAGCGCGTCAAGGCGGTTTTGCCATCCCCCTTGCTGCTGGAGGGCCTCCTCCAGGCGGGATTTCAGGTTCTGGATGCGGGTCTGGGCCTGACGGCGGCCCTCTTCCAGGTCTGCCGGCGCGCTGCGGCGCAAATCGGCCTCCAGTTGCTCCAGGGCGTCGTCACTACCGGCCAGCAGGCGCAGAGCGGCGGCAAGCTCCCGGATTTTCCCGGTCAATTCCCGGCGTTCCGCAAAAATGGCCCCCCGGCGGCGAAATCCCTCTTCCTCCTTTTCTCCCGCCGCCGCCAGGAGGTGGTCCAGATCCGTCTGGAGCCGCTGTTTCTTGGCTTCCCAGTCGGCCAATTCCTTTTCCGTGCCCCTGATTTTTTGGGCCAATTGTTGGCGCTGATCCTGAAGCTTCAGCGCGGCGTCCAACTCCCGGCTCAATTCTTTAATAGCTTGGTTGACCTGGGTCTGGGGAACCGGCGGCCTCCCCAGACCGGCCAGGATTTCTGCCAACCTGGCGGTAAAATCCTCCAGGTACGCCTCCACCTCCGCCTTGGCCGTGGCGAGTTCCTGCAAATCTTGCCGGAGGCTCCGGGCCGCGGCCAGCTCCTGGAGAAAGGCCGCGGCCCCCCCGGGGCTCAAAGCGGTATCCAAGGAGACATTCTGGAGCCAGGCCCGCCATTCATCCTGAAGTCCGGTCAGCTTTTGCCGTTCTTCCTCCTCCCGGCTCTCCGCAGTTTTAAGGGCGCTTTGCGCTCTTTGCCGCTCCTCTTCCAGTTCCCGGAGGAGGCGGCGGCGGTGGGTCCGCAGTTGCCAGACATAGAACAGCGCTGCCGCGGCGGACATCGCCGCCCCCACGGCCAGGAGCCCCGCCAAGTCCCTAAAGTACCAAAGATAGGCGGCTCCGGCACACAAAGCCAGGACTAAGGCCAGGGCCCCAAAGCCCCAGAAAAAGACCGGGGCCGCCCCCTTGAACATGCCCGCGGCTTCAGCCTGGTTCCGGGCAGTCTCCTTTTCCTGCAAAGTCTCCAGACGCAGGCGGACCTGGTCTTCCGCCTGGCGGACGGCCAGGGCCGCGGCCTCCAGGCGCGGTTGGTGCTCCTGGATGCTGATCTGCCAGTTCAGGGAGGGACGGCAATGCTTGAGGCGGTCTTCGTCCCATTCCGGCCCCAAGCGGGCCAGGCTCTCCCCCAGGCGGGAGCGGACCGCGGTTAGCTTACCCTCCAGTTGCCGCAGCCCCTCCCCCCGGTCTTCGAAGCGCAGGCGCTCCTCCGCCAGGCTGTTGATGGCCGCCGCGGCCTGGAGCAGACCCTGATCCGGACCGGGCCGGTCGGCTTCTTCCCGGGCCTCTTTCAGCTTCCGGCCCCAGCGGTCCAGTTGGTCCTCCACCTGGGCCAGTTCGGCCTTCTTTTTCTCCCACCGGGCCAGGCCGGCTTCCGGAAAGGCGTCGATTTGGGGAAGAGCCGCCAGGGTTTCCCGGGCCAAACCACACTCCTCCCAGACTTTCCAGGCCTGGCTCAGCTTCTCCAGCCAGAGGGCCTGATGCTTGACCGTGGCCTCCTCCTGGGTCAGACTCTGGATCTCCGCCTCCAACCGCGCCCGGGCGGTCAACAACTCCTGGTATTCTTGGGGCTGCTGCTCCAGTTTCAGAATTTCTTTGCGCACCCGAGCCAGTTCTACCAGGATCTGGTTAATCTCCGGGTTGGTGGCCTTCTTATCGGCACTGAACAGGGCTTTGAGTTGCTTGTGCAACCGGTCTTCCACGGCCTTCAGGGAGACCGGCCCCAGCCCCAGGGAGGCGCTGTACAAAAGATGCTGCACTTCCCTTGGCTTTGTAAGAGTCTCCAGGTCCTGCAATTCCTTCAGGCTGAACGCAAAGATGTTTTCATAGACCGGGCGGCTCACCTCCTGAAGCAAAGGCCGCAACCCGGCTTCACCCTGAAGGACCCCCGGGGGGCCGCTCACCAGGACCCGGGCCTTTTTCCCCCGCCCGGATCGCTCCAGAGTCCATTCCTGCCCCCGGGCGTCCAGGAGGCGGAGGCTGCCCCCCGGCTCGGAGTTATCCAGGGGATCATAGGCCGATTTGCCGAACCCAAAAAACATCCCCCTAAGAAACATCATCAGGGTGGTCTTGCCGGCTTCGTTGGGGCCGAAAAGGAGGTTGAGGCCGGGCTGGAGGTCCGGCCACTCCCTATCCTGAAACGCTCCGAAGCGGTTCACCCGCAGGCCCCTGAGCCGCATGGCCTCAATCCTCCCCCGGCAACAGCAGGCTCAGGAGGTCGGCGGTAACCTCTTCCAGGAGACCCGGCCCCTCCAGGGATTCCAGGGGCGGGAGATAACGGCGGGCCAGAGGGTGGTGATATAAAGGCTGGAGGAGTTTTTGGATTTCCGGGGAAATCTCCGGGGCCTCCCGGGCCCCGGCCAGTTGTCTCAGGAGGGTGGCCACCAAATCAGTCCCCTGGCTCAAGGCGGCCAGGTCCCATCCCGGCGCGGTGGCCGCGTGCAGGCGCTCCACCCAGACCCAGGGTTCCCGGCTCTGCCCTACTTCCCGCAATTGCTCCAAAATCTCCGCCAGGGTGTCGGGCAGCATGAGTTCCCGGTGGGCCGGGCCCCGGCCTGCCAAAGAGAGGCGTAGAATCGAACCCTGCTGGGGCGGGGCGGGGCGGCGTTCCTCCAGGGTCTGCTCCAGAGCCGCCATCACTTGATCGAGGTTTTCCAGGGCTGAGACGTCCTGGCTCGCCTCTTCCCAATTGATGACCCCCGAGGCCTGGAACCGGGGGCGGGCTACGTGCCCGTCCACTTCCACCAGGTAACAACCCCGGGGCCCGGCTTCCTTAAGATGCCGTCCCTGGGGATTGCCCGCGTAGACCACCGCGGGTTGGGCCTCCCTTCTCACTCCGGGGCGGTGGATGTGGCCCAGGGCCCAGTAATCGTAGCCCGGCGCGGCCAGGTCGGCCAGGGCGCAGGGCGCGTAATTTTCATGTTCCGAATTCCGGTCCAGATTGGCATGGAGGAGACCGATGGCAAAAGGGCCCCGGGCCGCGGCGGGGAACCTCCGGGCCAAATTATCGGGCTCTTCCGGACCGGCATGGCTCAGGCCGTAGATCCGGGCCAGGGTCGCGCCCCGGCGGCGCACCTCCGCCATTTCCACCTGCCCGGATGGAAAGACGTGGACGCCCTCCGGCCAACTCAGGGTGACCCCCTTTCCCCCCAGGTGGTCGTGGTTGCCATGCACGATGAAGGTCTCGATGCCAGCCGCGGCCAGGCGTTCCAGCTCCAGGCGCAGGCGCAGTTGCGCCCGGAGGCTCCGCCCCGGCCCGTCAAAGAGGTCCCCGGCCAGGAGGAGAAACTCCGCCCCGCTGTCGAGACAGAGGTCCACTATCCTTTGAAAAGCGGTAAAGGTGGCCGCCAGCAGGTCCTGGGCCAGCTTCTCCCGGTAATTCCTGAGGCCCACGAAGGGGCTGTCCAGGTGCAGGTCCGCGGCATGGACGAAGCGCCAGGTGGTCATGGGTTTACTCCCGGGCATCCCGGCGGCGGACCCGGGCCGGGTTAGGAAATGGGAAGGTTTGACAATAAAACCGGCACAAGGAAGGAAGGGAGAGGAGACTGGGGTGAGCGACGGGACTTGAACCCGCGACCGCCGGGGCCACAACCCGGTGAACATCGTTTACCATCTTTTACCTGCCAGTCTTATAACCCTATGAAAATTAAGTTTATTGAGGTTTATACTTTCCCTTGACTTACCATAAAATACCCTTATAATCATCTCAGGTGTGGGGAATAGTGTGGGGAATAAGTGAGCGCCGGGGAGTATGGGAAATGAGACCGACCGCTCCCCACTTTCCCCACAAAAAGAGCCGGGAGATAGAGCCTATGCCAAGTTTAAAGCGCATAAAAACCGCCTATCCGGGAGTATTTTATCTTGAGGGCATTTCAAACGCAATCGGGAAGCCTGAGCGGATTTATTATATCCGCTATCGCAAGGCCGGGAAGCTGGTGGAGGAAAAGGCCGGGAGGCAATTCCAGGATGATATGACCCCGGCCCGGGCCGCCAGAATCAGGGCTGAGAGGATAGAGGGGAAAAGCCCTTCCCGGAAGGAGGCCAGGGAGGCGGCGGCGGAAATTAAATGGACGGTAAACCGGCTGTGGCAGGAGTATATCGGCCCTAAACCCGACACCAAAAGCTTTAAAACGGATCGTTACCGATATGCCAAATTCCTTCAATCCCCGTTTGGCGAGAAAGAACCCCAGGCCATTGCCCAAATAGATGTTCACCGGCTGCGGATCACCCTTTCTAAGACTCTGACCCCCAAGACCGTCAAAAATGTCCTGGAATTGCTGGAGCGGATCATTAATTTTGGAGTGAAAAAGGGCCTCTGTCCCGGCCTTGGGTTCAAAATCGAAATGCCTCGGGTGAACAACCTCAAAACTGAGGACCTGGACCCTGAGCAGCTATCAAAGCTACTGGAGGCGATAGATCAGGATCACGATATTCAGGCCGCCAACCTAATGCGCTTGGCCCTCTTTACCGGAATGCGCCGAGGAGAACTCTTCAAGCTGAAATGGGATGATGTAGATTTTGAGCGTGGCTTTCTCCACATCCGCCAACCCAAGGGCGGCAAGGATCAGACCATACCATTGAACCAGGCAGCCCGGGAAGTGCTGGAGAATCACCCCCGGGATGATAACTCCCCCTTTGTATTCCCTGGCCGTGGAGGAAAACAGCGAACCGAGATCAGGCGGCCCATTGACCGGATCAGGCAAAGAGCGAGCCTACCCAAAGACTTCCGGCCTCTTCACGGTCTGAGACACACCTACGCCTCTATGCTGGCCTCATCGGGCCAAGTGGACCTCTACACCCTGCAGAAGCTACTGACCCACAAGACCCCGGCCATGACGATGCGCTACGCCCACCTGAGAGACGGGGCCCTGCGCCGGGCCTCCGACCTGGCCGGGGATTTGTTGGGGCAGGTAATCAACGGCCGGCAGCGCAAGATCGCCAACCTGGAGAAATAAGCCATGGAACCCGGAAATCTGGAAACCTTATTTGAGAAAGTGGAGACCATCGCCCACGGCCCCCATGCCGACCTGCTGAATAAGTTGATAGATCTGTTGTATGAGCGGGAGATGGAGGAGCCGGAATATTTCTCCCCTGAGGACCTGGCCGCCATTCAAGAGGGCCTGGCCCAGATTGAGCGGGGGGAGACCGTCTCCTGGGAGGAACTGAAACAGGAATTGGGCCTGTGAGCTACCGCCTGGAGTTTTCCCGCCAGGGTGCCAAGGACTTGAAGCGCCTGGACCGGGCTACCCTGGGGCGGATACAGACCCGGATTGAAACATTGGCCCAAGACCCTTATTCCCCCCGCCTCTCCCGGCAGATGGAGACGGCCCCGGCGTCCCGCTATTCCCGAGTGGGGGACTGGCGGATCATCTATCAGGTGGAGGAAGAAGAGCAGGTAATCAACATCGCGGCTATCCGGCCCCGGAGCGGGGCCTACAGATAGCGGGCCGAGCCTGGTGAGTGCGCACCCGATCCGGCCCTAACCACCACACAAACCTTCCAAGGAGGTTCATGTCATGGCTGAAGAGCATCTTACCACAGGTCCTGAAGAGAATAAACCACAGGCCCCACCTACTGAGGCCATCACCCCGTCCATAAGTGCGGAAGATCGTGTAGAATCCAAATGGGTTAACAGTCAGAACCAAATCACTAACTGGGTTGAGTGGGCAAAAGAGCAGGGCTGGATAAGTCAGGCTCCCCCCCAATTTGGCCCAAAGGCAAAGAAGTATCTCCCTGCTGTTTTCTTTGGTGACTTGGGAAACCATCCTGCCGCCACAGCTTTCTATACGGATGATTGTCCTCTGGAAGAAGGTGATTCCTCGCGGCTTGCCGTGCTAATAGACAAAGTGGGGGCGGGGCAATGCTGGGTGAGGATGGTCAGAATTGAGGGAGACCAGATATTCGTAACCTCCCCTCTATGGCCCCGTCTAGAAGCACCCTTTCCATTGAATTACTTTCAGAGCATCGAGCGAGTTTTTATAATCGACTATCAAAAGTAGATGCTTAGAGCCGTCAAGGGCTCCATCGCCTTAAAAAGCTTCCGGGGTAGGGACGGCTGATCCCCGTTCCCGAAAAGGCGGCGATCCTGGGCCGCCCTCCCCGGAACCCTTCCCAGGGCCACGCAGGAGGCGGTGATGGACGATAATAAAAAAGTTGATGGCTGGGATGCTTTAAGGAGAGCCAAAGCAAAAAAACAAACTGAACCCAAGGGAGGCGTAACGGCCCAACAACTGGTCAAGGAACAATCCGAAGCTGAACGACTTTTCTTCCTCTTTTTCCCTGAAGCCTTGCATTGGCAAAACCCCTCAATCCTCGTGCCGTTTAACCCTTCCAACTATCTCCCGCACTTCAAGCAGGACGCTCTTGCAATTCTGGGTACCGGAATCATCGGGGAGAACGGACTAAAGGGCCATGCAGGACATAAGAAATTTTTCCCCGTTGACCAGAAAGATTTAATTATCTCTCTGATAGATAGAGATTATCAGTATCACAGTATTGCTTTTTACCCCGGAGATATTTTAAAGAAATTCGATAGCAACCTTGATAGCATGGTCGCGCTGGCCCGCATAGCTGGTGCTACAGATTTTCAGATTAAACAGGCTAAGGATAATCTTAAAAATTTGCGAGATAAAATATTTTTTGCGGTCTCTCAGGGCAATTTCCCCCCTAATTGGCGGGAGCTCATAAAGGAGGAGTTAATTTCTTCATATAAACATTATCCCAAAACACAAGCCCAAGCATTCGCCATTGTATTTTTAGAATATGTTCCTCAAGCCAAAACCAAAAGAATAGTCACATGGGTAAATGCTGTCCTTAAATCTTTGGAGCGTCTTCCTGCAAGCGAGGCGAGGCTATGGAAATATATTGAAAAAGAGCGAAAGCTAAGGCCACATCTCCGTCAAAAGCCTTCCAACAACCCCCTCTAAATTTCCTCTTATACTCCCCTTTGTTTTACTTGCTCCCAATTACCCCCGAAATGGGGGTTTTTTCTTAATTTGGGAGCAAGTAGAACTTACATGGTCCCAAAAACAGTAAAAAAGCCTGTTTTTGTGTTATTTGGGAGCAAGTAGAAGAAATACCCATCCTCACTTCCACCTTGACTTTAGCGTCCATTGCGTTACCTTAACTGATAGTTATTTACTATTCCCTCTTATTTTATCGTTTTGGAGGCGAAAGACCATGACTTGTTACGATCCCAACAGCTACGTGAAAGATGTGATAGCCGCTAAAATCTTGGATTGTGGTGTCCAGTCACTTAGGAACTGGAGATTTTTGGGACGAGGGCCAATTTACAATAAGCGAGGGACGATGGTCCGGTACAAAGTACAGAATCTTGTGGACTTCATGGAAGCCGGCCGCGTTGATCCCGAGGCCCGGGAGACGGTCACCCAGGACGGCAGCCTGGCCGGGCAGTAGGGGGCGGCCATGGCCAAGGTGCGCCCGAAAGAGGGAAAGGGAATCATTCCGCTTCCTGCCCCTCCCTGGAGCGGGGAATGTGAACAGAGCGTGCTTGGGGCGATTCTCTTGCGCCCCCAGGTCCTGGATGAGGTGGCGGACCTCCTCACCGCCACCGACTTTTACCGGCAAGCCCATGGCCGCATCTTCCGGGTAATGATGGAGCTTTACCTGAAGCGAGAGCCGGTGGACCTGGTGACGGTGAGGACCATTCTGGCAGAACGGAAGCAATTGGAAGAGGTGGGGGGAGACCGCTTTTTGGTGGGTTTAAGCGATCATGTGGGCATTGCCGCCAACGCCCCCTACTACGCCAAGATCGTCAAAGACAAGGCGGTCTTGCGGCAGCTCCTGCTTTACTCCCAGGAAGTTGCCGGGGCCTGCTCTGGCCCCGGGGCAACCCCGGCCGATGTCTGGGATTTTTCGGAATCCCTGCTTTCGGAGATCCATGGGGCCTTCAAGGGGAACGGATTTAGGGCAACTGAGGGAGCAATCCTTGATGTTGCTGACTTTCTCAAGACCTCTCTCCCATCGCGGAAAATCTACCTCAAGCCTTGGATTTGGGAATCTTTTATCGCCATGATTAGCGCCTGGCGCGGAGTTGGAAAGAGCGCTTTCACCATGGGCGCTGTCAACGCCCTTTCCAGGGGGGAACCTTTCGGGCCATGGGAAACCACGGCCGCGGTCCCTTGTCTTTATTTCGATGCTGAAATGACCATGCAAGACACCCTGGAGCGGTTTCAAAGCATTTACTCTGAAATGGCTGGCAGGGAAAATCTCTTTATCTATTCAGATCACCTCTCCGCCTCTCTTGGTATGCCCGCGGCGAATCTAGTAGACGAGAAGTGGCGGGCCTGGATGAAAGAAGAGGTTCTTTTAAAGAGGGGCGTCAAGCTCTGGGCTTTAGACAACATCGGTGCCGTCACCCCTGGCCTTGATGAAAACTCCCGGGAAGCCTGGAGTCCCATTAACCGCTGGCTCCTGGATTTGCGATTTGCCGGAATCTCCACCATCCTTATTCACCATGAAGGGAAATCGGGGGAGCAACGGGGCACCAGCGCCAGGGAGGACAACCTGGATATTTCCATCAGCCTGAAGCGCCCCAAGGATTATCACCCAGAGGATGGGGCCCGGTTTATCTGTCGGTTTGAGAAGGCCAGGATTCAGCAGAAGGACCTCCACCTTATTTCAGATGTGGAATTTAAGCTGGATACAGACCTGGAAGGAAAAGCCGTATGGACCTATGCAAACCTTAAGCAGGAAAATAAAGTAAGGGTCCTGAAATTATTTGATGAAGGAATGCCGGCAAAGGACATAGGGGAGATGATCGGTATAAGCAAGGGAAGAATAAGCCAAATTAGGTCAGAAGCCGTAAAAGAAGGGCTTTTGACAGAGGCCGGGAAACTTACCCAGAGCGGATACCATTACGTCCAGGTCAGCTAAACCGAGCCGCTAAACTCGACTGAATCATGAGAACTAAACTTTTACTAAACTCGACTAAACCGGAAAACGGGAAACATAGAATTCATCAGGGTTTTAGTGTTTATGCCCGACTAAACTTTAGGGAATCCGTTTAGTTTAGTTTAGGTCCCCTATATAGGGGACTAAACACTAAACCGGAACGAAAAATGATCACCCTTAAAATTGACAGCCAGGCGCACCTCTACCCTCTTAACCGGCTCCCCCTCTCCTGTGCTGAAGCAGATAAGGGCCCCTGGTGGCCCCCCCGGGCACCGGCAAGGTGGTGATGGACATGATTACCGTGAATTCTCCCCGCGCCGTGGGGGGCAAAGGATAACTCCGGAGATTGAGGGAGGGAAGAACCCATGAGCAACTTGGCAGAAAAGACCGCGGGCGGTGATGATCAACTCCTTGACCCTTTCCTCCCCTTCAGCTTAAAAAAGACCTTCGGGAAGCGTTATCGCGTTCTGATGGAGGAAAGTTGGCAGCATGAAACGGGAGAGAATAAGAAGGGGCAGGAGGCCTGGTATGAGATCATTCCCTGCCGAGGGTTTAAACCAGGTCCCCCGCAGGAGGGTCCTTTCATAGGACTTTTTTCTGAGGACCCACCCACGCTCCAGCTATTCACCACCAGGGTCGGGAACGCCAAGAGCATCTGGAATGAGATCAATAAGCACCCTGGGACCCGGGCTGATTTCCACCTGGATGGGGAAGCAATGATCTTCTTCCCTACAACTCCAGAGCTCTTGCATAAGGTGGCGGCCCTGGCCGGCGCCAGGCGGCGAAGGGTGCTTTCGCCTGAGCATAAAGCGAAACTGCTGGAAGCGGGTAAGGCTACTCGATTTAATCCTGATTTGCACGGGTCTCAGGTTCAAAAATCGACCCAAAATGAGGCTCCAGGACCATAGGCAATGGAAATCTATGTTTGGAATAGGGCACAGTGTTTTTTAATTCCATGAGTCCTTTGAGTGCCACCTGCATTTGGTCAGAGTCCAGGGGGTCCAAAGGAGGATGAATGTCCCCTTACAAAAACATAGAAGACCGGAGGAAATGCCAATGCCGAAGTAAAGCCCGCTCCCGGAGGCGGCAGAAGAAAATCGGCCCTTTGCTTAGGACCAAAATTTTTCTTTTTTTAAGATACCCCTCCGTCCGAATAATCGGGCAAGGTTCTTTTATTATGAGCCCGTTCATAATTACGAGCGACAATGAGGTCATCGGCCAAATCGAGGCGAGCGTTGATTTTGGGATAACCATTTTTCCTTTGCAAATTGACTTTTCCTTGACCGGCCCGATTGTGGATGAAGGTGAAGAGTAGGTTGCAGACCGACACCCCTCCTCCAGCCCTCCACACGCCCCAGGAGCACCGAGTGGATTTCTACATGTAGAGACCCCTTCTTGGCTGGGTTTTTGGATGTAGAAATCCGGCTTGGAGGGCATTTCTGCTACGAAAATAATAGAACCGATTCCTGAGATAATGAGGCAGGCCGCGGCTGAAACTGTTTTCGTATTAAAAATTAAAAATCAAGGCGTTCTCTATCGGTGGGTTCACCGTTCTTTAACGGTGAGTTCACTGTGGCTTCACCGTTAAACTTATGGTATGGCCTTCTCGAAAGTCTTTTAGCCTAAAAATAGTATTTATATCAATAGCTTTTGGCCAGTTTTTCTTCAATTTAAATAATTTTTGGGCTTTCTGTGCACTTTTTGCATACTCCGTCCACCTTTCTCCATCCATACACCCCTTCATTTCTTTGCCAGGAAAAGCAGCAATAGAGCAACTTTATAGGGTTTCAACCCCCATCAGCTTTTTCCCCCCCTGGGGGAACAAGGGGTTCTTCTTTTTTTTTGGGGGGGATAGGGTATCGGAGGGGTATGTTAAGATAATCATAAATTATTAATAATCTCAGGTACTAATATATCCCCCTTATCTAATATATTATTATCTAGAGATATATTATTATCCATCGGGGTTTTGGGGTGTAGTTATCCGGTTGTAAGGGGTTTTCTGCTTAATCCGATCCGCGCCCGGTCGTCGCGGTGAAAGTCAATGACAATCCGCCTCTCGCCCAGGTAACGCCTTAACTTCCGGGTAATTCTTTCGGGTCGCTACCAAGTCCATATCGGGTTGACCGGGTTTCCCGAACCACAGATTTATTAACCTCCCCGGATGCCATTTCCCTAAGCGCCTATTATGCAATTGGTGCCTTCCGTGGTTAGGTTAGGTCCCTGTCCTTCAGGGCCTTTCTCTCCGCTTGGGCCTTCTCCCAGGCTTCCAGGCGTTTGAGCAGAGCCTTTACCCTTTCCGGGTCGGCATTGGGGTGGTCGGCGAGGACTTCCCGCAGGCGCTGTTCAAACTCGGTATCCATTTACCATTATCGGGGAAATACCTCCATGCCCGGCCTGATGATAGTTACGCAAGTTTTTTTAGCTAGTTAAGCGTGAATTTCGCTTCGACCGCCGTTACTCCCTATCTGCAATCCTAATTATTTTACTTCCAAAATAATTTATCAAAAATCTTGATCTTGGTTTACAAAACATATATTATATAGGTAATTGTAAACCAATAAAGGAAGGGGGTGATAGGCTATGTCCATGGGAGATCGGCTTAAGATGGCCAGGGCCAGAGCTGGGTTGAGTTTGCGCGCCCTGGCCCAACGTGTTGAGGTCAGCCCCATGGCAATATCCAAGTATGAACGGGGCTTGATGGTCCCAGGCTCAACCATGCTCATTAAGATGGCCAACGCTCTAAGTGTGAAACCCGATTATTTCTTCCGCTCCAGCAGGATAACGTTAAGTTCACCATCTTACCGGAGGAAAAAATCTCTCTCCGCCCAGAGCCAGAAAATGATCATAGGAGAGGTTCAGGACTGGCTGGAACGGTATCTGGAGGTGGAAAGCCTCTTTTTTGAGCAACCACCAGGTTTCCAGATGCCGGAAGGTTTCCCTTACAAGGTCTTTTCTCTCCCACAAGCAGAAGATGCCGCTAATGAGCTGCGGCGGGTGTGGGGATTAGGAGATGGTCCGATTGAAAACCTTTCGGAAGTATTGGAAGAACATAACCTGAAAGTTGGTTTGGTTGAAGGTGGCGAGGGGTTCGATGGCCTTACCCTATGGGCTGATCATAAATCGCCGGTTATAGCGATCGGACGGGGATTCCCAGGTGATCGGCAACGTTTAAATCTGGCCCATGAGTTAGGACATATTCTGATGGACTGCGATGACTCCGTTGATCCTGAAAAAGCGGCTTTCCGGTTCGCCGGTGCCCTTCTGGTTCCCGCTAAGGCGGCGTTGTGGGAGTTGGTGCGTCACCGGCGCAACATCAATCTCATTGAGCTCCACTCTTTAAAGCATAAGTATGGCATAAGCATGGCGGCTTGGATTTATCGGGCAAAGGATTTGAATATCATTACCGAGCACGTGGCGGCCCGACATTTCAAAAAATTCAGCCAGAGAGGGTGGCGTACTCATGAGCCGTGGCACCAACTTCCAACGGAAAAACCTGGGCGCATGAAGAGACTGGTAATGCAGGCTTTGGCTGAAAATCAGATCTCCCGATCACGAGCCGGAGAGCTTCTCGGGGAGCCTTTGACTAAATTCTGGGAAGAAGAGGCGAAGGAGCATGGTGGTTTCCCCGAAGCCCCATATAATTGACGCCGGGGTTTGGATTGACCTGGAACGCGGGCGGGTGATAAGAGAATTATTTCTTCTTCATCATGAATGGGCTACGTCTGACTTGGTTATCGGGGAGTTGAGGGCTTTAGGATCATTGTTAATAGGCCATGGGCTAAGGGTACTTGACCTGCAACCAGAAGAAATCATGGAAATCGAACACCTGCGGCAAATCTATAAGGGGCCTTCAATTGCCGACTTGTCATGTCTGGTGTTGGCGAAATCTCAAAAGGGGACCTTGGTTGCGGGCGACCAGGCACTTCGCAATGCTGGCAAAAGTGAGGGGGTGAGGGTCAGAGGGACCCTGTGGATTCTTGATGAATGGGTAGACTATCAAATCTTTACCGGTGAACAGGCCGCCTATGCCCTGCAAGAAATGATCAAAAACCGAGGCTGGTTTCCTAAAGAGGAAGTCACCAAGAGAATTAAACACTGGACAGGAAAAACCTAAACCAAAAAATCAGCCCTTCGGAATTGCGCTCCGAAGGGCTTGAAGCTCCCTAATCTTGGGGCTTTGGGCCGGGAGCCCTTGACGCTTGATCCTGCTATCACAAAGCCAGCTTCATTTAAAGTGATTCGGACCAGGTTGTCAAGGAAAAAGGCCCTCGCCAAGGGGGGTGAGGACCGTGAGCAGGAAGACGCATCACGTCGTCCCTGATGGGGGCGGCGGATGGAACGTCAAGCGTGGCGGTAGCAGTCGTGCTTCGGGGAACTTCGACCGGAAGCAGGACGCCGTCGACCGGGCCCGGGAGATCAGCCGCAACCAGGGATCCGAGTTGATTATCCACAACCGGGATGGCAAAATCTCCCAATGCGATAGCCACGGCAACGACCCCTGTCCTCCCAAGGACGAGCATTAGTTAAGGGGTTTGGTTAAAACCTTCGGACGGCGGATAGGCTATACAGTCTAGCCGCCGATTTCATTTGAGGCCATAGACTTAGCCTTCGTTATTACTTTGTAAGTCCACCAATATGCGGGGGAGCAAGGCAATTGGAAGGCAGAACTGGCATGGCTATTTTTTGCGGAGAAGTTTAGAGATCCTCTTTCCCCCACCTATCGCTATAACCGAGCCAGCCAACTCTTCCTCCATATCCTCGACCCATAAAATCAATCATGTCGGGCCAGTTGGGGTGAGGGCGTTGTTTGCGAGGGGTTTGGTAATCTTTTTTCCACCAGCGGTTGACCACCGTAACTGGATAATTTGGTGGATTATATGTCTTCTTTGAATTTAGAGGGAGTTGCAGGAAATAGGCCGTCGCCCACTCCGCAAGATGAAGGAGATTCTGGCTTGCCCGCCCCGGAATACCATAGGACGCAATTTCTCCCAACCAGATGATCGGCTCTCCCGAAATATCGGGTAGGATGGGATGTTGAGGTGTGAGCCGGTAATGTAAGGACCCTGATAAGCCAACATATAAGAGCTTTGGGGGTGACTTCTGATACTTCTGTTTGCCGATAAACAGATAGAGGCCATCTTCATAGTCAGCCTTGGTCGCTCTCCTTGCCTCTTGGATGCCTTTATAAGGCCCATACCAGTCAACCACAATGCCAATATGTGTACCCACGATTTCAAATCCTCCGTAGGGCTATATCCCCCTTCCCTGTCACAGCTCCCCTTTGAAGGCCCGGGCCAGGATGGCGGGGAGCAGGGCGTCCAGTTCGGCGGCGGTCTCGGATTGCAGTCCCTTCAGAGCGTCCAACCTTTTGAACACGGCAATTGCTGATTTCTGTTGATCGAGGTCTGGCATCGGTATCTTGATACTAAGAAACTGCTCCGGGCGTGTGCGCTCGCGACGAGCCCCAACGCCTCTTGTAGCGGTTTGAAGGCGAGTCCAGAACCATTCCGTCCGGACCAACGAGAAGAGGTAGTCGGGCCTCGCTTCGCTGGCGATACACCGGAAAGTACGATACTCCGGCGAAACAAACCAACCTGCGAAGTCATCGCCAGCCACCGCTATGGCCCCCTCCCAGCCTTTTACCTGACTGAGCACAAGCGCGCCGGCGTAAAGCCGGTTGAAGGTCTTGTAAGTCGTGTCGGCACCTTTGGTGGGCCGTTTTTTAAACAAACCTGATCCAAAGCTTTTTATGCCCACTTGAGGATACTCTTCATTGGAGTTTACAGACACCGCATCTTCATCGAGCACGACTACTTCTCTCAGTTCTCTTACGCGTTTACCTGCTAAATTCACGTGAAGACTTATCACAAGCGAGTCGGTCTCTTCGGCGGCTTTATATCGGAGAGAACGGGCTTCGGCAATCTTGAAGGCCAGTGCCTCGATCTTGGCCACGATCCGCCGTTGCTCGGGAAGCACTGGCAGGGCGATAGATAGCCGGAGAAATTTATCTTCTTTAAGCCGGACCCGGTTTGTGGTCCCTTCACTGGCGACCCGACAAAGATCGACAAACTCCCCGGTCTTTGATTTCCACTCAAGATATTTCGGCTCAAGCCGATCGGAGTTAATGTCGAATACCGGGAAGTCTCCGCTTACTATGGCTTCATCAAGGTCGGGAGGCACAAGCCCAAAAGCCCCATTCCGGGCGTCAATCTTGGAAAGGATGAACTGCCCCGGTTTAACTTCATATCTTTTGGCTGACGATATTTCCGATCCGGAAACTTCATCCCGTAGGATGACACCATTACCCCATAGCCTAACGGTTACTTGTTTGTATGTTTCCAGGGGATTGATATTAACTACTTTGTCGGACCTCGTTAGCAGATCGCCAAGAGGTGTGGGCTCCCAGTCTTTGTTCAAGACCTTCCCTCCAATACCGTGCGAATCTCCCGGAGTATCCCGGCGATCCGCTCCTCTTTCCTCAGAATATCCTCCACCAGCTTTTCCGGCGGTAAATGCTCCAGGTCCTCAGCAGCATTGGGGTTTTTCACGTCCAGATTGACTGATATAAGCGCCCCGTTTTCATCATACTTGAGCACGTCCTCCACCTTGACCCGCCAGGCCCGGTCGTTCTCCTGCCGGTTTCCCCACCAGGCCAGGCAGTCGGCGAACTCCTCATACTGCATGGGCTTGGTCTTGGTGTAGTTTTTGCGGCCTTCGGGAAGGGGCTGCTCATAATACCAGATTTCCCGGGTGGAGCCGGAGCGATCGAAGAACAAGAGGTTGGTGGGGATGGAGGTGTAAGGGGCAAAGACACCGTTGGGCAGACGCACTATGGTATGGAGGTTGAAGTTCTTGAGCAGATCCTCTTTGATACGGGCGCAGACCCCATCGCCGAAGAGCATGCCGTTGGGCACCACCACCCCGGCCCGGCCGGGCTTGGGGGGCCGCCGCAGTTTGCGCATGATGAGCTGCAAAAATAACAGGGTCGTCTCGGCGGTCTGCTTGTCGTCGGGGAAGTTCCCCAGGATGCCCCGCTCTTCCTCGCCGCCGAAAGGCGGATTGGTAAGAATCACGTCCACTCGATCCTTGTCGCCGATTTCTCTCAAAGGAAAGCGAAGGCTATTTTCAGGATCGATTTGCGGATATTCTAGGCCATGCAAGAGCAGGTTCATTTGCGCCAGGAGGTAGGGAAGCGGCTTGGCCTCGCCTCCCAAGATGCTTGCCTGCTGTAAGGTGCGCCGGTGTTCCACGCTTTTGCATTGTTTTTGGAGATGGGAAAACGCCTCCACCAGAAACCCGCCGGTGCCGCAGGCAGGGTCCAGAACCATCTCGCCCAACCGGGGATTGGTGACCGCCACCATGAAACGCACCACGGGCCGGGGAGTGTAAAACTCGCCGGAATCCCCCGCCGCGTCCCGCATCTCCCGGAGCAGGGATTCATAAAGATGCCCCAGGGTGTGAATTTCTTCGCTGGAAGTGAAGTGAATGCCATTGATCTTGTTGATTATATCCCGAAGGAGGTAGCCGCTGATCATGCGGTTAAGGACGCCCTGAAAAACTATGGCGATTACATCCCGACGATCCTTGCCATTGGCTCCTTGAAGGCTCTTAAGATAAGCGAAGAGGCCGGGACCACGGGTCCCGTCTGGACGGACGGCCTCATCCTGGTTGACGAAGGCGATGAGTTCAGGGCCGGTGATACCATCTTCTTTGGCGGCCCAATCCCGCCAGCGATAGGGTGGCTCAATGGCAGGTCGAAAGCGCTTCGCCTCCATGATAGCCTCATCCTTCCGGATCATCTCCATGTCATCGAGGAACTTGAGGAACATGATCCAGGTGAGCATGGGGAGACGGTCAAGGTCGCCATTCATCCCCTTGTCCTTGCGCATAATGTCTCGGGCCGATTTGATGAGGCCGGCCAGGGATTGGGCGGTGGTCACCGGTTTATCGGTTTTGACGCTGCGGGCCATAATGAAAGTCCTCTATGCGGCGTATAGCAGAGCTTGTAGTTGCTGGACCGCTTCTCGAAGCGGGTCCGGACCGCCGAAGAAAGCGGCGATCTCCATGACGTTGCCATGGGCCGAGATGGGCGGCAACTGCAAAACATCGGGGAGAACAAACTGTGTGGGTCCATGGTCGGCGTAGATTTCCAGGAGTTCCTGCAAGACTGCTTTGGCCTCGGGGCCGTAGCGGTCGAAGAAGTCTTTTTTGTCCAGACGCAAGCGGTCGGCCCGTTCCCGGCGGGTGCGGAGCGGGGCGTTATAGGCCACATGACAGAGGAGATCGAAAGGATCGGCGTCGGGTTGGCCGGTGGCTACGGCCAGCTCTTTGAAGTCGATGCCCCTTTCGCCCAGGGATACCATGATAAGCGCCCGTTGCTCAGGATCGGCCCACTGCTCCCGCAAGGCCGCTGCATTGGGATAAAGGGTCCGCACCCGGTCGGCGGTGTAATCGGTATATTTAACCACCCGGAGTTTCTTGCCGTCGGCGTCCAGTTCATATACCAGGTGGGCGGCGATCTCGAAAAACCCACCGTCCACGTAGATCTTGCGGGGCTCATGGGGCGGGGGTTCCTCGATGATAGGAGGCTCTGGTTCGATAATCTCCCCGCCTTCTTCCGACTCTTCGGGCTGGATGATCTCCTCTTCGATGACCTGGCCCTCCAGGTCGATTTCCTCTTCAGTGATGAGAGCCGGTTCACCGTCAAACTCAGGATCGGCGAAGTGGCGGGTAGCCGAGCCGGTGTAGTCCAGGATGGAGAAGTAATATTTGCCGTAATCATCCCGGACTCGGGTGCCTCGCCCGATGATCTGCTTGAACTCGGTCATGGAGTTGACCACCCGGGCGATGGCGATATTTTTGCAGGTCTGCACATCGACGCCAGTGGTCAAAAGCTGCGAGGTGGTCAGGATCACCGGCGAGCGGGTCTCAAGCTCCTGGAACCGGCTGAGATGGCCCCGGCCAATGGCCCCTTCATCGGCGGTCACCCGGCAGACATAATCCGGGTATTGCTTCACCAGGTCGGCATTAAGGTTGTTCAGGGCACGGCGCATGTTATCGGCGTGCTCCTGGTCCACGCAGAAGATGATGGTCTTGGCAAAGCGGTCGTTTTTCTGGAGGAAATCATTGAGATGCCGGGCGATGGCATCGGTGCGGGCTTTCAAGACAATCACGCTCTCAAAGTCTTTGGTGGTATATTCACCATCAGGAATCTCCCGGCCATAGCGATCCAGTTCCCCGGCATCTGGCCGCCAGCCTGCGGCGTCCACGGTGGTGATGACCCGATGCACCCGGTAAGGCGCCAGAAAGCCGTCCTCAATTCCCTGGCGCAGGCTGTAAATATAGAGGGGATTGCCGAAATATTGATAGGTGTCGATGTTGTCTTTCCTGAGTGGCGTAGCGGTCATGCCCAACTGATAGGCAGGGTGGAAATATTCGAGAATCTCCCGCCAGTTGCTTTCATCCTTGGCGCTCCCCCGGTGACATTCATCCACAATGATCAGATCGAAGAAATCGGGGGCGTATTCCCGGTAGAGTCCGGGCCGGCGTTCATCCCTGGCGATTGCTTGGTAGATGGCGAAATACATCTCCCGGCTTTTGATGGCGATGCCGTTTTCGATCTTATGGCGGGCCTCGCCGAAGGGAGCAAATGTCTTGTCCTTGGGATCGTCGATGAGAATGTTGCGGTCGGCCAGATAGAGGATTTTGGGACGGCGGTATTCGCCGGTGCGGTTCCAACGAGCCTGCCAGAGTTTCCAGCAGATTTGGAAGGCTACCACAGTCTTGCCGGTGCCGGTCGCCATGGTGAGCAAGACCCGCCTCTTGCCTTGGAGTATAGCCTGGACTGCCCGGTTGATGGCGATCTCCTGATAATAACGGGGACTTTTGCCGCTCAGGTGATAGAAGGGGGTGAGGAGTCGGCCCCGCACCTCTTCGGTGATCTCCTGGGAACAAGAAAGTCGTTGCCAGAGTTCTGCTGGCGTCGGGAAACGCTCGATTTTTTGTTCAAGGCCCGTCAGATAGTCAAACTCGATGATCTCGTGCCCATTGGTGGCGTAGGCGAATTTAAGACCAAGAATTTCCGCATAATCTTTGGCCTGTTGTAGTCCTGCGCTGGCCGCAATATAGGCGGCCTTGGCTTCGATAACGGCCATGGGGAAGTCTCGTGTATATCGAAGCAAATAGTCGGCTCGCTTCTGGGGACGGCGATTGATTTTGCCGCCGGAGACCACAATCCTGCCGTCGGTGAAGGTCCGTTGTTCGGCAAGGGAGTGGGGCTCGTTATCCCACCCCACCTCGATTAACTTAGGCAGAATGTATTTGCGGCAGGTATCGGCTTCGGTGCTCATGACCTTTACCGTATGCGGAGATTTCTATTAAGTGCGTCAACAGCCCCCTGCTCCTGGAGGCCCATGATGCACTTGACTTTAGGCTTGAGGGTCTTGCCGATCTCGTTCAGGAGGTTGGCCAGGGGACCGTAATAGGAGGTCTCTTTGACCCCGGCGCCGGAAGCGCGGATCTCGGTAAGTTCCTTGAGGTAGGTTTCCAGGGGATTCATGCACTCATCCAAAAGCATTATGCCACGGGTGGAGCTATGTTTAAATATTTTTTAAAGATTATGACCTGTAGGATTTTTGAAATTGTGAGCCCGGCTCCCATCACCCGGGAGGTGGGGCCCCCACAGATAAGCTTGCCGAGGGCTTCATGGGGAGATATAGTTTTTCTGAGAGGCTGCTTTGCCCTGCGCGGTGGGAGTATCCTGACCGGCCATTTCTTCAGGAGCACTTGCAGAGGGGCGTCGAGGGCCAGCCGTGATCCCCGTATAGGTGCTCCTTTCTCTGTCCCGACCAAGAATGCAGCATATTAAACTTATATCAAATTTATTTGATGCGATATGGCTTAAACGATAAATAGCAGCTATCGCCATCTCTGATCCAACCTGGCTAACCAATCTCTTGGTCAAAATGGGGGCCAGATCCTTTAGCTTGCCTGGCGTGATAAGTGCATATCACCTCAGCCTTTCCCCTGGCGCACCCCTCCTGAAGTTTAAGCGCCAATACAAAGAAAACTGGCCCATCCAGCGCCATGGTTACAAAACCCCGGCCCCAGCCCGCCGGGAACAATTTCAGACGTTGC
>Ga0299912_10000836_pt1 | contig 25195 bp, 18 predicted proteins | sample RVTome_2_FD_207667 | JGI IMG/M metagenome (GOLD analysis project Ga0299912, IMG submission 207667) | Soil microbial communities from uranium-contaminated site in the Upper Colorado River Basin, Wyoming, United States - RVT95D214 (version 2) ... | reverse complement strand
GCATCGAAAAAGAGCGCTCCGCGCAGTGACCAGAAGCTCACCCCCCCGAACGGAAACTGCAGCGCCAACTGGTCAATGAACGGGAACCGGAGTTCCTGGCTGGTGAGCCAGAGCTTCTCCCCGCGGATGCTCCATCGCGGGTATCCCCGAAGGTCCCAGCTCCCTCCCATGAAGAACCTGCGCGATTCTTTGCCGTTGTTGTAAAAGACCCAGAATCGCGATGCAAACGCACTGCGCTGCGATAGCCTCAGGTAATGCCGATAGTCGAACAGGATAGTATAGTAATTCACATTTGAGTACTGGATGTCCGACGTAAAGGCAAGCGTGATGTTGAAACGGGTGCCGTCGAGAGGACCGCTTGGCCCCCACAGTGAATTATCATGCGTGAGAGCGATAGAATTTGAAAGGAGCAGTGCCTTGCGATCCTCGATTGTGCTTGTCACCTCTTTGTCCGAATTGGTGATGCTGACTGACGTCTCGATACGTTGGAATTTCGAGAGGGGATAGCTCAGAGCAAAGTAGCCCCCGTAGGCTCGCTCATAGAAATATTCGTCCTTGTCTGTCAGGTCGTACCGACGGCCCGCGAAGCGATAGATCCCGTACGCATAGCTGGTCCGCTGGCTGAGTGAGATGCGTGAGATCGCGAGGTTGAAGCTCGAGAGAAGCTCATCCCGCGCCTGTGCAGTATTGTAAAGTAGGAAATAGTACTGGTCATTGCCGAGGATATCGCTCAACGCAAGGAACGCGCCGCCGGACGTACCGAAGACGGGATCAGTGGAGATGGCGCTCTGGGCGACGTCAAGGCTGTAGTCGCCTTTGTACTTCATCGCCTTTGCATCCGACAGGCTGGTCACGGACTTTGCTTCCCATGGTTTTTCTTTGTTCAGAAGATCCACCTGCGCGACGGTCGTGGAGGTGTCGTAGCGCGCCAGGATGTTCTTCAGCATCCTGATCTGGAAGCTGAACTTTTCGAACACCGCGAACACCAGGTCACCCGACTGAGTCCATGCAGGATCAAAGGCCGCAGTCGTGAAATGGGTGACTTTTTTCATCGACCTGACGCCGGACACCTGTTTGTCGACGTCAATGATCCAGATGTTCTGTGCGCCGTCCTGGTCCGATGTGAAGGCAAGCTTCGATCCGTCTTTGGACCACGCGGGCGAAGTCGCATTGAACACATCACACGTCAGATACTCGATGACACCCGTGGCGACGCCGTATGTGAACAGATTGTAGGTCCCGTGGTCCCCAGACGGCGTCCTGTCGGAACTGAACGCAATCTTGTCTCCGCGGGGCGACCAAGCGGGGTTGCGGTCATCGTAGTAGTCGTCGGTCAGTCTGCGTAGGTCGCGCGTTTCGGTGTTCAAGATGTAGAGGTCGTTGTTGCCCGCCATGTCGATGGAGGAAAACGCGAGCTGCTTTCCATCGGGTGCCCAGGAGGTCGAGCCGATACTCACAAGGCTGTGCAAGCGGAATGTCTGAAGGATCTGGTTCGAGACGACATCGTACAGGTGAAGCGCATCGGTTTCCCCGCTCTTTGTGACGAACGCGAGGACGCCGTACTTGGACACGTCGATCCTGCTCTGGAACGGGTGGAACGTCTCAAACTCATCGGTCTGCTCGCCTTCGACGACGTTCGTGCCCGAATCGTCCACCTCGGCCGAATCAAGATTCTTCTTGTAGATTCCAGTATATCCGGTGCGATTGCCGATGAAAAATACCTCGCGGGTGGAATCGTGTTCAAAGATGACCGGCTTTGAGTTGAATCCTTCCTTGATCACACTGCGCGTAACTATGCTCGGAACGTCTGAGCGCGCGAGGAGCGGATAGTATTCCTTTTTTTGCGCATACGTCCACTCCTCATCGAACTCCCGGTAGTTCTTCCCAATGGTAATCTTCAGGATGTCACTGAAGGAGGTCTCCTTCCAAAAATTTTCCAAGAGGAGGAGGATCTTTTCCTCGCCGTATGTTTTCCCGATGTACTGGAGGGCGTTCTGTCCTTCCTTGTACATGAGGAAAGTCCCGAAAATCCTGTCCATGTTGCTGAGGCCGACCGCGATATCATTTAGAACTGCGTCACGCATGACCATCTCGGCCTGTGTGTCCCAGTCGGTGGACCAGTATTCCGCAAGTCCTTCCGTGAACCAAAGCGGCGGGACGCGGTCCTGCGGTTTCCTGTGGTCGGTGAGCACACGGATGATCTTGCTTGTCATGAAGACGTGAACGAGTTCGTGACGTATAACATGCTTGAACTGTGATGTGGATCCGTCTGCGGGAATGACAACACGGCCTTTGAGAAATTCGAAGAATCCTCCGACACCCTCGGGGATGAAGCCCGGAGTGACATTCGTTTGCTCGAAGTGGAGGTGGGAGCTGTAGAAGATGAGAGGCACCCGGTTGTTGAGCGAGTGATTGAATTTGGTTTCCAGAAGCTTGTAACTCTCCTCGGCGAAGAATGCTCCGCGCTCGGCGAGGCCCCGCATCTCAGGATAGTAATAGATGTCAAAATGCTCGGTCTTGAGGACGTGCCATTCGAAGTCGGTGTACTGGACCTTGTTGCGCCCGAAGTAAAAGAACTGCGCGGACGCGTCCACCGTCCAGACGCCGAGCAGCACACACAGGAAGGGGAAAAAACGTCGTTTCATCGCAGACCCGTCAATCACACAACCCATGGCAGGAGATTTCAGACACCACTCTCACAGTGAAATGATATGAAGTTTTCAAGGAAGTTGCAACATTGTGCGAGAGTCAGCGTTGTTCAGCATCGGGTAGCAATACTGCAAAGGCAAGTGAAAGGGCCGGGAGAAGCCAGGCACGACGAGCGAATCTACAACCGAATTCTGAAACCCACATTGATGATCATCGGAAGGAGCAGATTGTAGTCCGGGGTTTGAGGATCCTGGAGTGCGCCAGCGAATGAGTAGACATTCCGGTGTGCGAACAGGTTCGTGATTTCAAAGAAAACGACAGAAGTGATCGCCTCGAACTTGAATGCATAGCTTAAGCGCACATCTGCTCTCTTGTAATCGGGGTAATGCAGCCTTGTGTCTCTTTCTACGCCAGGCGAGTCGTTGACGTAGGCATAACCGCTTCCGTACAATGCACGAAGATTCAATACCCATCGATTCGCAATCCTGTATTCGAAGACTGTGGTAACCGTTTTCCGTTGGTCGCTCGGCCGGTACTGCCAGCCCCGTCCGTCGTATACGTTGTTTTCCTTGGCGACCATGTAGGCGACGTTGATCCAAGCCATGACGCGCGAATCAGTCAGAGACATCTCGAACTCTATTCCGTGCACCCTGCCCTCGGCATCGTTACGCGGGGAATAGATCAACTCGCCGCTCCGCAATCGTTTGAACGATATGAGATTATCCATATCCTTCAGGTAAGCTTCAACGCGGAGCGATAGGATATCTTGCAGAGGCTGCTCCAGGCCCACGACGTAGTGCCAAGCCCGCTGCATACCTTGGGGCGACGCTCCTGCGAATGATGCTGCAAGCAGCTCGTGGTAGCTCGGTGTTTGGTAGTATAGACCCAAGGCAGCCTTCAGAATTGGTCCTGTTCCTATGCGATACACCGTGAGCAACCGTGGACCCAGCTTCATTTCGTGTGTCAATGCGGAATGATCAAGCCGGGTGCCGGCATTGACGAGAAAGCTCTTGTTCACCTGGAAATGGTTCTCAGCATACATCGCAACTTTGTAGGAATTCCTTGAAAGGATTGCAGTGCTCATCGAATCCCGGTTTGCCAGGGCAAAGTAACCGCGTTTTTCGACATTGTACTCATACTCAAGGATGTCCGTTCCAAGTGTCAATGAATAGAAGGAATTCACTTGAGTATCTGAACGCAGTCTGGCTTCCCGAAGCGTGACACTTGAATGATCAGATGTTCGCGCGTTCTCTCCTGTTTGAATACTTACTAAGTTCCGAGCCAGGTTCTCATCCTGTAGGTACGAACTGAGAGAGCTATGCAGCAAAGTTCCGCGAGAGAGTATGTGAGTGCCCGCGATCGAGAGCAGCGTTGTTCGGTAACTGCCGTCCACAAGTCCAGAAGTCCGATCGGAAGCAAAGAGGAAAGATGCGGTGAGATGGTGTCCTTCTGCGGCGTCCGTGCCTATGATGCCCTGGACATCATAAAAGGATGGAGTGCGTTTGGCACCATCGGCGAGGTAGTGTGAGATGTAGCTCGAGTATGTCGAACGGAAACTTATGAGACCCGACCCAAATGAGGATAAAGGTCCCTCAAGGATTGCCGCTACACTGGTGAGCGTTGCATCCACCTGACCGGCGAGACGTTCCCGGGTTCCCTCACGATACTCCAAATCCAGCACTGCAGAAAGGCGATCACCGTATTGGGCGGTGAAACCACCGGGGATGAACAGCACGCGCTTGAGTAAGTCTACGTTGACTGTGCTCAGACTCGTGTTGGGGGATTCCTTGAGGTGAAACGGTTCCAGGAGTTGCGCGCCGTTAAGGAGGACAAGGTTGTCATCTATGGCTCCGCCGCGGACGCTGAACTGGCTGGCCATTTCATTGTTCGATGCTACCCCGGCCATCGTTTGCACCGTACGATAGACGTCGCTGAACACCCCGCTGATATTCTGCACTTGGCCGGGCTGAATCGAGAGCGCGCCGAGGCCATGAATTGTTGAACGGGGGGATCGTTCCGCGATGATTGTGACCTCATCGAACAGCAAAGCCGAAGAGACAAGTACCATATCGACACGGAGAGAGTCCCCTTCAGGTACAGACACCGAAATCCTGCCAGCGTTATAACCGATGCAGGTGAACTGCAACGAGTGGGGCCCGGGATTCAGGACAAGTCGATACCCTCCCCCCGTCCCCGTTACAGCAGCAGATTTGGTTTCAAAGTCGGTGATGTTGACGTATTGCAGCGTCTCTTTGGTTGATGCATCCCTCAGTGTCCCAAAGAGCACACTGTGTCTGTGCAGCGGCGAAGGTTGTTGAGATTGAGCGATCGGGGGTATGCGGCAGACGAGGCTGGCAACGAGAAAGAGTAGAGGAGCAACGCGGGCACTCATATCTCTCTACGGAGATGACGATTGAAGCTATTACGTGTTCAACGACATGCGGTAGAATTCGTCAGTCGACTGTGCCTCCTAGAGAAAGGAAAACCGTGCGCCTTGTTCCTGCCTTCACGGATGCAGAGAATTGGCTGGTGATGGTATCCAAGCCTTCCGGCAAGATATACGACCTTTTCACAAAGTCAAGTACGGTCTCTTGGGTTTCGCCTTCCGGCGAAGTCGCAGCACCGTCAAGCCCTACCATGACGTGCCGTTTCTAAACACCGTCACGATCAGGATCAGTGCGAGGGTAATAATCGCGACGACAATCGCGGTTTTATGTTCTTTGGTCATATCTTTCCCAATTCTTCCTTGAGGTGATCGATAACGCGAACAGGTGTCGGATCTTCACCATTCAAAATCGAGAGGTAATAGCTCACCCAATCGCCCAGGTACACGAGCGAAAAGATGCGTGCAAGGACCGATGTCCCCTCACTCCACACCTCGGTAATGTGCGAAGTATACTCTCCAATGATCTGTTTCGTGATGTCCATCCTCACCTGCACACGTTTATGGTCGTCCTTGTCACGCAGGAAAACGACCTGCATATCCCGCATCTGATCCTTGAGCACTTTCCATCCCACGAGCTCGTTGTGGTTCATCTCTGGAAGCACATGGCCGAAGGCAAGAGACTTCCCGTTTTCGGCTATCTGTCCGCGCCACCTCGTGTTAACGGCATCGAATCGCTCGGTCGAAGAATAAATCACCGTCAGGTGACCACGCAGTTGCTCTGCGAGCTGGAGCGCTTTGTTGGCTGCCGGATCGGGATTGCCGTATTCCACTGATTTTGCATCAAGCACGCCGATTGTTTCTCGAATAGCTCTGGACTTGTTGCCGGCCAGACCGAGTCTGGTGAGTGTTATGAGGAGAGGGAAGAACGAATAGCCCAATGCCGCGCGGGGCGGCAGGCCTCCGGGGACCTTGATCAACGCAGACTTCCTGCTCAGTGCCAGTTTTGCCGTGACCCCGTTGGATGAGATGCATACAATGCGTGCTTTGCGCCTGATCGCTTCCTTGTGTGCGGCATTGGTCTCTTCGGTGTTTCCCGAATAACTCGAGAGTATCACCAGCGATCGTGCTCCGACAAATGCGGGGAGGGTGTAGTGTCTGTTGACGCTGAAAGGTACTTTCAATTCACCGGCGAGATAACTCCTGAGGAGGTCGCCGCCGATGGCCGACCCGCCGAGTCCGCTCAGGACGACATTTTCGATGCCGCGAACGTTGAGTGTGAGGGATGCACTCGTTCCGATCCTGACAGCCTCCTTTACCTGGACGGGGAACTCCCTGAGCAACCGGTACATGTTTGAAGTGTCAACGGCGAACATCTCTTCGAACGTCATGAGATAGTCCTACAGGATAATGGTTGTGGTATGTTGTCTTGTTACGGGGTTGGTCATGATTCATATTCCTCAAGAGGGAGATCGGGCAGTTTGTCCTTGATGACAGATGAGAGATACTCCTTGATCTCGGTCTCCGTTTGGAGCGTGAGTACTTTGTCCGCGATTCTCTTCGCATCTTTGTACTTGACGGAGCGAATAATCTTCTTGATTTCCGGCAACACGGTTGGAATGACGCTCAACTCATCGAGGCCAAGCCCGACGAGCAGCAACGTGGCCAGTGGGTCGCCGGCCATCTCGCCGCACATACCCACCCAGATGTTGCGCTTGTGTCCTGCGTCGATCACCATCTTGATTGTCCGAAGCACGGCAGGATTGAATTGTTGGTACAAAGAAGCAACCAGGCCGTTGTCACGGTCGACGGCGAGAAGATATTGGATCAAATCATTGGTGCCGATGCTCAGGAAGTCCACCTCTCCCGCGATTTCCTCCGCCAGAATTGCTGCTGCCGGGACTTCAATCATGACGCCGACTCTAAGCTTGTCGTCGAACTGGATCTCTCTGGCCTTGAGGTCTTCTTTAGCTTGCTTCAGCAACCCCTTCGCCCTCCGGACCTCAAGCATCTTTGTGACCATAGGAAACATCATCATTACATTCTTTCGTTTGCTGGCCCTGAGGATTGCTTTCAACTGCGCGAGGAACATTTCAGGTCTGTCGAGACACACGCGGATACCGCGCCATCCGAGAAACGGGTTTTGCTCTTGGACCATCTCCGGCGTCAGCTTGTCGCCGCCCACGTCAAATGTCCGGAAGATTACCTGGTGGGGAAACATCCCGTCGGCCACTTTGCTATAGACCTCGTACTGCTCATCCTCGGTGGGATAGCGGCCTTGTGAAATCAGCTGGCTTTCGGTCCGGTACAGCCCAACGCCGGCTGACCCCTGCAACAGTGCAAACTCGATCTCTTCAACGAACTCGATGTTGGCCGCAAGAGAGACTCGCTTGTGGTCAGACGTCTCGGCAGGTAGTCCGGAGATGCCGACGAGCTTCTCTTCAAATTCCTTGAAGCGCTGCGCCTTTTGTCGCAGCCCTTCGAGTGTTTCCTCGGTCGGATGCAGGGTGATCACTCCGGCATGGCCGTCGAGCGCGATGGCATCCCCCGTGTGGATTTGCCTCGTGGCTGTTCGAAGTCCGACGACGGCGGGGATCTTGAGCGAGCGTGAGAGCAAAGCCGCATGGGAAGTAACGCCGCCAAGGTCGGTTGCATACCCGAGAATCTGGTTGCGGCTGAAGATCACCGTGTCGGCTGGAGTGAGTGTCTCGGAGACGATAATCGATTCACCCTCGAGTTTGGAAAAGAGCTTCTGATCCTGGATGTTCCGGATGATCCTGTTCATCACATCGTCCACATCGTGTGCACGTTCGTGCATGTATTCGTCCGGAGCTGCAAGCATGAGCCGCTTGTACTTGCTGATCTCATCTGACACGACGAACTCGGCGTTCCTGAGCTCGGCGCAGATGCGCTCTTCGATAGTCCTCATGAGAATGGCGTCGTTCAGAATCATGATCTGTGCCTCAAAGATCTTGGCGTTCTCGGAGCCGAGCTTCTGTTCGGCGAATGACAGGATCTTTTGCAGCTCTTTTTCTGCCCGGAGATTAGCCGACCTCAGCCGATGGATTTCGCTCTCGAGGTCTTCCTGGGTGATCGATTTGGCCTCCACGTGAGGGATATGTTTGCTGTACACATAGGCATGCCCGATGGCGATGCCGGGTGCGGCAGCGATTCCCTTGAGGATAGTTTCTTGGGGTACAGGAGAGGGTTCCATGTCATTCCTCGTCAAAACCGTGCTCGAAGAGGGTGACCACGGCAGCCGCGGCCTCTTCCTCGTCCGGTCCGTTGAAACGGAGGCGGAGGGTTGAGCCCTGCTCTGCCGCGAGTGTCATTACGCCGATGATGCTCTTCCCGTTGATCTCAAACGCATCCTTCTGAATGTAGAAATCCGATTGAAAACGCGCGGCAGTTTTCACGAGTGCCGCCGCTGGCCGCGTGTGCAGTCCTGTCGCATTCTTTATCGTCACGACCTTCTCCGTCATCTGCAATCTCAGGAAACTCTGGTGAGCAGGTAGCCTGAAAACCAGTGCAGCATAGCTGTTGCGCTGTTCCGAGGCAACGTGTCGAGAGCGGTCGCTGCCTTCTGTGTGTCGCGCTGGATATGCGTGCGCGCGGCATCGATGGCGCCTGTCTGTGTGTAAATCCCAGCGATGCGTGCCACGGTCCCCTTCCCGGCGCGATGCCGCCGGCTCATGATGCGCTGCAGCGCTTCCTTCTCTCTGCCCCTCGCACGCTCGAGGGCGCTGAGGAGCAGGAACGTCTTCTTCCCCTCAACGATGTCGCCTCCGATGCGCTTGCCGAACTGTTGCTGCTCCGCAACAATGTCGAGAAGATCATCCTGTACCTGAAAGGCTCTCCCGAGGTAGTGCCCGAATGTGCGCAGCGCACTCACGTGCTGCGGTGTGCCTCCGCCGGCAAGCCCGCCGAGTTCGGTCGACATCGAGAAGAGTCTGGCGGTTTTTTTCTCGATCATGGCGAAATACTGGTCAAGCGTCACGCGACGGTCCTGTTCGTACCGCAGATCGAGTGCCTGTCCTTCGCATACCTCATGCAATCCCGAAGTGAACAGTCCGACCATCCGGCGCAGATGGTCGCTGCGGGTGCTCAGAAGACTCCGGTACGCTAGACCTAGAAGGACATCTCCCACCAGCAGAGCATAGTTCACGTTCCATTTCACATGGACAGTCGGCCGGCCGCGGCGAGAGCTTGCATGATCCATGATATCGTCATGCACGAGCGTGAAGTTGTGCATGACCTCTGCGGCGGCCGCTGCATGCAGGGCGTTTGCTGTCGTGCCGCCGACGGCTTCTGATGACAGGAGAACAAGCACAGCACGTACACGTTTTCCCCCGGCTGAGAGGACATACCTGCAGCCTTCAGAAAGATCCCGTGAGTCATCGGTTCGAACCAGCGACATGAGGCGGTGATCGACCAGCCTGCGGAGTCTCTTGTAGCGCCTCTGGAACGATTGGGTGGTCATGTCGGCCGGTAACGGACAAGTTGTGCGTGCTGCAGTGCCTGCGTCGTGGGCGATCCGGTCAAAAACATGATCGCTCGAAGTTCATCGGCCCAGAGGCGGAGAAGTCTCCGCACCCCGCTCTTGTTGTGCTTATCGAGTGCTGTGAGCACCGGCCGCGCAGAAGCCCCGAGGTCGGCGCCGAGTGCAATACACTTCGCAATGTCTCCCCCGCTCTTGATTCCGCCTGAAGCGATGAGCGTGAAACGAGTGGAACCTCTGCGCAGGGCTGCGACCTCTCGAATCGCGACTGCTGTCGGAATTCCCCAGTCCCAGAACTCGGAGGCAAACCGCCGGTCCTTCCGTCGGAGGGTTTCAACGCCGGCCCAGCTCGTTCCTCCTGCCCCGGCAACATCAATGTGGGTCACTCCGACATCCAACAACCGCTGAGCGACTCCGGCAGAAATGCCTGCACCGATCTCCTTGACGATAACAGGGACAGAAAGATCCTCCACCAGTCGTGCGATGCCGTGCAGCACTCCCCGGAAGTTGGTGTTCCCTTCCGGCTGGAGCAGTTCCTGCAACGGATTCAAGTGCACGGTAAACGCATCGGCTCTGATAAGGTCGATGAGCCGTTTCACAGGGTCGGTGCTTTTCATCGCCGCCACTTCGGCGGCGCCGATGTTGCCGACGATGGGGATTGTCGGAGCGATCTCTCGAACGATGCTGAAGGTTTTGTGATACTGCGTATCCTCTAATGCCTGGCGCTGGCTTCCCACGCCCATGGCAAGACCCGCTTCCTCACAGACCTCGGCGAGCGCCCGGTTGATGCTCAGCGCGTCAGCGTACCCGCCCGTCATGCACGACACCATGAACGGCAATCGCAGTGTCCGACTCAGGAACTTGACTGAGGTGTCGACATCCGATAGATTCAGCTCGGGCAAGGAGTTGTGCACGAACTCGAGCTCGTCGAGGCCTGTCGTTTTAGTCTTGAAGCCTACGTCTTTCGTCAGGGTGAGATCGACGTGTTGTTGTTTGCGCGAGGGAGTACTGCGCGAGAGGCTTTTTCGTGACATTCTCTTTTGAGGAAATAGTCGCGCTGTGAAAATAATAGCTATTTCGTTCTAGAGAATCAAACGCGACATCGCCGCACTGCTCGGGGGAAGCGTATGGTGTTGCTTGTGCGTGGGAGCACAGCGCCTCGGTGGTGGCTGCCGTAGCTTGATTCTGGCAGTATTCTTCCGTATGTTGGTTTTCGGGCGTTTCTTTCACCATTCGCAAAGAGAAATCACTCACCAGATGCGCGCAATCGTTCCGGTGGCGGGAGTTGGAAGCAGACTCCGGCCGCATACGTTCATGCTCCCCAAGGTCCTTCTGAATGTTGCCGGCAAGCCAATTCTCGGTCACATTCTCGACAAGATTATTGGCGAGGGCATCCACGAGGCCACCATCATTGTTGGCCACATGGGAGACAAAATCAGGCGCTATGTAGACACGGCCTATCCGTCGCTGAAAGTTGACTACATCGACCAAGAGGATCGTCTTGGGCTCGGGCATGCGATTTATCTTGCCCGCGACACGATGTCGACCGAGCCTGTTCTCATTATTCTCGGGGACACGATTTTTGATGTGGATTTGGCGCCGGTCCTACGTGGTGAGCATTCGGCTCTCGGCGTCAAAACAGTCGAAGATCCGCGCAGATTTGGCGTTGCCGAAGTGCGTGATGGACTAATCACCCGGCTTATAGAGAAGCCTGAGCAGCCGGTCAGCCACCTTGCGATTGTCGGCCTCTACTACATCAAGAACACGCCGCTTCTGCTCTCCTGTCTGGCCAAAGTGGTGGGAGCAGACATCAGGACGAAGGGAGAGTACCAGCTCACTGATGCCTTGCAGATGATGTTGGAGCACGGCGAGAAGATATCCACCTTCATGGTCGACGGCTGGTATGATTGTGGGAAGCCCGAGACACTTCTCTCCACCAACCGCGTTCTCCTTGAGAAGAAATCCACCTCACGGCAGATCGAAGGAGTCGTTGTCAATCCTCCGGTCTATATTGCGCAGACGGCACAACTCTCCAACTGCATCATCGGGCCGTACACCACGGTCGGCGATTATGCCTCCATCAGTGAGTCCGTGGTCCGTAACTCCATCATCAGCGAGGACGCGCAGGTGCACAAGGCGTTGCTGGATAATTCCATCGTGGGTAACGGGTCTGTGGTCAAAGGGAGCTACAAGAGGATCAACGTGGGCGGGTCATCGGAAATCGACTTCTACTAATGGGCCAAGTGTTGCTGGGCGTGACGTGAGCGCACGGCAGCAGGCAGCATGAGAATCACGGTACCGCGAAAGGGAGCGTATGTCATACTTATTTACGTCAGAATCTGTGTCAGAAGGACACCCGGACAAGATTTGTGACCAGATTTCTGACGCAGTGCTGGACGCAATTCTGGCGCAGGACAAGCGCGCCCGAGTCGCGTGCGAGAGTTTTGTCACCACGGGGCTTGTATTTGTCGGGGGCGAAATTACAACAACGGCCTATATCGAAATTCAGGAGCTTGTTCGACAGATCATACGCGATATCGGATATACGAAGGCCGAGTACCGGTTCGATGCCGATTCCTGCTCGGTACTCTCGAGTATTCATTCCCAGTCGCCCGATATCGCCCAGGGAGTCGATACAGGTGGTGCGGGTGACCAGGGCATGATGTTTGGATATGCAACGAACGAGACCGATGAGTTCATGCCGATGCCCATTATGTTTGCTCACAAGCTGGTCAAGCGTCTCGCGGATATCCGGAAAAAGCACCCGCGGCTGATGCCGTACCTGCGGCCGGATGCGAAATCACAGGTGACCATCGAATATAACCGGCGCAAGCCGGCGCGTGTGCATACAATCGTTCTCTCGACGCAGCACGATGCGGGTGTAAAACAGAAACGCATATATGAAGACGCGGTTGAGTACGTCATCAACCATGTTGTACCTGAGCGCCTTCGCGACAAGAAGATGATTGTGCACGTGAACCCGACCGGGCGGTTTGAAATCGGCGGACCTCATGGCGACAGCGGATTGACGGGACGAAAGATCATTGTCGACACCTACGGAGGACGGGCTCCGCACGGTGGCGGCTCGTTCTCGGGCAAGGACCCGTCGAAAGTCGACCGCAGCGCGGCCTACGCGACACGGCACATTGCCAAAAACATCGTGGCTGCCGGACTGGCTGACGAGTGTCTAATACAGGTTGCCTACGCCATCGGTGTGGCGCAACCGGTCTCGATTCAAGTGAACACGTTCGGCACCGGCCGCATACCCGATATCGAAGTCGAGAAGATCATCGCGAAGGAGATCGACATGACTCCGCGCGGCATCATCAAGCGACTCGACCTTCTGCGTCCGATCTACAAGAAGACCGCCGCGTATGGGCACTTCGGGCGCGAGGAGAAAGAGTTCACGTGGGAGAAGCTCGACCTGGTGAAGCTGCTGCACCAGGCAGTAAAAAACTAAACGCGATCACTGTCCACAAGGACTATTCGATTACATACACATGCATTCGAAAGCTGGTAAGTACAAAGTTGCCGATCTCACTCTTGCATCAGAAGGCAAGAAGCTCATCGAGTGGGCCGAATCCAGGATGCCGGTGCTCATGGCATTGCGCGGGCGCTACAAAAAGACAAAACCGCTGCAAGGGTACCGCATCGCAGGTTGCCTTCACGTGACAAAAGAGACGGCTGTTCTGGTGAAGACCTTCGTCGAGGCAGGTGCGGATGTGAGCTGGTCCGGCTGCAATCCTCTGTCGACCAACGATGCCGTTGCTGCCGCGCTGGCCGCCGATGGCATCTCCATTTTCGCGTGGCACGGGATGAGTGTGAAGGAGTTCTACTGGTGCATCGAGCAGACTCTGAAGATCCACCCCAACCTCACGCTGGACGACGGCGCGGACCTTATCTTTACCATTCATAAGAACCATCCTGACTTTGCCGAGAAGTTTGTCATCGGTGGCACGGAAGAGACTACGACAGGTGTCCATCGCCTCCGTGCAATGGCTTCTGATGGAGCGCTGCGGTATCCGGTCATCGCGGTCAACGATGCGGAAACGAAATGGGATTTTGATAACGTGTACGGCACCGGGCAATCCACACTTGATGGCATCCTGCGTGCGACGAGCGTGTTGCTTGCTGGGAAAAACATCGTGGTGGCGGGATACGGCCACTGCGGGAAGGGAGTTGCCCTGCGTGCGAAGGGGCTTGGTGCCAACGTGATCGTGACGGAGGTGAAGCCCACGGCTGCGCTGAAGGCTACGCTTGATGGATTCCGCGTGATGAAGATGGACGATGCGGCGAAAGTCGGAGACGTTTTCATCACGGCCACGGGCGTGAAAGATGTTATCATTAGACGCCATTTCACATCAATGAAAGACGGCGCCATCGTCTGCAACACGGGCCACTACGATTGCGAGGTAAACCTCAAGGACCTGGCAGCGCTGATGAAATCCAAACGCGAAATCCGGAGCAACAATGAGGAGTATGTCTTACGAGACGGACGCCGCATCTACGTCCTTGCACAGGGCCGGCTCGTGAATCTCGCGGCTGCAGAAGGACATCCCTCCGAGGTCATGGATATGTCTTTCGCGAACCAGTTCATGTCACAGCTTAAACTGGCGGAACTCCACTCGAAGGGGAAGCGGCTCGAGAACAAGGTCCATGATATTCCACGTGAACAAGACCAGGAAATCGGTTTGCTCAAGCTGAAGACACAGGGATTGAGCATAGATAAGTTGACCGAGGAGCAGAGGAAATACATCGACGACTATAGCTCCGGAACCTGAGCAGTCGAAGCGGCAAGTGAGAAGGTGGTCTCTTGATTAAAGAGATCACCTTTTTTGCTCTTATACCTAGGACCTGCCCTTCGTTTCCCGACATCTGAAAGGCACGCCGCAGAACCCGCCGGGTGTACCTCCAATTCAAGAAGACCCTGATGCAAGAGGGAAGGGATTGATTTCTTCTTTGTATGCGGGATATCAGGATAGACTACAGATGCACGTTCAACGATCCTGTCGATCGCGATCCTGGTGCTTCTTGTGGCGTTTCTTCATTAGACTCTTCTTAATACATTTAGCCCTAACATAATGATTTTGGATTTGGTGGGATACACTCACGCCTCAAGCTTTGAAGCGATACAAAACTACACAAAAACAATTAACGAGCCGTTAATGAGGAGTTGAAGGATTCTAACACGGCATCCCCTCCGTTGGCTGCCTTGTGCCCGGAGACGTGGGTGAGGACCCCTAATTTGAGAGTGGAACTATTGAGTCCACTCCAAGGGAAGTCTCGTGTGCTTCTCGGAACATACTATTTGTCCACGTCTCTAATTGATCGGCAGATGAACCGTGAAGGTGCTTCCTTTGTTGGTCTCGCTCTGCACGGTGATTGTGCCGCGATGAAGCTCGGCGATCCATTTCGCAATGGAAAGGCCAAGTCCCGCCCCTCCCCACTCTCTCGACCGGGCCTTGTCGACACGATAGAAGCGGTCGAATACCTTGTCTATTTCCTGTGCGGGGATTCCAATTCCCGTGTCCTCCACGCGGAACAGGGCCATGCTGTTCTGCCGTTCGAGGGACAGTGTCACCGCGCCGCCTTCGGGTGTGTACTTGATGGCGTTGTCGATCAGGTTGAGGAACAACTGGCGCAGCCGGACCATGTCGCCGACGAGAGTGATCGGCGTGTCTTGCTTAAGCTCGACATGGATTCTCTTTGGTTCCGCTAGAATTTCGCTGTCGTCGAGCAGCTCCCGCACGAGAGATGCCATGTTGACCTCCGTGAAATTCACCTCGTAGAGGCCCTGATCGGCTTTTGCCAGAAGCAGGAGGTTTTCGATGATTGAGGTCATGCGCAGGATTTCTTCGAGTGAGCTTTCCAGCACGCGCCGGTACTCCTCCAGTGTCTTGTTACTGCGGAGCGAAAGCTCGATTTCTCCTCTCATAATGGTCAGCGGGGTGCGGAGTTCGTGTGATGCATCGGCTGAGAACTGGCGGATTTGGGCAAACGAGCTGTGGAGCCGGAGAATCATGTCGTTGATGGTGGCAATCAGTCTGCCGATTTCATCGTCCACATTCCGCTCTGGGATGATCTGGTCGAGGTTCTCGGCGGTAATGCGTCGTGCACGTGTTGTCACTTCGTCGACGGGCCGCAGCGACTTCTTCGCCAGGTAAAATCCGCCGAGGACGGATACCGTGAGAGCAATGGGAATGAGAATGACGAAGATGAAATAGAGGTTTTCGAGTACCTCACTCAGCTCTGCGAGTGGGTACCCCACCAGGATCGTGAAATTCTTGTCGCGTGCTGCGGCAATACGGACGGAACCGACCCCAGCAAGCTGAGTGGTCATAAGGGCCGTCGCGTTAACTGCCACGGCATCGTAGCGGACAGCGAGACTGTCAAGTCCCAGGTTGATTGAGCGGTGGATCAGGTTACCGCGGCGGTCCGCGACCTGAATGTACGTTTTCTTGGGCCCCAGCATCGTATGCTCGTAGATCTGGTTCCAGATTTCGTCTGCCTCTTCTGTCGCCGCTTCGGAGTCGGTTGTGTCAGGAGTTACCTTCTGCGGTACCGGCGTGCGGCGGAGGAGGGATTCAATGGAGCGCTTGCCCGGCCTGACCTTGCTTGCCTTGGGCTGGATGAAGTCCTTCACCCACCGGACCTCATTCTTCAATGAAATGTCAAGGTTGTCTGAGAGGGTTCTACCGGTGAAATAATAGGACACAGCGCCGAACGCCAGCAGCGTTGAAAGAACAAGAACCGTATACCAGAATGTTAAGCGTGCACGTATGGATTGCGCCCAGAAGGCCATGCCTCTAGTCCTCCTTTATAACATATCCCACCCCGCGGATCGTGTGAAGGAGCTTCTTGTCCGACGCGCAGTCAATCTTGTTTCTGAGGTGGTTCACATAGACGTCGATGATGTTTGTGCCGGTGTCGAAGTTGTAATCCCAAATGTGCTCGGAGATGATCGTGCGACTTAACACGCGATCTTTGTTTCTCAGGAAGTATTCCAGCAGCGCGTATTCCTTTGCGGTTAGCTCGATCGTCCGCGCGCCGCGCTTGGCCTTATGCGTGACCGTGTCGAGTTCAAGGTCGGCAATCGCCAGCACGGTGGTTTTTTCTTTTGCGCCTCGCCGGAGCAGCGAACGAACGCGCGCAAGAAATTCGGCGAACGCAAACGGTTTCGTGAGATAATCATCCGCACCGCTGTCCAGTCCCGCGACCTTGTCTTCCGTCGCGGTCTTCGCCGTTAGCATGAGTGCCGGTGCAGTTCCCTTGCCCGCCCGGAATTCCCTGATCAGGTCGATCCCGTTCTTCTTGGGAAGCATCACATCGAGAATCAACAGATCGTAATTCTCCGACTGAGCCATCAAGAGTCCCTTTTCACCATCATGGGCAACATCAACGGAGTAGTGCTCTTCCTCCAATCCCTGCTGGATGAAGCGCGCGACCTTCTTTTCGTCTTCGACAACGAGAATTCGCATGAGATTCTTGCGCGTAGTGAAGGTCCATGTTTGCTAAAAAATTACAGTATTTCGGCAACACTTGCAAAGAGCTGGCTGCGTTGGATTCTTTGCGATTTTTGCGTATATTTCAGCCCAAATTTTTTCCCTCGGACTATGAAGCATTTCCTTTTTTTTCTTCTTCCGCTGACGCTTCTCTTCTTTGCCGGGTGTGTGCAGCAGATTGCCGTTTCGACCATCGGCGGTATCGTCGACGACGGCTATGTTGCGCTCACGGAGGAACAGGACCTTGTCTTTGCCGAGCAGGCCCTCCCGGCAAATCTGAAGCTCATCGAGGTGATGTTGGCGAACGATCCGAACGACAAGCGGCTTCTTCGGCTCGCTAGCGAAGGGTACTGCAGTTATGCGCTGGGGTTTGTTGAGGACAGCGATGTCGAACGCGCGAGAATGTTCTATCTGCGCGGGCATCAGTATGGCCTCCGCATTGTTCGCCAGGATGCCGCACTCGCAAAGGCCCTCGATGGTCAGATCGATGACCTGAAGGCCGAGCTGGTCAAGCGCGGCAAGGACGCAGTGCCCGGGATTTTCTGGGCGGCCTTCGGGTTGGGAAGTTACGTCAGCCTTTCGCTGACGAATCCCGATGCACTAGCCGACATTCCCAAGGTTGAAGCGCTTATGAATTTTGTCGCCGGGGTCGATTCCTCGTTCTACCATGCCGGTGCAGATATCTTTCTCGGCACATTGTACGGGAGCCGTCCCAAGATCTTTGGGGGCGACGAAGTTCGCTCGCGGGCGCACTTTGAAAAGGCCCTGCGGATCAACGGCGGAAAATTCCTCATGACCTATGTCTACTACGCACGGTCGTACGCCGTGGCGACACTCAATGAGACCCTCTTCGACCAGCTTCTGGGTAAAGTCGCGCAAACGCCCCTTGAAGATTCGCCCCGGGACCGATTGGCCAATGCCATTGCAAAGAGGAAAGCGAAGTTGCTGCTTGCCAGGAAATCCGAGTTGTTTTAGTTATGAACGGGAGAATAAGCGTGAGAAAATCCACAGTCATCCGTATTGCAGCCGTCCTTGCGCTCATTGTTGTGCCGGTGCAGCGGGAGGCGGCTTCCCAACAATACACGATCAAGTTTGCCACCCTTGCCCCGGAGGGGAGCACATGGCTCAAAGTGATGCGCGACTTTGACAAGGCAGTCCGTGAACAAAGTGGAGGACGGCTTGGGTTTAAAATGTATCCCAATGGTGTTGTAGGAGATGAGAAGGACGTCATCCGGAAAATCCGCTTGGGCCAATATCATAGCGGAGGGTTCACCGGCGTCGGTATTGGTGAAGTTGCCAGGAAGGTCCGTATTCTTGACGCACCCTTCCTCTTTAAGAGTTATGATGAAGTAGATTATACTGTCGACAAGTTTGCCGCGGAGTTTGAAAAGGCTCTGGAGGAGGGCGGGATGGTTCTCCTCGGATGGGCAGAGGTAGGGTTCGTCTATATTTATTCAAATAAGCCCGTGCACTCACCCGACGACCTGAAGGCTTCAAAGGTCTGGGTGTGGGAAGGGGACCCAATTGCACAGGCGGCATTTCAGGCCATCGGGCTTTCCCCGATTTCACTTTCCATCACCGACGTGATGCAATCGCTCCAGACCGGGATGATCAACACAGTGTACACCTCTCCTCTCGGCCTTATTGTGCTGCAGTGGTTCACCCGCGTGAAGTTTATGATGGGGGAGCCGCTTGCTGTCAGTCAGGGGGCCGTGCTCATCTCGAAAAAGCTCTTCGATTCTCTTCCCAAGGATCTTCAGCAAATCCTCATCACGAATGGCCGGAAATACTTCAGGCAGCTCACGCTTGCAAGCCGCGAGGAAAATGCGAAGGCGATCGAAACCCTGAAACAAAAAGGAATCAAGATCACCCTGCCGCCCAAAGATGTGGCTGCTCAGCTTGAGTCGACCGGGAAAAAAGCCCGGCAAAATCTCGTAGGGAAGCTTTTCACCGAGCAATTCCTCGATGAAGTGGAGTCGGCCCTCCGTTCGTACCGCCAGGTACACGGATCCGGCAAATGAATATCCTCCGCATTGCCGATCGTGCCCTGACTTTTATTGTCAGCGCGCTGCTTATCCTCACCTTCGCCATCATGCTTGGTCTGGCAGGGGTGCAGGTCTTCCTCCGCGGCGTGCTTCACACTGGTATCTTCTGGGGTGATGTAGCCGCCCGGCACCTGGTCATCTGGGTGGGGTTCTTTGGTGCATTTCTTGCCACCAGGGGAGACAAGCACTTCAGGATTGATGTCCTCACACGCTTCCTGAATCCACGCCATCGTCTCTGGTTTAATGCATTTTCGGACCTGTTTGCGGCCGTGATCTGTTACCTACTCCTCCGTGCCAGTCTCACATTTGTGAACGTAGGTTTGGACTCCGGGTCCACGGTGTTCCTCGGAATTCCACAAACGGAAGTCGCATTCATTATCCCGATCGGCTTTGGGCTCATCATGGTTCAATTTCTTATACACATGGTGTTCAGGATCGGGGAGGCACATCGCGGCACTCCGGCGGAGGGTGAAGCGCAATGGGGACCGTGATCATTATTCTTCTTCTTGTGCTGATTGCGCTCGCAGGTGCTCCGTTATTTACCATCATCGGAGCGATCGGACTTCTCGCCTTCAGTGCTGCCGGCACCGATACCTCGGCCCTTATCGTTGAGCTCTATCGCCTTGTTGATTTCCCGGCGCTCATTGCCATCCCCTTGTTCACGTTCTCGGGATACCTCCTTGCCGAAAGCCAGGCACCCAGGCGGCTGATTCATCTCGCGGAAGCCCTCTTCGGTTGGATGCCAGGAGGACTCGCCGTTGTGGCGTTGTTCTCCACGGCAATCTTCACGGCCTTCAGCGGTGCCAGCGGTGTCACCATTATTGCTCTTGGAGGCCTCATTTATCCTGCCCTCATCAAGCAGAATTACCCCGCAGGTTTTTCACTCGGGCTGATGACGACCTCGGGAAGCCTGGGACTCTTGTTTCCTCCATCGCTGCCGATTATTCTTTACAGTATTGTCGCAAGTGTCAACATTGACAAGTTGTTTCTTGCAGGGCTCATTCCGGGCATTGTCCTTCTGGTGATTCTGTCGGCGTACAGCATCCGTGTGGGGTTGGTCGCACAAGTCCCCAGGACGTTGTTCAGGTGGAACAACGTGTGGAACGCGCTGAAGGAATCTGCATGGGAGGCACCGCTTCCGGTCGTCGTTATTGGCGGGATTTATGGTGGAGTGTTTACTGCAACAGAAGCGGCCGCTGTGACAGCAGTATATGTGCTTGTCGTGGAGGTGTTCATTCAACGAGAGATCAAATTTTCCGTCGGCCTGCCACGTGTGATTCGAGAGAGCATGATCCTCGTTGGTGCAATCCTCGTGATGCTCGGTGCTTCGATGGGAGTAACAAGTTACGTGATCGATGAACAGATTCCGATGAAGCTTTTCGCGTTCATCAGTCTGTACGTAAGCAGCAAAGTCGTGTTCCTGATGATCCTCAATCTGTTCATCCTCGTAATGAACATGGTGGAGATCTTTTCGGCTATCATTATCGTCGTCCCCATCATTGTCCCGGTAGCCCTCCAGTATGGCGTCGATCCCGTACACCTTGGGATCATTTTCCTTCTTAATCTCGAGATCGGATACATGACCCCGCCGCTCGGCCTGAATCTCTTTCTCTCGAGCCTCCGTTTTGGAAAACCATTGACCGAAGTGTACAGAACAGTTCTCCCGTTTTTTGCTCTCCTCCTTGCGGTATTGCTGTTGATCACATATTTCCCGCAATTAAGTCTCGCACTCACAAGTGCCGTCGGCGCTCACTAGACGCCGCGCGCATCTTGAAAGTGAGCGTACTTCTGGTCGGAGCGATTCGAACGATCAGTGGAACTGTTCTAGGGTTAACCTGCGGACTCGTCGATGCAGAAGCGACCATGAAGACCTTTGAGATTACGATCATGTCACGTATGCGCCGGGACCGGGTCTGATTGTGGTGAACTTGCCCGGCGTAAACTAAGATCATGATGTCCCTCCCTTCCTCCACACCCAGGTATGAACATTCGGCTCAGCGTCGTCGAACGGGTGCTTCGCCGGTTGCATTTGCTTCCAACGCCTGTGATGGATGCATTCGGCGGAGTTCTCTTTGGGCGCGCACTTTGCGTTGCCGTTAGAAAGGGGTTCTTCGAGGCTCTGTCGGAAGAGCCACTCGCGATTCCTCACATTGCCGAGAAGATCTCATTCGATGCGCAGGCAACAAGGATCCTGGCGGAGCTGTTCGTGCTTGGTAGCTACCTACAGAGAGAGGGGGAGAGGTTTGCACTGAGCGCGGAGGGAAGGAAATGGCTTGTCAAGAGCTCGCCACAATACATCGGCAACCTGGTCAGGTATTTTGAGACGCTGTACGACCGGTGGGGATACCTCGATCACACCCTTCAGCACGGGAAGCCGCCTAAGCCTTATTTTGAAGTATTCGAGGAGAAGGATTGGGAGACGTACGTCTACGGCATGCGCGATCTTGCCCGGTTGGTGATTCCTGAGATCATGAAGGAGATCAACCTCGGGGAAAATCCGCTGCACATGATGGACATAGGAGGCTCACATGGGTTGTACGCCATCGAGTGCTGCCGGCGCTATCCATCGTTGCAAGCGACCATCGTGGACTTTGACGCGGCCCTTCTTCACACGTCCGCGATCATTCGTGAGGAGCACATGGGATCAAGGGTTCGGCTGCTGGGCGGGGATCTCACAAAAAGTGAGCTTCTCCGGGAGCAGGATGCAATTCTCATTTTCAACGTCATTCACGGATTCGGCGAGAGCGAGAATAGGGCTCTCGTTGATCGTGCATTGCGTTCACTCAAACCGCGCGGAAAACTCTACATCTTGGATCAATTGAGAGAAAACAGAATTCGGTCCGGGCTCTCGCAGTTCTTGCCGCTGATCGTCGGTCTTCACCTGATGAACGAGATTGGGGGGACCACATACAGTTTCGAGCAGGTGAAGATGTGGTGCGACTTGGCAAGTTCCGTGAGGAGAATCCGACTTCGGCTGCCCGGAGTAACCCTGGTTGAGGCGGTCAGGTAGATCCTTCAAGCATCGTAGTTACCTTCCCCCATCATCGTAAGTCGACCGGCTCTTCCAGTGCAGTGTCTTCCGCAGTCAGCCGGATGACGTACCGCCCGGGCGTACACCGTTCCCTCGGGATACCCACCACGTATGTCCCGCCATCGCGTGGGCCACTCATGAGCGTTGCAGACAGTGACTCAGAAGCGTCGTTTTTTTTCTCCAAGAGGTCGAGCGACACAAAAACCCGTTCTGAGAGTCTGAAGCCGACAAGGACGGGAAGGCCCTCACCGTGTGCCACGGAGATTGAAAGACTGGTCGTATTTGACAGCTTTCCGCTGAGTGCAAACATCTCTCTCACGGTGCCGCCTGTGACCTGAGTTGGTGGACTTTCATTGTTTCCCTTGTCAAAAGCGCTCACTGCATAGTAGTAGACAGGCGGGCCCGGGGAAGTGATTGTGTCGACGAAGCTGCTCACGTCCGATGCGGTGATGGCGACGATGGTTTCCGGATCGTCGGTGTTGATGCCCGGTGATGGTGATCGATAGATGTTGTAGTAGCGTGCCCGGTCTCCGTCGGGTGCAGGTCCAGGTGGCTTCCAGTCAAGACGAAACACGCTCGGAGTGATCTCCGAGACGATGAGGTTTGTCGGCTCAAGCGGCGGTATGGAATCCTTCCAGCTCATCGGTGGGATGTTGGCCAGAGTCCTGTACCGGTTATCGAGAAGGCCGAACTGTTTGATGTTCTCGTACCGGAAGAATGCCTCTCCTCCAAGCCCATTTGTCCGTACCGTGTCAATTTGCGTTGGGATCTCGCGGGCAACGCCGGGCTTGTAGGCCCCGATGCCGATGTAGATGTGACGGCCTGCCGTTCCTTGTTGCCACTTGCGTACAAGTAGAGCAAAGTCCGGATCCCCTTGCGAAACTCCAATGTCCCAGTAGACCTGTGGGACAAGGTAGTCATGTTTCCTCTTCTGGAGCCAGCCCTGCGAGTCCTGGAAATACCTCGAATAGCTTCCTGATCCGTTTCCGTCGGACAGCCCGTTGTAAACTCCAATTGGTGCGGAGCCGACTTTGAGCATTGGCTTCAGTGCAACGGCGGCGTCGTAGAAGTCGGTGATGAATGTGTCGATGTTCGCGCGCCGCCACTCGTCCCGGTTGCGGCCGCGTCCGTACCGACGATATGATTCATCGTCGGGGAAGGTGCGTCCGGGGTAGCGAACGAAGTCGAAATGGATGCCGTCGATCTCGTACAGTTTTACAATCTCAAGCGCCACACGGAGAAGATAAGTACGGACATCGGGAAGTCCTGGGTCGAACCACGATTCCCCCTCTACCTGCACCACCCACTGCGGATGTGCGATTGTCGGATGCTGCGGCAAGCTCATTTCGACGGGAATTGGACCCCTGATCTTGAACACATTAAACCAGGCGTGCGCCTCCATGCCTGCAGCATGTGCTTCGGCGAGAAGAAACGTGAGAGGGTCCCAGCCCGGATATTTGCCGATCGTGCCGGTGAGGTTCTCGGCCCACGGCTCGTAGCTCGATCGATAATAGGCATCGCCGCGTGCCCTGGCCTGAAAAAAGATAGTGTTGAAGTGTGCTGCTTTCAGCTCATGCACAATGTCCCTGAGCGAGGATTGCTGTTCTTCCTTGTCCGTGGTGCGCGGCCAGTCGAGACCGGATGCTGTGGTGATCCAGACTGCGCGTACTTCGCGCTTGGGGGGTGGGGGGGAGGACTCTCCGGATATTGAGAGGGAATTGCCGGCAACAAGAAAGAAGAGGATTGAAAGGCAGACTCGCAATCGTTACTGCTCTTTGATGAAGGGGTTCGGTTTTTGAATATACTGACGAGGGAGGGGAGAATCAAGGAACGTAGATCAGGTTGAATCTCACGGCCGCCGTCTGTATATTGAGCTTCGCGATGAAGAAGATCCACACAAAATATGTGTGTCAGGCCTGCGCGTATGAGTCTGCGCGGTGGGTGGGGAAGTGTCCGAACTGCGGAGAGTGGAACACGTTCATAGAGGAAGTTGCTGCTGGCACGTCCCGTTCAAAAAGGGGGCGTCAGACGAACAGCGGAGCAGGACCGGTCTCCATCGATGATGTGGCGGCTGCCGCGCAGCCCCGTATCCTGACGCGGATACCAGAACTTGACCGTGTGCTGGGCGGCGGCGTCGTTCCGGGCTCCGTCGTGCTGGTAGGCGGCGACCCGGGCATTGGGAAATCCACCCTTATGATGCAAATGGCTGCGGCACTCGGACGGCATCTTATCCTCTATATTACAGGAGAGGAGTCGGTCCAGCAGATCAGGCTGCGAGCCGAGCGCCTGGAGACAAAGCCGTCGCACAAACTTCTCCTTCTGGCGGAAACAGATCTTGACGTTATTGAGGCACTTGTGGAGAAGTCGGAGCCGGAGCTGCTCATTGTTGATTCGATCCAAACGATGTTCCGCTCCGACCTGGAGAGCGCCCCCGGCACAGTCAGCCAGGTGCGCGGGGCAACAGCACTCCTGATGCGTCTCGCCAAGTCGCGTGCTATCCCGGTGTTTCTCGTCGGCCATGTCACCAAGGAAGGCGTAATTGCCGGGCCGCGGGTTGTTGAACACATGGTGGACACCGTGCTGCAATTCGAAGGTGAACCGCATCATGCCTACCGTGTCCTCCGGGCGATGAAGAACCGCTTCGGCTCGACAAATGAGATTGGAGTTTTTGAGATGCACTCCACCGGGCTTCGTGAAGTGACGAACCCATCGCAGGTATTCCTTGCTGAGCGGAGGTCGGGTGCGTCGGGCTCGACTGTTGTCGCCAGCATGGAGGGCACACGCCCGTTGCTCGTTGAAGTGCAGGCGCTTGTGGCCCCGACCAGCTACGGTGTTCCGCAGCGCACGTCGACAGGATTCGATGCCAAGCGGCTCCAGATGCTTCTCGCTGTGCTGGAGAAGCGATGCGGCCTTCACGTCGGCCAATACGATGTATTTGTGAACGTGGCCGGCGGTATCCGCGTCGATGAACCGGCTGTCGACCTCGGTACCGCCGCGTCGATCGCCTCGAGCCTGAACGATGTGCCGGTCGAGCCGCAGACTGTTGCTGTAGGAGAAATCGGACTCGGTGGCGAGATCCGTACCATA
>Ga0299912_10000835_pt1 | contig 25234 bp, 22 predicted proteins | sample RVTome_2_FD_207667 | JGI IMG/M metagenome (GOLD analysis project Ga0299912, IMG submission 207667) | Soil microbial communities from uranium-contaminated site in the Upper Colorado River Basin, Wyoming, United States - RVT95D214 (version 2) ... | reverse complement strand
AAGGGAGATCTCCAAGCCGGAGGACATCGAGCGCTATGTGGGCAAGGCAGAGGACATCCTCGGGCCCATACCCACACCTGACGAGCTTCACGCGGAGCTGAAGGAGCTCGAAAGGGCCATGAACGCCGACAGGATCGAGGCAGAGGAGATCGCCCGGATCGCGCAGAAGACCGAGAAGAAGGACAATGAGTGATAGCCTCGGTCCACAAAACCCTTACAAACCGTTTTCTTTCTAGTTTTCCTGAACTATCTGGACCTGGCCATCAGCTCCGCGGCTGCCGCTTCGGCCTTCTTCAGGAACTTGCCCTCATCCATGGTCACGATCTTCCTGTCGCGCAGGACGATCTTGCCGTCGACGATGGTGTCTCTCACGGCGTGGCTCGGGCTCGCGTAGACGAGGTTCGCGACCGCATTCTCAGGCGTCATGGGCGTCATCGAGGGTATCATGCAGTCGAGGACAACCAGGTCCGCCTTCCTGCCCGCCTCGATCGATCCCAGCTGCTTCTCCGCCCCGATGCACTTTGCGGCATCTATCGTCGCGAGGTCGAGGCATCTCTGGGCGCTGAGCACGGACGCGTCCCACCTGTGGTGCTTGTGCATCAGCGAGCAGAGCTTCATCTCGAGGAACATGTCGAGGGAGTTGTTGCTCGAGGAGCCGTCCGTTCCCAGGCAAACGCCCACGCCCTCCGTGAACATCTCGGGCAAGGGGGCCACGCCACCGCTCGCGAGCTTCATGTTCGAGGTCGGGCAGTGCGCTACGGAGACTCCCGCTCCCGCGAGCTGCCGGACCTCATTGATCGTCAGCCAGACCCCGTGGGCGGCCACATCTCCCTTTGAGAAGAAGCCGATGCTCGAAAGGTGGTCTGCCGGCCTCTCGCCAATCTTCTTCTGGTATTCGTAGACCTCGTACCTCGTCTCTGACAGGTGGTAGTGGCAGAAAGTGCCCTCCCTCTTGGCGAGTTCCTTGGCCTGCATGAGCGTCTCGTCGCTGCAGACATACACGCCCTGGGGGGCCACGACGGGCTTGATAAGCGGCCTGTTCTTGTGCGCCTTTATGAACGCCTCGCAGTTCTTGACCGGCTTGCCCTTCTGGGTCGTGAACTGCTCGTCGAGCACGGCCCAGCCGAGGTAGCCCCTCAGGCCGACCTCCTCGACGCTCTTGGCGATGATGTCCTCCGAGTAGTACAGGTCGACGAATGTGGTCGTGCCGGAGCGCGCCATCTCGAGGCAGCCAAGCGTTGCTCCAACAGCGATGTCCTCAGGCGATCGCTTCGCATCGATTGCGAAGGTCCTCTCCAAGAACTTGTCGAGCTTGACGTCGTCCGCGACGCTCCTCATGAGCGCCATCGCGACATGGGAATGACAGTTGATGAGCCCGGGGATGACGACGCATCCGGAGGCGTCGATGACCTCGTCCGCCTTGTTCTTCACATGGCCGACGGCAGATATCTTCCCGTCCTCAATGAGGACATCCCCTCTGACGACCTCACGCTTCCAGTTCTGGGTGACTACGAGGCCTCCCTTGACGAGAACGCTCAGATCAGTCCGCCTCCTGGCTCCGGAAGGGTATTAAGGGGACCTGTCATTAAGGTTTTGAAGTCATGGCAAAGATCACTTTTCTCGGGACTGGTGGCGGCAGGTTCGCCACCATATATCAGGCCCGCGCGACGGGCGGAATATACGTAGAGGACGGCAAGAACCTGCACATCGACCCCGGTCCAGGCGCTCTCGTCAGGATGCGCTCGGTCGGCATCGACCCTCTCACGACGGACGCGATCCTGGTGTCCCACTGTCACCCGGACCACTACCTCGACGCCGAGATACTCATAGAGGCGATGACCGAGGGCGGAACGAGGAAGCAGGGCATACTGCTCGCCAGCCAGAGCGTCATCGAGGGGAACGGGGACTTCGGCCCGGCGATATCCAAATACCACCTCGCGAAGCCGAAGGTGGTCAAGATCATGCACCCGTTCAACAAGGTGAGCATCAAGCCGTTCGAGATATCGGCGACGCCGTCGGCACATTCGGACACGAGCTCCGTCGGGTTCAGGATCCAGACCACGAACGGGATGCTGTCCTATGTCTCCGACACGCAGCTCGTTGAGCAGGTGATCAAGGCCCACAAGAACTGCAGGGTGCTCATAGCATCTGTGACGAGGCCGCTGGGGCAGAGGATACCTCACCACCTGAGCACGGAGGACGCGGGATACCTGATAGAGAAGATCAAGCCCGAGCTGGCGGTCATCACGCACTTCGGCATGCGCGTCATCCAGGAGAACCCGGAGACGCAGGCCAAGTGGATCGAGGACAGGTCGGGCGTGAAGACCGTCGCGGCCAGGGACTACATGATGCTGGAGATGAAGAAGGACTCGATCGCGATCACGGACAGGATACGGCATCCCGAGAATTGATCAGGACATCTGGGGCGGCTTGGGCGCGCTCATCGAGATGCCGCCGGAGAACTTGACGCTCTTTTCTGCCATTCGGTCGCAAGCGTCGCAAGCGATAAGCATACCTCTGAAAATGCTGCAATCCTTCTCAGTGCACATCTGTCCCATCCCTCGTCTGAGTGTGCATCTGCTTATGGCATATTAAACGTTCATCGGTACGTGCAGTCGAAGCTGAGGTTCGAGTGGAAGAGAAACAACTGCACAACGGTTATCTAAGGGCGCGGGCTTGACACGCGTCATGGGCCGTGCGAAGCTCTCGAAGGACGAGGTCGCGAAGATCAATGCGCACGTGCGCTCGCATCCGAGGACCATCGCAGTCATCAGGACCGAGCACGCGCCCGGGGAGCTTACCCCCCTGCTCGCGGCGCTCGCGAGGGAGTGCAAGACGAAGCTCACGAGGACCTTCTCGTCCCCGCTCTCGGAGTTCGGCATCGCGGAATTTAATTCAGATGACAGGATGTTAATCGTGCTCCATGTTGTCGGGGACCACACAACGCTCCTCAGCGTCTCCGAGGCGGACGAGGAGACGGTCCGCGAGCTGGAGGAGAAGATACACCTTTCGAACTTTCAATCCGAAATCATACGCCTGGGACTGTGAGAATCGACCTCGCAGGTACGGGTTCGCATAGTATGCTGAAAACGCCTAAATACGACCTGAAAGTAAGGTAGTATTCGGTGTCTTAGGTCGGTGGCTCAACTTTCCTCCTAAGCAAGATACGATTTTAACAATCCCCACCACGCCGACCTCTCAGACACCATTTTTCACCTCATCACCCGCACATGAAGTCCTAGCGTGACTTGCGGGCCCACAATCTGCTTTATTATCTATCTGAAGCATGTGTTTGTTAGGTGAGGGATGACCGTAGAATCGGATGTTCTCAAGCTGGTCAAGCCGACGGCGGCCCAGGACAGGAAGGTGTCCATGGCCGTCGAGGAGCTCTCTGAGATGGTCGTCGAGGCCGCGAGAAAGCTCAAGGTGCACACGGAGCCGATGCTGGTCGGCTCGGTGGCCAAGGGAACGCACCTCAAGGACCCCGACATAGACCTGTTCATGCTCTTTACCGAGAGCACTCCCCTTGAGCAGCTGAAGAAGGCGGGGCTCGAGATCGGCCGCATGGTTGTCGACGGGCGGGAGCACTACGCGCAGCACCCGTACGTCAGGGGTGAGTTCAACGGTTTCCAGGTGGACCTCGTGCCAGCGTTCAGGATCAGGGACACCCGGAAGAAGATGAGTGCTGTCGACCGGACCCCGTTCCACACGGAGTTCGTGAAGAGGAACATCAAGAAGGGCATGGCGGACCAGGTGCGGCTGCTGAAGCGGTTCATGAAGGGCACGGAATGCTACGGCGCGGAGGCCAAGGTCCAGGGCTTCTCCGGCTACCTGTGCGAGCTGCTGGTAATGCGTTTCGGCAGTTTCAGGGAGGTCCTAGAGGCCGCAAAGGAATGGAAGGTCGGCGAGGCCCTCGAGCTCCCAGGGTTCCCGGGCAAGGAGTTCCGGGAGCCGCTCACTTTCGTGGACCCAGTCGATTCGACCCGGAACGTCGCGTCCGCGGTCTCCGGTGACACCATGCTCAGATTCATCATCGCCAGCAGGGAGTACCTCAAATCCCAGGATATGAAGTTCTTCTTCCCCGCGGAGAGGAAGCTCTGGACCGCGTCCGAGGTCAAGGCGAAGGCGGGGAAGAGCATCGCGAACATGATATCCATCACGTTCCCGAAGCTCGATCTGATAGACGATGTGGTCTATCCGCAGCTGAGGAAGTCTCTCGTCGCCGTCACGGCCATGCTCGAGCGCGAGGAGTTCGAGATAGAGAAGACATCGATATTCGTGGACGGTGAGACGCACCTCACGGTCGAGCTCGTGTCCATGGCGCTTCCGAAGACGAGGAAGCATCGGGGTCCGCCAGTGAAGTCGGAGAATGTGGCCGAGTTCTTGGAGAAATGGAACTCGGGAGGCGTGTCCCCTCCGTTCGTCGAGGGCGGGAGGTGGTACGTCATGACCGAGCGGAAGTGGGTCAGAGGAGACGACCTGGTCAGGGCGAAACTCCCGTCGCTGCCGTTAGGCAAGGACGTCAAGGCCCAGGGAAGATTCTCGATCGAGAGCGGCTCTGGACTTCTGGAGAAACCGCACCTGGGGGCGATGACGAACCATTTCGACGGTCGCATGCCCTGGGAGAGATGAGATGGGAAGCACTAGGCGCTGATGGGGATCGCGGCAACCGCTGCTGACGGCCATGTGTAGATGTTGCCCGCTTCGTCCGTGGCAGTGATCGTGAACCTCAGACCGACCGCTGGATCCAGCTCCGAGCTGTACATCGGGTGCCCGAATCTGAAGTTGCCCTCCCCGACCATGGGCGCCGTTACCTGTCCGGACACAGTCGTGACCTGTATGACGACCGATTCCAGATTGCCGTTGTCCGTTACCTTGGCCGTGAGGTTCAGGGTCTGCACAGCGGACGTGCTTATCATCTCTCCGAGGACATCAGTCGAGTTGAGCGGGACCCAGGAGTACACACCCAGCGTCGAGACGAACTTGTACTCGATCCCGCGGATGTCGACCCCGTCGTCCACCCAGACGATAACGTTCTCGACCCCGGGCTTGGCGTGGTCCGTGAATGGCACGTTGAGGACCAGGACCCATATCGCCAGGAACGTGAAGAAGAATGTCGCGGAATTGCCTAACCAGTTCTTCTTCTGGAAGGCCTTCGTGTCGACCTTGATGATCGGGTAGAAGTACCGGAGGCTCACGACGCCACCGATACCGATCACGAACGCGACGCCCAGAAGGTCCGAGTTCGCCAGCATCAGGACGCCGGCAGCGAGGCCGAAAGCGCACGCATACGCGACGGTCCAGATCATCGTCTTCGTATCTGACAGCTCCTTTCGCAGGAACTCCTTCTCGTCGAAGTCTGGAGGCCGGAACTCGTACTCTTCCTTCGCGTCCTTGTCCTTCTTCCGCTTCTTGGCCATCTGACTCTCGAAAAGCGAGGCCTGCTTAATACCTTTTGGTGAGCGATCTTCCGCGGGCTCCTCGGCCATTCCGAACTGCGAGCGCCATGCCAGGGTGCGCTCCATCGCGGAAGTCTAGTATTTTCGGATACCTCCAATCAATACCCTTATAAGCTGTCCCAAAGGTTTCGAGGATGAAAGGTGCTCGAACATGTCCGAGGAGGATATCGAGAAGCTCCCGGGAGTAGGGCCCGCGATCGCCGAGAAGCTGCGCGAGGCGGGTTACAACGATTTCATGATGATCGCTGTCGATTCGCCCAAGAACCTCGCCGAGATAGCCGAGATCGGGGAATCAACTGCGGCCAAGATCATAGCGGCCGCCAAGAAGGCGGCCGATGTCGGAGGCTTCGAGACGGGCGATGTCATACTCGAGAGGCGCAAGAACGTCGCGAAACTGACGTCCGGATCGAAGGCCTTGGATGAGCTCATGGGGGGAGGCTTCGAGACAAGAGCGATCTCCGAGTTCTTCGGGGAATTCGGCTCAGGGAAGTGCGTGTCCGCCAAGACCGAATTGGTGTACACTGAGGGCGGACAGGCGAGGACCGAGTCCATAGAGAAGCTCTACCAGAGGTTCGGGGAAGGCCGGGCTGTGCCATTCGATGCAGGCTACATCGCAGCCCTGGACGAGGTGCACGTCCCGAGCCTGTCAGAGGGAATGCTCTCGAAGACCCAGGCGGCTGCGATATACAAAGAGCGCGTCTCGCAGCTGTTCGAGGTAGTCACCCGAGGAGGCAGGGTGTTGGAGCTCACGGGTCCGCACAAGCTGTTCGCGATGCGCGACGCCGAGGTGGCCTGGACTCCGACATGGTCTCTCAGGCCGGGGGACATGGTCGCCGTCCCGCTGAGCTCGGACTGCTATGACGATCCCAGATATACGGAGCGCAGGGACTCCCTCGCGTGGGACGAGATCAAGGCCGTGAGGCCGTTCGTGTACAACGATTTCGTGTACGATCTCGTCGTCCCGAAAACGCACTCCTACGTCGGGGGCAACCTTCCGACGGTCCTGCACAACACGCAGCTGTGCCACCAGCTGGCGGTCAACTGCACGATGCCAGTCGAGGACGGCGGGCTCGCAGGACACACAATCATCATCGACACCGAGCAGACCTTCCGGCCAGAGAGGATCACGCAGATGTCGGTGGCGAAGGACCTCGACCCGGACGATATATTGAAGAAGATACACGTCGCACGCGCGTTCAACAGCCATCACCAGACGCTGCTCGTGGACAAGGCCTTCGAGATGGCCCGCGAATTCCCAGTCAAAATGTTGGTCGTCGATTCCCTGACCGCCCACTTCAGGGCGGAGTACATAGGCAGAGGGGCGCTCGCCGAGAGGCAGCAGATGCTCAACAAGCACATGCACGACCTGCTCAGGTTCGGGGACGTGAACAACGCTGTCATAGCCGTCACAAACCAGGTGGCCGCGAAGCCGGACGCGTTCTTCGGAGACCCCACGAGGCCCATAGGCGGGCACATAGTCGGGCACACAGCGACGTTCAGGATCTACCTGCGGAAGAGCAAGGGCGGCAAGAGGATCGCTAGACTGATAGACTCGCCAAACTTGCCGGAGGCCGAAGCGGTCTTCATGGTCTCGGAAGCGGGCATATCGGATTGAGCAGAAGGTTTAATCGGGCGCTCTGCCTGTCAAGGGCCCGTGAAGCTACTGCTCGAGCTCTCGATGGAGTGCGAGTCCCTGGCCAGGTCGGAGGCTGTCGCGGCGATGCGCGCGCTCGGCGATGTCCCGAAGGTGCTCGACGAGGACCTCGGAGTGATGGTCGTCGAGTCCAGGGCGAACCCCAATGAGCTCGCATCCCGGCTCGCGTTGTGTCATAACGTCGACGAGTGGATCGCGTCGTGCGCGCCCAAGGAGTTGGATTCCTGCGCCGAGCAGATGGACGTTCCCGGCCCGATCAAGGTGAGCTCGACCAAGGTGGGCATCAGGGAGGCGGACCTCACGGGGACGAACAGGAGGGTGGGTGCGGTTCTGGGGAAGACGCGAGGCGTGGACATCCACAGTCCGAGGAGCGAGGTCAGGGTCGTGTTCTCCGAGAGAGTCCACGTCGGCAGGAAGCTCGCTTCGGTGGATAGAGCATCGTTCGAGAGGCGCAAGAACAGGTACATGCCCTACGTCTACCCGGCATCGCTTCACCCCAAGTTCTCCCGGGCCGCCGTCAACCTCACACAGGTGGTCAGGGGCGGCAGGCTTCTGGATCCGTTCTGCGGCACCGGAGCGATCGTAGCCGAGGCCGCGCTGGCTGGCTTAGAGGCGATCGGCAGCGACCTCTCGGACAGGATGGTGGAAGGCGCCAGGAAGAACCTCGCTCACATCAATGTCAGAGCAAACATCCATGAGTGTGACGTCGGGGACATACGAAGCGTCGTGGGAAAGGTGGATGGGGTCGCGACCGACCCGCCCTACGGAAGATCCTCAAGCGCGAGGGGCGAGCGGATTCCTGAGCTCTACCGGAGAGCGTATGCGGCCATCGCGGACGTGCTCTCACCTGGTGCGAGGCTCGTGGCGGTCCTGCCGGACGACAAGTCAGTAGAGTCTGCAGACGGATTCAGGACGCTCGAATCGCACAGGCTCTGGGTCCACAACTCTCTTACCAGACACTTCTTCGTGCTTGAAAGGCGCTAGACCACATTCAGCGGGAGATCCAAGGATTTCTGGAACACTCCATCGAGGTACATCTCGATGCTTATGACATACTCTCCCGTCGATGCATACTGGGAAACGAAGACCTCGACTGTGAAAGACGCTGACCCTCCCGCGGGCACGAGCAGGTCGACAGGCTCGGTGGAGTTGACAGCTCCGACGACGATCACGACATCCATGAACTGCGGCTGTAAGGCGCTCGGCACGATCGAAATGGTCGCGTCGACGGGCCCCGAGTTCTCGACCGTAACTAAACAATGCGCCCAGCTATCCGTGGGCGTGTCGCCAAAGGATGCCGGCGTATAGCTGAACACTGAGCCGGTCACCGTGAGGTTGAGATACAGGTGCACCTTGCCGCTGTTGTTCAGCGACACTCCGGCCAGAGACACATTGTAGCTCTGGTCCAGCTCGGCCGCAGGCGATGCGACTATGCGGACGTCGTATGCGAAGGTCTCGCTTGCGTTCAGTAGTATCGACAGACTGTCGTCATACGCCAACGGTTCGCTCCCCGCGGGCTTGAAGCTGACGTTCCATCCTGTGGGGTACGCATCCGCGTAGAGGTTGATGCCGTTGTACGCGTTGCCCACGTTTTCGGCGATGACAGAAATGGTCTCGTAACCGCCCTGCTGGATCGTGAGGTTCGTGTCCTCCTGTGGCTGCAGTTCGAACGAGTAGTCGGCGTTGATCGGCGTCATCGGGATCGGCACGAAAGCGATCACGAGGACGACGAACGCGAATATTCCGAGCACTTTCCTCTTCGTATCGAGGGGCGTCAGGTCGTTCAACGGCGGAGGATGCCTCGCGCCAAGTACGAGTATGAGGAATGCGAACAGCAGCCAGCCGAAGTAGATCAGGCCAATGCCCACGAGCGCCGCCGCAGTGACCCAACTGAGGTACTTCGCCCTCGCGCCCAGAAGTGCGCGCGCGATGTGTCCTCCGTCTAGTTGTCCTGCTGGTAGCAGGTTCAGCGCTGTGACCAGGAACCCGACCCACGCAGCGAATGCTGTCGGGTGCAGCAGGTAGTCGCCTTCGATGGGCAGGAGCTGCTCAAGCCAAAGATAGATCATGGGGAACGATACGCCCATGCCCCCCTCCGACCCGATGTTGATGGGAACTGGGTTCGCCTCGAGGTTCGTCAAGTAGAGGCCGAGTATGCCGAGGGGAATGGCGACTATCAGTCCGGCCAAGGGACCCGCAATTCCGACCTCAAGCAGAGTCTTCTTGTTCGGCATCGGGTCTCGCAGGGAAATGAACGCACCGAAGGTCCCCAGCGGCGGGAACGATGGGATGAAGAACGGCAGCGAAGCCGCTATCCTTCTCCTCCTTGCGGCGAAGAAATGCGCGAGCTCGTGTACCGCGAGGATCGCCATCAACGGCAGAGTGAAAGTGAGCATGCCCATCAGAAGGACATCTGGAGAGAACACAGAATTTCCGTCCAGACCGGCATAGCCGGCCCAGTCGTAGGCACCAGCGAGAACCATCGTGAGGAAGGTGACGATGAGGAGCGCGAGGTTCACATATGTGCTCCGGTACTTCGTCGTGGGTTTCTTGGCGACTATCACCACATGTTCTCCTTTCTCATAGGAGATCATGGGGATGTAGCCCTGTTGCCCCATCTCCTCCCGCATGCGCTCGAAGTTCTCGTCAAGTGTGGTCATGTCGACCCGCACGAAGAACTCCACAACGTCATATGTCACTCGGACGTCGTAAACGGGGAAGTGCTTCGCCACGAGGCTCTTGACTATCTCGATCTCTTTCGAGGCCGCTGGCGGTATCGGTGGCGCCATGTGAGTCTGACCAAACGGGCCCCGCTACATAACCCTTTTGGAGGATGCCTGTCACCTATGAAAAACGCTTATATGTCCACAGAATCTCCCATCCGTCAATGCAACCGGAGGTTGGGACGGGCTTGAGCTCAGGTATCCTAGGCCTGTTCCGGCTCGGCAACTGCGCGATGGGCGCGCTAGGCGCGCTCTTGGCCGCGATCGTGTGTGTGGGGATCAACGGCCTCGAGGACTTCGCCGTAGAGGTGATCCTGTCGATGGCGGTCGTGGTCCTGTTCACCGCCGGAGGCAATTCCCTCAATGACTACTTCGATAGGGAGACCGACAAGGTCGCGCACCCACGGCGACCGATCCCCTCCGGCGGTGTGAAGCCCTCTTCTGCAATCGCTCTCTCGATCGTCCTATTCTCATCCGCTCAACTCCTCAGCTTCCTCGTGAACCTGTGGTCCGTCATCATCGTGGCCACTTCTGTCCTCGTCATGATCGGATATGAAAGGCTGCTGAAGGCGGAAGGAATCGCGGGCAATCTCGCGATCAGTTGGCTGACGGGCGCGCTCTTCCTCTTCGGGGGCGCGGCAGTCGAGAGTCTCGAACTCGCATGGATACTCGCGGCCCTCGCCTTCCTCGCGACGCTCGGAAGAGAGATAGTCAAGGACATCCAGGACATCGAGGGCGACAGGGGATCGAGACGCACGCTTCCGATGCGCATAGGCTCGAAACGTGCAGGCATCGTCGGGTCGGGGGCGTTCCTCGCAGCGGTCGCCCTCAGCCCGGTTCCGTATGTCCTCGAGCTCCTCGGATGGGAGTATCTTCCAGTGGTCGCAGCCGCTGATGCAATCTTTATATATTGCGCGCTGATTCACTTCAAAAACCCTGAGAAGGGGCAGAAAGTGGCGAAGCTGGCGATGTTCGTCGCGCTGCTAGCGTTCCTCGTCGGAGGGATTCTCTGAAGGTCCAAGAATACATCCGCGAAACCCTGAAGAAGCACAAGATGCACATGACCCTCATCGATCCCGCCAAGCAGCCGCCCGAGGAATCAGGGAGGATAGCGAAGGCTGCTCAGAGCGCCGGTACGGATGCGATCATGGTCGGCGGCTCGACCGGCGTTACGCAGGAGAACCTGGACGCGACAGTCGACAACATCAAGAAGAACTGCAAGCTTCCCGTCATATACTTCCCATCAGGCGCGAATGCGATCGCCAGGAACAGCGACGCCATCTATTTCATGAGCATGCTCAACTCGAGGAATGTGAGGAATGTAACAGGAGAGCATGTGAGGGGTGCGCCGATCATAAAGAAACTCGGGATTGAAGCCATCTCCATGGGCTACGTCATCGTAGAGCCCGGCATGAAGGTCGGCGAGGTGGGTGAGGCCGATCTCGTGAAGCGGGGGGATGTGCAGACCATTGTCGGGTACGCACTGACGACCGAGCTATTCGGCATGGACCTGCTGTACCTCGAGGCCGGATCGGGGGCGCCTGAGCCAGTTCCGCAGGACATGATAAGCGCAGTCAGACGGAGTGTCAAGATCCTCATAGTTGTAGGCGGGGGCATCGTCCAACCTGAGCAGGCTTCTGCTGTGGCCGCCGCCGGCGCGGACATCGTCGTCACAGGTACACTGATTGAGAACGGAGACTTCAAGGGCACGCTCCGGCAGGTCGTCGAAGCCGTACATAGATCGTGAGGTTTCTTCCCGCCCGCACGTCGCAAGGTTTTATATGGCGAGGCGGAATACTCCGTCTGGGTATACATCATGGGATTTCTAGAGTTCTTCAAGAAGAGGAAAGACGTGAACTGCCCGGAGTGCGAAAAGCATCAGAAGCATGTTCATCTCGTCGAGGTCGACGGGAAGACGATGGAATGCCCTGAGTGCCATTACATTCACCTCATGAAGAGATGAGATTCCGAGCATACGTGCGTCGCCTCATTCTAGATGGTTCTTCGCTCGAGCTTCAGCGCTAGCTGCGCAGAGCTAGAGCCCCAGAAGCTGCACGGGTTCTGCCGATTGCCGTGAGGATAAAAAACATCGGCGAAGAGGCCTTAAAGGCCTCTTCCTCCCTTCGGGTTTTGGACGGGTCCCGACTCGCTCATGTGCTTGTTACGTGCTTGTCGATCCAACCCTCGAGGTTCCACCTGAGGTGGTCCAACGAGTTCTGGATTCCCTTGTTCTTGTCCGCCTTCTCCTCGTGAATCTCTATCGCGTTGTACAGGCCCGGGGGCCCGACCTCGTCATTCGGCGGAGGAGGTGGTGGCGGTGGCGGCGGTGGAGGTGGCGGGTTGTCGTCATCCTCAACAGTGACCTCGACTGAGACGCTATCTGACACGTCTTCACTATCCGTGACCGTCAAGACTATGGTGTACGTGCCGCTCGCGGCATACTTGTGCTCCACGGACACGCCGGTCCCGGTCATGTCATCTCCGAAGTCCCATGAGTAGGTCACAATATCGGCTCCATCGGATGCCTGAGACTTGGCTCCGCTCAGTTCGACCTTCAGACCGTGCTTCGAGACGATTTCGATTATCGCCTCCGCCTCGCTCGCGGGCGGTGGCTCCGTCTTCGTAACACTAACGGTCTGCCTTGTGGTGTTCTTGCCACCCTTGTCGTCCGTCACTGTCAGCTCTACGTCGAATGTCCCGGCCTGCAGATAGACGTGAGCGACAATCATGCCGAATCCTGTGTTCTCGTCGCCTAAGCTCCAGGAGTAGTTCGCGATTGTCCCGTCAGAGTCGCTCGATGCGGATGCATCGAACACAACCATGAGGTTGTCGTCATCGTAGCTGAAGTCGGCAACCGGCAGTTCGTTCACGGACTGCGGTTTGGACTTCGGCTCAAGCGATGCTAGACCCACGACCACGACGACGAGCGCCAGGGCTGTCGTCGCGGCAACGATTGCTAGTTTCTTCTTAGGGCTGATTCCTCTCCCTCCCAGGCTAGCAGGCTTAAGACAAGTCAGTATCGCATAAATGCCTTTCCCCGCCTGAAGCCGCAATACCTCGGTTTCCCGTGGAGTTCACCATCGGAAGCAGGGCATGGTCTGCAGCTCGTCCGATGCTCATCAATGTGCATTGCCTTGGTCACGGGCGCTTAGTAGCCGAGATCTATATCGTGAATCCTCAGGCCCTGCTTCCACTTCCGACCCTTCAGGTCCTTGAAGAGTTCGATTCGCCCAACGTTCACCATCCCCATGTCATGGAAGAACCTCATGGCCTCGACGTTTCGGGCGACAGGCCGGACCGTCAAGTACTTCACTCCCTCCGTGCGCGATGCCTTGGCCGCCGCGGCGGCGGTCAACTTGGCGCCGATGCCCGTTCCTCGCAACTTCTTCGTGACGACAAGGGGCTCTATTTCGGCGTCTTCTCCCTCCACAACGAGGCCAACAAAGCCGACGACCTCAGAGTCCTGCACTGCCACCCAAATGCGCCGTGCTCCCACCAGCTTGAGGTGCTCGTCGAAGAACATCCCCGGGTGATCGCCGCCGATCGAAGGGTCATCGTAGATCTCGCGGTGCTTGACCGTGAGCTCCTCCCAGAGTCTCCTGCAGTTCTCGAGATCGGACCTACGATATCCGCGAACTATCGCCGTGCTCCGCTTGTTCCCGCTGCCGGGCATGTATCATCCGATGCATAAACCGTGTAAAAAGGTTGTCGTGACCTCGAATTCGGCCATGCCAAGGGTTTATCTCCCAGTAGCTTCGAATGGAAATTATAATGCGGGATTGAGGATTTTAATTTGGCCACTCCGGATGGCGGCAAGTGCGCGGGCTGCCAGGTAGGGCTCAATTGCAGCGCCAGTGTCCTCAAAGTTACCTTGGGCCGAGCAGAATCGGGCTGCTGGAAGAAGCGAGACATTATCTGATCTGATAATCAGGACAGAAGCTGGATATAAGCTCCAACCAGAATAGTACGATCGGAAGCGGGAAGAGATCACGTCGATGCCACAGTCCTCTTCCTATCGGACGACTCCCTATCGACTTTGGTAAGAGCATGACGGACCCAGCAAGGAAGATACTAGGTTGCCCCATCTGTGGCACTGCAGTCTCCGGAACGGAGCAGAGTTGCCCCAGCTGCGGCGCCATCTTCGAAGAAGACGCTCACTTCGAGTGTCCGTTCTGCGGGGGCGCTGTAGGACGTGCTGCGCTCACATGTCCTGGCTGCGGGATCGAATTCAAGGACCTGCGGATCGCATCCGAGCTCGCGGGTCAGAAAGAAAACGAGAAGAACGCGTCGGACATCGATGGGGCTCTGGATTCTCTGGACGAGATGGTCTCCAGCATCTGTCCATCTTGTGGCAGGATGCTAGCTGGGCCCGACATGCCATGTGTGTTCTGCAGTTCAAAGCCATCCCCCGAACCCTCTAGGTCGTCGGATCAGGCTCCACAACAGGCGCCAGTTCGACCCGATCCGGTCACGTCTGCCCCACCCGAAAGCCCAAGAACACCGAAGGTCAGGAGGGTCCTCAAGGCTCCGCCACCGCCTTCTGAGAAGCCTTCGGCCAAGGAGTTTGACCAGGCCGAGAAGTCGCTTGATGCGCTCTCCGCTGCCGCTGGTCAGGAACGACGCGGGATACTTGTCGGCGCAATGCCCAAGATCCGCCGTTCAGGAGGAGGTCTTTCGAACGGTCTGGGCGAGACCAATGGCCTGTCAAATGGACGGGGAAGAACGAATGGCAGGACGAATGGTCGTACCAATGGTAGGACGAACGGCAGGACCAACGGAATGGTCAACGGTCGCACGAATGGTAGGACGAACGGCCAGGACTTCATCAACGGGACAGGAATCCAGGGCCGGCGGTCTCACGGCGACATGCGTTCGATGTCGTTCGGCAGGCTCTTCGGCGGCCCCGCGGGTCTACGTCTCGCGGCAGTCTTGGTAGTCACGCTAATCACGGTTTCAATCTTCGCAGTCCTGTCTCTCCGCAACTCAGCACCGCCATTCGACATCGACGGGCAGTTCGATGACTGGTCGGATTCAGAGACGATGACCCTGTCGTCCGCAGCGGGCCCTCCTGCCGTGGATGTCGTTGAATGGGATTTTGAAGTCCACGGTTCGGATCTATACATATACGCCAGGACCGACGGGCCAGCATTCGACGCATCTGAGGTCTCAAGCCTTTTCCTGTTCCTCGATGCGGATTCGAGGAACGATACAGGGTATTTCGTCTCCGAGATTGGCGCCGAGTATCTCATCGAGCTGAGCGGGTGGAACCACACGATCGGCTCGTCGCACGTGTATGTCTTCGGGTCAGATTCCGACAAGTATGACTGGAACGCATGGTCATGGATGGGTTCTGTTGACTCCGCGGTCTCCGGGTCCGAGCTGGAGGCTTCCGTCAAGCTCAGCGGTCTCGGTCCCTCCGCCAAGGCAATGCTCATTGCTCAGGACAATTCCGACGGGTGTACGCAGAGCGTGCCAGTTCCAATGACCGGCGGGGTCCTGATTGTCGAGCAGTCTGCTTCAGATTATGTTGCCGCCAGTGATCTCGTGCCGATTTCTAGTTCCACGAGCTTGCTTAGACTTAGGTTTACGTGTCAGGGTGCAGGGGGCAACGTCGAGGAGGTTGTGCCAACTGTGGTCGGCGCGGAGGATTTGTCAAGCGTCCCTTCATTCGACATCAGTCCGGGCCTCTCTCGCATGATCGACATCACTGTGGATACCTCGATGCTGACCGATGGGGATCTCGTGTCGGCTTGGCTATCCAGTTCCGGAGTACAGTCAAGTTTCTCTAGTATATACGTGTTCGGCGATGGTGTCCGGGCATATGCCTCAAGCGCACCGAGCGCGGTCAATATCGACGGCGCCTTTGCGGATTGGGCCAACCGTACTTCCCCCGACGTGGACGCAGTGCCAGTCGAGAATGATGACATCGATATCACGTCGACCTCACACGCCGACGACTCGGAGATGTCGTACTTCTACGTGGATGTGCTGGGAGAGATCCTGTGCGGGAAGTCCATCCCGGCATTCAGGGAGAAGCCCGTCAGCGGAGGAGGAGGAGGAGTCCCGACGACGCCTCAGAGGAAGACCGGCGAGGATTTCTTCAGGATATACATCGACACCGACATGAGAAATTCCACCGGAGCGAGCGTATCTGCTTCCGGGAAATACATCGGTGCAGAGAAGCTCGTTGAGGTGTCAGGCCTGTATGGGCGCGTCACGGAATCGAGGGTTCTGGAATACCAGGGCTCGCAATGGACGGAGACGGACGAAATCGTGAGTGTCGGCAAGGATGCGAGGCGGATGGAACTCGGCGTTGCACAGCTGGGCACAGGCAACGGCACCGACTACGACTTCATAGTGGAATCGTCGGATTGGCAGGGACGGGAGGACCTCGCGACATTCCAGCAGGGCGGCACGCGGTCCGCGGCCCTCAGCCTCGGCGGCGGATTCGATATCGAGCGCTGGATAGTCGATCCAGGCGCATCGTCGGCGTACGCTACGTCGATGTCATACCAAAGGAAGCTGTTCCACGACGGCACGAACTTCTGGAGCATCTACTACGACGGTTCCAACACGATATGCAGGTACAGTTCGGACGGAGGCCTCACGTGGACGAGCAGAGGATCGATATTCACGACCTCGGGCGTCAACGAGGTCTCGGTCTGGTACGACGGCGCGAACAACATTGTGTATGCCGTCGGAGATACGGGTACCGCATCTGCAAACATCTATCTCCAGCGGGGCGTTGTCTCCCCCGCATCTCACACAATCACGTGGACAGCTAGCGACTCTGCTCTGTCCGTGTCGTCCAATTCTCTGGCTGGGAAGAACGGCTTCATATCGAAGGACACGAACGGCTATGTATGGCTGCTTGCGTGCAACTACACCCAGACGACTCCAGCCCGATATGACTTCTCAGCATTCAGGAGCACTTCTACCGATAGCATTTCTGGCTGGACCTATTCCGGCGGTATGCAGTGTGCATCCCCTCAGTCCAATATCTATGGTTCGATAGTCCCCGCGGGATCGGGCAGCGACATGTGGACGGTCTATTCATACAACGGAAACATAGATGCCCGTAAGTTCACTGGTACATGGGGCAGTGGGACTTCGCTTCTTGCGTCCACCACTTCAGGTTTCGAGGATGTCGCTCCTGCCAGCACTGTGGTAGATGCTCAAGGGGTAATTCACGTCGTCTATGGAGATGATCATGAGAGCCCGAAAGGCACGTTCAAACCGTTCATCAAATACACCTACAACAGCGGTGGCTCATGGTCGACCGCTCTCCGACTAGATACAGCGAACAACAACAACGGCAACAGGTATCCCACCATATCACTCGACTCGTCCACTCGGAACCTCTACGTCTTCTGGCTTCAGATCGACAGCATGGCGATTGTGGCGAAGTCGAATGTCAGTGGGACATGGGACTTTGTCGATATTGGCACCCAGACCAGCTACGCCAAACAGTATCTCACTTCTGTCTACGCAGTGTCGGGTGCCACCAACATTTGCTGGCTCTGGACACAGAACACGTCCGCTCCGATCCAGGTGTATTTTGACAAGATCCCGGAGTTCGGAGACATCGCGTACCCGTCCATAGGGATGATTGCTGTTGTCATCCTTGTGGCGAATAGAGCCCGGAGAAGGAAGGAGCAGTAGGCTCAGATAAGATGGGGCTCAGGTTGGTTTGTTGCAGTGCGGGAGAGGGGATTTGAACCCCCGGACTCCTATGAGACAGAATATCCTATCCTGGGATGCCAGGACCTTAAGTCCTGCGCCGTTGTCCAGGCTTAGCTACTCCCGCGGGGCGGTAATCCCCGCGGCCTCTAATAACGGTTTGCGAATCAGAATTTGCTCAGGAGCTCTTCGAGTTTGGGTTCTCCCAAGACCTCGAGGTCGTATCTAACCCTGATTATGGGCTTGTTGACTTTGAGCACCCTGTTCAAGTCTATCGGAGTGCCGGACACGACTACATCGCACTTCGCAGCATTGATCGTGTCCTGCAGGTCCTTGACCTGATGGTTTCCGTAGCCCATAGCCGGCAGGACATTCTCCAGGTGACTGTACTTCTCGAAGGTCTCTTTGATCGAGTTGACAGCGAACGGTCTCGGGTCGATGATCTTCTTCGCGCCTGCCTTCTGCGCTGCGATGAACCCCGCCCCGAACTTCATACCACCGTGAGTGACTGTCGGGCCATCCTCGATCACCAATACCGACTTCCCCTTGATCGCACTCGGGTCGGATACGGTGAGCGGGGACGCGGCTGTGATGATCTTCGCCTTCGGGTTCAGCTCCTCCACTATCTGCTTCACGGTCTCGACGTCCTTCGGGTTCGCCGTGTCGACCTTGTTGATGATCACAACATCCGCCATGCGGATGTTCGTCTCGCCAGGGTAGTAGAGCTTCGCGTGTTCGGCCCTGAACGGGTCTGCGACCACGATGTGCAGGTCCGGGACGTAGAACGGCGTGTCGTTGTTCCCTCCATCCCACAGGATGACGTCCGCCTCCTGCTCTGCCTGCCTGAGGATTCTCTCGTAGTCGACTCCCGCATACACGATGATACCCTTGTCTATGTGGGGTTCGTACTCCTCTCGCTCCTCGATCGTGCATTCGTGTTTGTCGAGGTCCTCGTAGGTCGCGTACCTCTGCACAGCCTGCTTCTCGAGGTCTCCGTAGGGCATCGGATGTCTGATCGCCACGACTCTCCTGCCCTTGGATCTTAGTATGGACGCTATCGCCCTTGTCGTCTGGCTCTTGCCTGCGCCAGTCCTGACAGCGCACACCGCAATTACAGGGACCTTTGACTTGAGGGCGGTCTGGTTGCCGCCCATGAGCCTGAAGTCCGCGCCGCATGCGTTCACGAGCGACGCCTTGTGCATGACATCGACGTGGCTCAGGTCGGAGTACGCGAGGATGCACTGTTCAGCTCCCAGCCTCTTGATGAGCTCAGGGAGTTCCTTCTCGGAGTAGATGCTGATGCCCCTGGGGTACAACTTGCCCGCGAGGCTGGCAGGGTATTTCCTGCTCTCGATGTTCGGTATCTGCGTGGCGGTGAAGGCCACTACCTCGTAGTTGGCATTGTCCCGGAAGTATGTGTTGAAGTTGTGGAAGTCCCTTCCGGCTGCCCCCATGATGATGACTTTCGCTCGCATGCCCTCTTCACCTTGGGGCGCGGGTAGCCTTTGCTTTCTTATATTCTTTGCTCATTAACGAATACTGACAGGGCACTGTGGAAAGGTATTCGTAAGCGGATACCAATCCAGGCCCGATGGCCTACAGGAAGCCTTCTGACACAGAGGTGGTCGAGGCTATCCGGGACGCCCTTCGAAGACACGGGGTCACTAGTTCTCAGCGGAAGATGGCAGAACTCGCCCTGAAGGAGCTGCACAGACACGATCCGGATTACTCAGTGAGCGAGGAGCGGGTGCGCCGATTGGCCATCAAGAACGATCTGGCCACTCTCGAGATCCGCGGTCGGGACACGAAAGATAAGACGCGGTCCGGCGCTTGCCCCGTCTGCGGCGGGAAGACCGCCAGGATACGGAACCTGACGGTCTACGGTGGGACGGTCACGAGTGGTTACAAGTGCGCCGTGTGCGGCTATTGGACCGGGCTGAAGCACAGGGTGCCCACGTTATACGTGTTCACTCCGAAGTAGCGGCCGGGCTCAACATCTTTATCTCATGGGCGCGCTTTCAGAAGTGTAGAGGGGAGACGCTTGAAGCTCTGGGATTTCGAGCGGATGGAGAACGGGAAGATCAAGATCAGCAAGAAGATAGGCGAACCTCTGGGTCTCGTCGACGGGAGCGAGGTCTTCAGCTCGATGTTCAAGTACGAGATAAACGGCAAGAGCAGCTTCGAGATCGTCCTATCGCCGTTCGGCCCGGAGAACTACAGGGAGATAGCATATCTCACATTCCAGGTGAGGGATGAGCCTGGAGCGCTCGCCCAGGCCGCTCAATTCCTGAAGACCAGGAATGTCGACATCCTGAATTCGGAGACGGTCAGCTCGATCCCCAGCGTTGTCATGGTCTGGGAGATGCTCGCCGACCTGTCCTTCTTCGGAGACTCCCTTTCGCTCAAGACTGAGTTCGAGGACGCTAAGGCCTCCAAGGACCCGGCCCTGTCGATGGTGGATTGCCTGTGCGTGGAGGCGTCCGACCTTGCGACGAGGTACACCAGGGGCGCGGTGGTCGAGAACGAGAAGATCAGGACGAAGGCCCTGAGGAAGACGGAGAAGAAGGCGAGCATAATCAAGGACGGCATCTTCGAGCTGCCTCAGCCGTATGTCAACTTCCTTGGGAGGTCGTCGTCGCCGATCATGCTCATAGGGGAGCCGGACTCGTGGATACTGTCGATAGCATTCCTCGACGACGACTCAAAGCTGATGAAGCTATGCGTCGACATACCTGACAGACCCGGTGCGATTTACGAGATCATGAAGGCGTTGGGGGAAGAGTCCCTGAACGTCTTGGCAGGCTACACGAATGTTCTCGTCTACTACGAGCGCATGACATGCGAGCTCGTGATCGATGCCAGAGCCTCCGCGGCCAAGGCCAAGGGCGACCTTCAGGAGATCCTCAGGAAGCGGATCGGGGGCCTCGGGCCGTCGTTCTGTTTGGCGAGCCTCGAGCACATCAGGCTCTGAGTGGGCAGTCCAGGGTACTCCGCGTCGCTGTTGACGCGCATCGTCTAGGCCTCCGCGTCAGAAAACGGCTTATGGGGGAACGGGGTTCTGGGGTCGGGGACGAACCGCCCCGGTTTCGGGGAGGACTCGCGCCGCGCTGGGAATGGAGATGCAACAGGTTTCAACGGACGCAGTCAGGCGGAAGGTTAAGTTCGACTACGTGAGAGTGAGAAACGACCCCACCTCCAAGACGATGGAGCTCTTCCAGCATCTCCTGAAGCAGTCCCAGAAGGCCGGCGTGAGCAGCCAGGAACTCGTACAGGAGACGGCCAACATCCTGCAGAAGAGCTTCAGGCTCAGGTGGGTCATGATCGGCCTTCTCAGCCCCGTGGACGGCTTGTACAGGTATGAAGTCCACGCGGGCATGCGTCCGGAAGCATGGGCGAAGCAGAAGCTGAAGGTGTACAAGTTCGAGGACTTCCAGCTGGTCACTGCCAGCTACAACGCGGGAGAAATGAGCAAGCAGACCAGGATATATCTGGAGGAGGACAACCCTCTGAGCGCGGAGGATATCGCGACTGTCAACCGCCCTGTGCTGATGAAGATGACCAGGAAGTCGGAGGACGAGGCCAAGGAGAACGACTTCATCGACACGCTCATTCTAGGTCCTCGGGACGAGCTCCTCGGTTGGATTGAGTATTCGGGGACGATAACAGGGAATTTCGCCGACCCGATGACTGTGAGGAGCGTCGAGGTCGTCGCCTCGATTCTGGCATCAGCTTTGGGATGTAAGTCCTGGCACACAAGGTGATGTGTGGTCAGTCAGAGTTCCTGCAGACTAGCTTCTTAGTTCTTCTAGCTTGAAATCGAGGGCAGGCTTCAGGCTGCACAGGAGCTTCCCCTTCGCCTCGGTGACTGCAACCTCGTCGTCCGCCTTCAGCGTCCCAGAAGTCCAGCAGACGATCTTGGGGCCATCTTCGATGCTCACCAATGCGAGGTTGTAGGGGTCCTGGAGGCCTTCGGGGATTGCTTGGAGTCTCGTGAAGGACAGCACCTTCCCCTCGTCAGGCCACTCGTCAGGCTTCATACGCTTACCGCACCTGGGACAGACTCTCCGGTCGGCGACGGTGGCGAAGCCGCATTTACATTTGGAACCTTTCATGACGGTCTGCTCCTTGTATTCGCTAGCCCGGACTCCCAGATTAGCACATCTCAACCAATATAATGGTTGTGCGTGCGCCCGCACGGATACTTCGTCCAGGCTTGCAAAAGGATTTAAACTGATGTAGCGCATTCGCATCATGCAGCATAGCAGATGGTTGTACGCGACAAGCGGACGACCTCCCCCCGGCTCGAAGCCTTAGTGACATTCGGTGCTGTGACGTCATATACGGAGGCTAACGATTGGATCCCCTCGAGGCATCAAGGCTCATCATGGACACCTATGCCGCCAAGATATTGGTCGCCTGTTCCCGGAAGCCCAAGCACGCCCTCGAGCTCAGCGCTAGGTTGGACATACCTATCGCTGCCTGTTACAGGAGGATCCATGTACTCGAGAAGGCTGGGCTCATCAAGCCGGTCGAGAGAGCGCTGACCCAGCAGGGAAAGAGGATAGTCCTCTACCTCTCGCAACTCAAGAACGCCTACATATTCTTTGAGGGCGGCAAGCTCAGGGTCAGGTTCCAGATGGTGACTGGTCAGGTCCAGGACTTCGGTGGGGAGTGGAAGGAGATCAAGCTCATCGAGGATGAAGAGGAGGAAGCCGTTGCCGGAGGCCTCCTCAGGCCCATGGAGCGAGAATAGCATTAGGAGTTGAGTTGAGATGGCAGAAAAGAAGGAAGCGGGGAATGCAGCGGAACAAGGAGGTTCGAACTTCCCAGACGAGATAGTCAAGTTCCTGTCGAGTCCTGGTGGGCATTCCCTGATCCTGAGGGGCATGGCAGGTACTGGCAAGACTACACTCGCACTCCAGATGATCGAGGAACTCGCGGCCGTGCAGCAGAGCTACTACATGTCAACAAGGGTTTCGGACCAGTCGCTATTCCGCCAGTTCCCTTGGATGCTCGAGAAGGTCAGGGAAGGCGAGATACTTAAGGCCAGGAAGAAGCTCAAGAAGAGGCCCGACTCGGAGCAGCAGGTCGAGAAGATATTGCTCGGCCTCGCCGCCATCAAGGGCGAACTGAAGTCCGAGAAGGTCAAGGCTCCGAGGAGGGAGCTCACGAGGCTCCAGGGAGTCATCGAGGAGGGCGGAGAAGAGACATTGGCCGAACCCGGCGAGAAGGAAGGCGAGCTGGTCGTGTCCGTCGGCTCGATGATGCCGGAGATTGAGATGGCTTACGATGTCGTCGACAAGGCCCTCCCGGAGAGGACCCTGGTCGTTATCGATTCGATCGACGCGCTCGCGGAGAAGTACGGCGTCCCGCCCTCGAAGCTGATCACCGCCCTGCAGAAGGACCTGGTCGAGGGCTGCGGGACGAACGTAGTCTATGTGCTTGAGACCCCGGACCCGTTGCTCGACTATCTGGGCGACGGCGTCATCTACCTGAGCCTGTGCAACTCCACAGGGAGAAGGATCAGGGAGATGGATATACTGAAGCTGAGAGGCTGCGAGATAGATCAGCCAAAGTACGTCTACACGCTCCTCGGCGGAAGGGTCAGGACTTTCGAGTACGCTAGGTACATGAAGCCCGACAAGCCCAAGAAGTTCGAGGCCGTCGACGACATTGACTCGAAACATGTGTCCACAGGCCTACCCGAGCTGGATGAGATGATCGGCGGAGGCCTCAGGAAGGGCACAATCACGCTCATAGAGCTGAGTCCGGGCGTTCCGGTGGTCGCGTCTTCTTCGATTGAGAGCTCAATCATCTGCAACTCTGTCTCCCAGGGCAGGGGCGTTGCCTGGATTCCAACTAAGAAGACGGGCGCGGAGACCGCAAGGGAGGAGCTGCTCGGGTTCGTGGATGCGGGCGCATTCGACAAGAACGTCAGGATACTCGAGCCTCACGCGCCAGCGGGCGCGCCGAAGCAGTTCGCGATGACCCTCGAGGGCGAGGATGTCAGAGTGGACATGAAGTGGCAGGACATCCAGTACGCACTTAGGAACGCGGGAACGCCTCTGTTGGCTGTCATAGGCTTCGACTCGCTCGAATCCGTCTACGGCCCGGGCGTGCTCGACGGCATGATGGAGTTCCTCACATCCCTGCTCAACAACGATGGAGTGTTCGTCGCGACCGTGACTCCCTCCGTCAAATCGACCAGCAGGCTCTCAGACCTGGCGCACACGCACCTCAGGATCGACAAGATATCCGGCGTCACGATGATCCGGGGCGAGGAGCCGTACACCTCCCCGCACGCGATGACCGACCCGGAGCCGAGGGATTTCAGGCCGAAGCTGGTCCCGATACTGTAAAGAGCCGGGAAAGCGAATACGTGGCAGAGAAAAGGGATGGGGTAGCTTGTTCTCGAACAACCGCTCACTGCTGGTCATGAGCGACGCAGAGCCAGGGACATCGCAGTTCAGCTGTTATCTAGCGGCCTCGAAGCTCGAAGCGGGCGCGAAGGTGGTCTTTGTCGAGACCAACACTCCCCCGGACGAGGTTGTGTTCCACATATCCAATTACGGTATCGACACCTCTGGACTGGAGTCTGAGGGTCGGTTCGCGATCGTCGACGCGTGTCCGGACTCCATGCCCGTGGATGACCCGAATGTCGTGAAGGTCGGCGATTCGGGGGCGCTATCCGAGATATTCGAGGCCGTAACAGTAGCGGTCAATCGGTTGGGCGGGAAGGATGTCGAGGTGATCTTCGACTCTCTGACGCCCCTGTATTCAGGCCACGATACCCCTTCGGTTGCGAGGTTCTTCAAGGACCTCTCGACAATCGCGAAGTTCAATGGTTCCCTGACTTGCGCGGTCGACAGGAGCGCGCTCGGGGAAGAGCAGACCGCGTCGATAGCCTCTGTTGCGGACGGCCTGGTGGAGATGACCATGGGCAGCAACCTGAGATGGTACGTTCGCCTCAAGCACCTCCGTGGGTCAGTCGTCTCGCCGAAATGGATCCCTCTCGACATGGAGCGAGAGCCTCCCGTGGGAACGGCCCTCATGTGGCGGAGGGGCTCTCCTGTAGAGGCCGATTTCTTAGAATAATGGAATGAAATGGTTTCGCGCGCGGCATCAGTGCTTGAACAGCCTCAGTCCGCTGAACACCATGGATATGTTGTGCTCGTCCGCCGCCTGGATCGCTTCCGCGTCATTGACCGAGCCGCCTGGTTGGATGATCGCAGACACGCCCACCGCCGCAGCAGCGTCCACTCCGTCCCTGAACGGGAAGAATGCGTCCGAGACGAGTATGCTGCCCTTGGCCTCCGGACCGGCCTTCATCCCGGCTATCTTCGTGGAGTCGACCCTGCTCATCTGGCCGGCGCCCACTCCCACGGTCTTCTCTCCCTTGACCAGCAGGATCGTGTTGGACTTGATGTGCCTCGTGACCTTGACACCGAAGACCATCGCGTCGATCTCCTCGTCAGTGGGCACTCTCTTGGTGACGACCTTCAGCTTGGTCTTGTCGATGTCGGCGTACGCGTCCGTCTGCACGAGCAGGCCGCCCTTGACCTTGACCATGAACAGCCTACCGTTGTCCCGTTTGATCGGCGTGTTCGTCCTCAGCAGCCGTATGCTCTTCTTCTTCTCCAGGTGGTCCTCCGCGTCGGCATCGTATGCCGGTGCGATGACCGCCTCGACGAAGTGACTGCCGATCTCCTTCGCGGTCT
>Ga0299912_10000834_pt1 | contig 25239 bp, 22 predicted proteins | sample RVTome_2_FD_207667 | JGI IMG/M metagenome (GOLD analysis project Ga0299912, IMG submission 207667) | Soil microbial communities from uranium-contaminated site in the Upper Colorado River Basin, Wyoming, United States - RVT95D214 (version 2) ... | reverse complement strand
CAGGTGAGGTGATGGGGATTTCTTATGACTTTGGTATGGCATACGCCAAGTCACAGATCGCAGCGGATAATGGTCTGCCGACCAGCGGGACTGTATTATTCAGTGTAAGGGATGTTGATAAGGCCCGAGCGGTTGAGGTTGCGCGGAAGCTCCACGAGATGGGATTCAAGATAGTCGCCACTAAAGGCACATGCATGGCGTTTATTACAAATAATATCCCGACAGAGTTTGTCCTGAAGGTATCTGAGGGTAGACCGAATATAGTTGACCACATCGTAAACGGCAAGGTAGACCTGATTATAAATACGGCGATAGGTAAGCCGGCGATAATGGATTCGTTTCCGATTAGAAGAACGGCACTGGATAGGCGGATACCTTATGTCACGACGATAAGAGGCGCCACGGCAGTAGCCAAAGCGATTGAGGCGCTAAAACAAAGAAAAATCGATGTCAAGCCTATCCAGGCGTATTATTAACGGCTCCCGCTTCGCGGGGCCCAGCGACAGGGTTTAGCAGTGAAAGCGGTACTGTTACTGGAAGATGGGACGGTTTTCGAAGGCACGTCCTTCGGAGCTGTGGGTCAGAAATGCGGTGAAGTCGTGTTCAATACAAGCATGACCGGATACCAGGAGATATTGACCGACCCCTCGTATAACGAGCAAATAATTACGATGACGTATCCGCTGATTGGCAATTATGGAATAAATATGGTCGATGCCGAATCGAGGAAGGTTTTTGCAAGCGGCTTAATTGTGAAGGAAAACTGCCCCTATCCGAGCAGTTGGCGAAACAAAAACGCCCTCGGCGATTACCTAAAGAAGAATAATGTCATCGGCCTTGAGGGTATTGATACAAGATCGCTCGTAAAGCATATCCGCACAAAAGGTGCTATGAAGGGTATAATCTCCTCAAGCGAAATCCGCATTTCCAGGCTTAGTAAAAAGCTGGAGAAATATCCAGGTCTTTTGGACCGCGATATAGTCAAGGACGTAACAACAAGAAAGCCCTACGTTTGGGATGAGGGCCTGGTCGACGTATTAACCGGCCAACAGCAGACACCCCTGGCAAGATACAAGGTCGTTGCCTTCGATTATGGCATTAAGCAAAATATCTTGAGGCTGCTTTGTTCACATGGCTGCGATGTTTATGTTGTGCCGGCAAATACCTCCGCCGAGTATGTCTTATCGCGAAAGCCTGATGGCGTATTCTTAAGCAACGGGCCGGGCGATCCCGGCGCCGTTGATTATGCAATAAGCGAAATTCGTAAAATGCTCGGTCGTGTGCCAATTTTCGGCATCTGCCTCGGCCATCAACTGCTTGCCCTGGCCCTTGGCGGAGAAAGATACAAGCTCAAATTCGGGCATCATGGCGCTAACCATCCGGTTAAGAATCTCCAGACCGGAAAGATAGAAATAACCTGTCAGAACCACGGTTTCTGTATAGATATCGACTCGCTTAAAGATAAGGGCGTTCATCTGACGCACATTAACCTAAACGACCAGACCCTTGAAGGATTTCGCTGTAGAAATATCCCAGCTTTTTGTGTGCAGTATCATCCCGAGGCTTCGCCTGGACCTCATGATTCGAGGTATCTATTTGAGGAATTTGTAGAATTAATGGCCGATTGTGGTAATTGACTCAAACTGACCGTTTATTCAATGGGACACTGTCGTAAGTAAGTATTTGATAGTGACATATCGCACTTTGTCATTCCCGCGCAAGCGGGAATCCACTCAATTGATATGTCAATGGATTCCTGCTTTCGCAGGAATGACACGTCGAATCGGTCAGTTTGAGTAGTTGAAAACTAAAAACTCAGAACTCAAAACTAATAACCGCTGCTATGATAGTAGTCATTGATTACAATGTTGGAAACATCAAAAGCGTGTGTAACGCATTTCGCCATATCGGCTGCGAGGTCAAGCTCAGTCGTGAGCCGGCAGACGTAGCAAGTGCCGCCGGCCTGGTCTTGCCCGGCGTTGCAGCATTTGGCTACGCCATAAGCGCTTTGGGCTCTCTGGCCGAACTGATAAGACAGGCCGCTTCTACCGGCAAACCGGTACTGGGCATTTGCGTCGGATTCCAGATGCTTTTTGACCGAAGCAGTGAATATGGTCAGCACACGGGCCTTGGATTAGTCGGCGGCAACGTTGTTCCCATCCCGACCGGTAGGAGAATTCCACACATGGGCTGGAATTTGGTGAAGCTGCCGGATGATATGGATTTATTTGCAGGCTTTGGAAAAGTAGAATATTTTTATTTCGCACACTCCTTTTATGCTGACGTCACCGACGACCAGGTCAAAGTCGCTTACGCTGACTATGGCTTTGACCTGCCTGTTTCGGTTCAGAAGGCCAACATTTACGGTGTGCAGTTTCACCCTGAAAAAAGCGGCAAATCCGGCTTAAAGGTCCTCCAGAATTTTGCCAGAATTTGTGCAGGCGGGGACAACCGATGCTGACCAAGAGAATCATTTCCTGCCTTGATGTTAAAGATAACCGTGTTGTCAAAGGCATCAGGTTCCTGAATCTCCGCGATGCAGGCGACCCTGTTGAACTGGGTGCAAGATATAGCGAGGAAGGCGCCGACGAGCTTGTGTTTCTGGATATCACCGCCACCATTCGCTCTCGCGAAACGATCGTTGATCTGGTGGAAAAAGTGGCGGAAAATGTATTCATTCCATTTACCGTAGGCGGCGGCATACAAACAGTCGAGCAGGTTGACACTATTCTGAGAAGCGGTGCTGATAAGATCGCTGTCAATACTGCCGCGGTACAAAATCCGAACCTGATTACAGAAGTCGCTCAGCGTTTTGGAAACCAGTGTGTGGTTCTTGCCATAGATGCTCGCCGGAAAGATGTGCACCAGCCAAAATGGCAGGTCTGCATAAAGGCAGGCTCAGAACCAACGGATATTGATGTGGTTGAATGGGCCGTGAAAGCCCAAGAGCTGGGCGCAGGTGAAATAATGCTGACTTCCATGGATGCAGACGGGACTAAAGCAGGTTACGACGTCGAGCTAACAAGGGCTGTTACAGAAGCGGTCGATATTCCTGTAATCGCATCCGGCGGAGCAGGAAAACTCGAACACCTCTACGATGCCATCGTCAAAGGCGGCGCAGATGCAGTGCTTGTAGCCTCAATCGCACATGGGCGAAGCTACACCATAGAGCAGATGAAACGATACCTTGCTTACCGCGGCGTCCCTATTAATCTCTGACGAAAAAATGCCTGTTATTGTGAATCGGAGTTTTTATGAGCCGGGAAACCATAGCCATACTTGATTTTGGCAGCCAGTACACACAACTGATAGCTCGGCGGATTCGCGAGCAGAATGTGTACTCGACAATTTGCCCGGCAAGTACAGCGGCTGAAGAGCTGTCGCAATTGGACATCAAAGGTGTGGTCCTGTCGGGAGGGCCGGCAAGCGTCTATGATAAAAGTGCGCTCAGATGTGATCGGAGAATCTTTGAATTGGGTGTGCCGATTCTGGGTATATGCTACGGGATGCAGTTGGGATGTCAGATGTTGGGGGCAAAGATCGAAGCGGCAGCCAGTCGCGAGTACGGGCGAAGGGATCTGTCGATCCTCCAGAGAGATAAGCTGTTTGTAAATGTGCCGGCCTCGACCACTGTTTGGGCAAGTCACGGCGACCAGATAAGTGAATTGGGCAATGGTTTTGTTGTTCTGGCGCAGACAGATACGTGCCCGTTTGCCGCCGTGAAGCATAAAGCGAAAAAGTTTTACGGCGTTCAGTTTCACCCAGAGGTATCACATACGCCCAAGGGCACATTGATATTGCGGAACTTTCTGTTACGTATCTGCAACTGTTCCGGCAGTTGGAGGATGAGCGATTTTGTTGATGAGGCCGTGCGGCAGATACGTGAGCGGGTTGGCGATGCCAAGGTGATATGCGGCCTGAGCGGTGGAGTTGACTCGGCGGTTGTTGCGTCGTTGTGTCATAAGGCTGTAGGCGATAAGCTCGTCTGCATTTTTGTTGATAACGGTTTGCTGCGGAGGAACGAACGGGCAAGCGTTGTGTCAACGTTTCGGGATCACTTCAACATGGGTTTGCGCGTAGTTGATTGGTCTGATCAGTTCTTGACAGGTCTAAAGGGGGTGACAGACCCGCAGCAGAAAAGAAAGATAATTGGAGCAAAGTTTATCGAGGCCTTTAAGTTTGAGGCGGCGGCTATCCCAGGTTCAAAGTTCCTTGCTCAGGGGACATTGTATCCGGATGTGATAGAGTCAGGTGCCAAGGACGGTAATCCGGCGGCTAATATAAAACTTCACCACAATGTTGGCGGGCTGCCGGCGGAGCTTGAGTTCGAACTGATCGAACCACTTCGGGACCTCTTTAAGGATGAGGTGCGGGTTGTTGGCCGGTATCTTGGATTGCCGGATGATATTATTTGCCGGCATCCGTTCCCAGGACCGGGATTGGCGGTCCGGATTATCGGGGAAGTAACGCCAGAAAGGTTGAAGACCGTGCGGGCTGCTGACGAGATACTGCTTGATGAAATAAAATCAGCAGGACTCTATAAGAAGGTATCGCAAGCGTTGGCGGTTCTGCTGCCTGTGGCGACGGTTGGTGTGATGGGTGATGAGCGTAGCTACGAAAACGTGATTGCAATTCGAGTCGTTGAGACACGAGACTTTATGACGGCGGATTTTTCGCGGATTCCCTATGAGGTATTGGGCGTTGTATCTAACAGGATTATAAATGAGGTGCGAGGCATTAACCGTGTCGTTTATGACGTATCCAGCAAACCGCCGGCCACGATCGAATGGGAATAGTGTTCTGATTGTTCTCGCCAAAGAGGGCTGAAAAAGACGATCCTTTGACCTGGGTTACCGCAGAATATACCCGCGCAATCGAGAAATTCGTGCGTGAAGACCCCACTCAATACTGGTGGCTGCACCGCCGATGGAAGCACCGCCCCAAATCCGAAAAACTCTAAATTCCAAACCTGTCGTGAGCAAAGCCTGCACTGCGCGTTGTCGAAGTGCCGAAGGACTGCCGCGAAAGAAAACCTCGCAATAAACCCGTCCCTTCGGCACACTCAGGGCAAGCCCTGGGCCTGGTCGAAGGATTGCGGGGTCAAATATTGGCACCGGAGACCACAACCACGTATTCGCCTTTGGGGACTTCTTCAAGTTGCGCTAATAACTCGGACAATCGGCCACGTCTGACCGATTCAAAAACCTTGGTCAATTCCTTAGCTAAAGCAGCCTGGCGGTCGCTGAATACTTCCAAAGCATCCTGTAGGAAGCTGCGCAGGCGATACGGACTTTCATAATAAATAAGTGTGTGCGGCGATTCCTTGTCGAGCGCTAAAAACTTTTTGCGGCGAGTGCTGGTGCGGGGCGGAAAACCACGAAAAGTAAAGCTGTGCGTAGCAAGGCCGGACAAAATTAGAGCCATCACCAGGGCCGTAGGGCCTGGAATCATTGTCACCTCTATGCCGGCTTCAATTGCAGCACGGACCAGGACAAAGCCCGGATCGGAAATGCCGGGCGTGCCGGAGTTTGTCACCAAAGCGATAGATTTACCCTCTTTCAGTGAGGCGACGATTTTGTTAGCGACCCGGGTTTCGTTATGCTCGTGGAAAGAGATTTGCGGTTTTTTAATGTCGAAGTGCTTCAGCAACAGGCCGGTCTTGCGGGTATCTTCGCTAGCGATGTAATCGACCTGGCGAAGCGTATCGAGCGCCCGCAGCGAGATGTCGGAAAGATTGCCGATGGGTGTCGCCACCAGAAAGAGCATTGTTTTGTCCTTGATAAGGTCAGATGACCCTGTAGGCCAGATTCTTCCCCTTCGACCCTTCAACTGCGTTCAGGGCAAGCTTTTTTCGCTCAGGGCAAAGGCTTTTTGCGATCAGAACGACAATCAGCGGGATTTTACGTATAATCCTTTGCGTCTTTTAGCAAGGATTTTTCGCCCGCCTTTGGTTCGCCTCCGGGTCCGGAAGCCGCAGGTTCGTATCTTTTTTCTTGTACTTTTTCGAGGATTCTCCATATTATGCTCGCTCCGCTTGCGTTCTTAGATGTTCTTTTGCCTTGTGCAATTTCTGTGAAAAGTCGTCGTTTCTAAATTGCGACGTCCATCGCCTGATGGTGATCCAGCCGCCAAACCGGATCAGGCGGTTTCGCCAGTCCCGATACCACCGCCTCCAGCCAAACTCAAGGTTATGCAGGAAGAAAACCAAGCCGGGGAAAGAAAATATGCTTGCAGCTATCAAGAACATATATTTGAACTGATAGAACCTGCCCATAATCTTTCTGGCAGATTGCTGCATTTCTTCCGCGCTCATTGGCTCATCGGGCTCGAACAAAGGAAAGCTGCCGTCATAATATTCCCATCCGACATCGTCGGTCGAGTAAATCCTGTTTTGTCGGGCAAGTCTATGCCTCAACTGTGTCCCGGCCAGAGGAACCGGCAACAAAACCTGCACAGTGTCAATCTTGGCTCTCTTGATAAAAGTCCTGAAATATTTGGCCCGCTCTTTGACCGGCATATTGAAATTCACGCCTTCTGTTTTCGGATAGCCAAAGATAAACATCCCGTGCACCAGAAATCCAAATTTGTGATATATCCTGGTCAGCGACAGCATATCTTCGGCTCGGACGCGCTTGTTCATAGCCGCTAGTTCTTCTTCAATCGGCGATTCAAAACCGATGGCTACCGTCCTGATACTCGCCTGCTGCATAGCAGCCAGCAGCTCGGGGTCTCTGGCTTTATCCAATCTTATTTGAACCGTTATGACCAGCCTTCTGTTTATGCCCTTTTGATAATCCCTGAGCATATTACACAATCTTATCGTCTCATCCCGCTGCTGCCCGAAGAGGTCGTCAACGATAAAGAAGTGCCTAGCGCTGCGAGTCTCGACAAGAAAGCTGATATGCTCAAGCAGTCGCTCGGGCAAGGCGTATCTTGGCTTACCCTTGACGGTGCAGAACTCGCAGGCCATTGCGCAGCCGCGCGTCCTTTCGACAGGATAAATGCTGATCTTCGCGTAGCGAACTAACGAAAAATCGGGTAAGGGCAGTTTGTCAAAATCGGTCAGCGGCTCTCTTGCCGGCGTGCAAACGACCTGGCCATCGCTCAGGTAAGCAATGCCTTTAATGTCACTTACATCCTGTTTGCCTTCCACCGCCCGTAGAAGCTCTTTAATCGTCTGTTCTGCCTCGCCAATAACCACATAGTCGATGCCGCTATGCAGCGCCTCGGCCATATTTTCTTCGGCAAAATGCTGACCCCCGGCGATAGTGACAATGCCTTTATCTTTGTAAAAGCGGGCTAACTTGTAGAGTCTGGGTATGGTGCTGGTCAAGCCTCCATAGAATCCAACGACATCCGCGGGTCTGCGTCGCTGAAGAAACTCGTGATCGGCGCCGATCAATTTGTCTCTTGGCCCGTATCTGCGAAGGTTATTTTCATCTACAACCTCGGCATCCCACCCTTCCATTTCATTCACGGCGGTGGCCACGCATACCGGCCCCAGAGCGGTGGTCGTTCGGGCGATGCGAGAATAAATGTTAAACGCCGGATAAGCCGGAATGACAACTCTTAACCTATGCCTCTTTTTAGATGAATCAAACATATCAACAAACCCGAATCCCAATTTATCGCGATTAAATAAGCCGGTCAAATTCCTTCCGCCGCGAAAAGCGGACTCAGAATTACGCTCGTTCCTGTCACCGGCGACAGGACATCGATGCTTCAGCGTATCACCTTAACATTTCTTGGTGTCGAATCATAACATTTTTCGCAGGTATTTCAAGTCTTGCCCGTCGCCGTTCCGGCGACGGCTAAACATGAGCAAAAATACAAGGGTGCAATTACTCCATCTCATACAGGATAAGTGCCGAGGCGACTACGGCAGCGGTCTCGGTCCGCAGAATTCGCTTTCCAAGACTCATCGCCACGGCGCCTTTTTCACAGGCAGCAGTGATTTCCTCATCTGAAAACCCGCCTTCAGGTCCTATAAGTAAAGCGATTGCTGCAGGCCCAGAACCACCGGCTTGCAGAAGCTCTCGCAGAGTGCGACTGACCGCTTGCGGGGAGGCAATCAGACAGCGGTCAAAGGCACGAAGTCCAGCTAAAGCGTCGGCCAATTTGACGGGACATTCAAGCTGCGGGATTCGGCCTCGGCCTGACTGTTCAGCGGCTTCGGTAACAATGCCTTTCCAGCGGGCGAGTCGATGCGGCGTAATGGTATCCGCCCGGCGGACGATAGTGCGCTGCGTCACCACCGGCACAAAGCGTGTAACGCCCACCTCGGTGCACTTCTGCAGGACCCATTCAAATTTCTCGCGGGCAAGAAGAGCCTGGTAGAGCGTTATCTGCGTGCGTGGTTCGCCCTGAGCCGGCTGCTTATCCATTATTCGGCCCACTGCACGTTGCCGAGCCACGTCGGTTATCGCCGCCACATATTCATAGCCGGTGTTATCGAGCACGATAATTTGGTCGCCCGGCGCCATCCGCAGGACATTGCGAATTTGATGAGCCTGCCGGCCACTTAGGACTACCTGCCCGCCGCACAAGTTTTCGCCCGAAATAAAAAAACGATGCATCGCTTTAAGGTCCTTGGCATCCGTTACCGAAAGTGTGCCTATTATATAATTGCCGAGGCGGATTCCGCACCTGCAAAGGTGAGCTGAAACTACGATTTTGCCAACGACACGCAAGGCCAAGCCAAATATAATGCCTTCTGTGGTGACCAACGGCGAAAAACAAAACAAGGCCTATCTTTATGCCCTGATTGCGGTTTTCTTCTGGGGGACTATCGCTTCTGCTTTCAAGATCTCTTTGGGCTATTTGCCGGTTTTGCCGCTCTTGCTTTACGCCTCGATCACATCAGCAATCGTGCTTTTTGCTTATTTGCTGTTTGCCGGAAAGCTGACACTACTGAAAACCTTATCCGGGCAAGACTATTTGCGCTCTGCCCTGTTAGGATTCCTGAACCCTTTCCTATATTACATAATTCTCATCAAGGCCTACGATATACTGCGCGCCCAGGAAGCAATGACCATAAACTGGAGCTGGCCGATGACGCTTGTTCTGTTGTCAATTCCTCTGCTACACCAGAGAATCAAGTTAAGAAACCTCCTGGCGATAGCGGTCAGCTTTTTCGGGGTATACACTATCGCCACTGGCGGCGACATTTTCGGATTCAGGTTCAGCAATCCGGTTGGCGTAATACTGGCGCTAATCAGCACCCTAATCTGGACTACATTCTGGATCTATAATGTCAGAGATAAACGCGACGAGGCGGTCAGATTATTCCTGAATTTCGCATTCGGCTCTGCCTATGCTTTGCTTGCATTTGTCTTAATGCTGCCTTTTGTGAAAGTCGAAGTCCCAAACGCCAAAGGTATTTTGGGCGCAGTTTACGTTGGATTATTTGAAATGGGGATTACCTTCCTGGTTTGGCTAAAAGCACTGAAATTAGCCAAAACGACCGCGCATGTTGCAAACCTGCTTTATCTGGCTCCTTTTTTTTCGCTGGTGCTGATTTCTTTAGTAGTGGGCGAAAGAATTCTGCCCTCGACAATAATAGGATTGGTCTTCATTGTAACGGGTATAATACTACAGAGACTCTGGAGCAAGTATTAGATTGGAGCGGCAAAAAGATATATGAACGGAGGTGTGCAGAATGTGGACAAACAAAAAACGCCTATTAGTAACGGGCTGCATATCGGTAGGATTCATCGCGGCGGCTATGAGCTGTGCTATGTCGCGTAAACCAGCTAAGGACGAATCGCCGGGTCTTGCCGAAGCCCAGGCAAAAATCGCCAGCGTGCTGCAAGAGATGTCTAAGAAAGAGCAGTCAGCGATGTGGAATGTCACGCCGGAAGACGGCAGATTGCTGCGAGTGCTCACAGAAGCTGTCGGCGCTAAGAACGTGGTGGAGATCGGCACATCCAACGGCTACTCAGCGATCTGGTTTTGCCTGGCTCTGCGGGCAACGGGCGGCAGACTGACCACGCACGAAATAGATGCGCGTCGCGTTGCGCTAGCCCGCGAAAACTTCGAGCGTGCAGGTGTCAGCGATATTGTCACGCTGGTCGAGGGCGACGCCCACCAGACCGTCACCAGGCTAAAAGAGCCTATCGACATCCTCTTCTTGGACGCCGATAAGGCCGGCTATCTCGACTATCTGAACAAGCTGCTGCCGTTGGTTCGACCTGGCGGCCTGATTCTGGCGCACAACACCAGCGATCTCGGCTCGATGATGCAGGACTATCTCAAGGCCGTTACCACCAATCCGGACCTGGAAACGATATTCCTGCACGAGGAAGACATGGGCATCGGCGTGACTCTTAAGAAACGTCGGTAAAACAACCTGTAGGATGGAGTTCAGCCCATGCGGTTTATTGGCACCGGCCCGTGACATAATAAATAGGACTTAATATCGTAGGATGGGTTTGAAACCCATCCGGATTGTTGAATCGGATCAGGAGCTTCAAACGAATGCTGCGTTCGCGACGCCAGTAAATTCGTAATCGTTCCAAGGAATACGATATGAATGAATTTACTACCCTGATACTAATCCCGTCGGTCATGGCATTGTTGGCTGCAATAGTCACGTGGACAACAGTACAACAGCATAAACTTGCCAAAGAGAGATTCAAACTCGACATGTTTGAAAAACGTTTTGCCGTATACAAAGGAGTACAAGAGTTTCTAACGATTATAAGTGTTCAAGGGGGTAAGTTTGATCTTAACCAACTTTTCGAGTTCAGGCGAAAAACCCAAGACTCAACATTTCTCTTTGGTAACGATATTCCTCAATATATCGATCAAATTGACACAAAAGCATCAGAAATGATGGCGACAAAAGAAGAGTATGAACCTCTTCCTGTCGGGCAACAGAAGCATGAAATGGTCGAAGAAGCAAACCGTTTGCTTGCAGAATTAATAGATGAGCTTCCAAAGTTGAAGGAAGTTTTTGCGCCTTACTTACGGTTTGATAAATGGAAATAAATCTAGAACAATTTATTTGAGTGTGACCCCGTGGAACGCTGCTTCTAAGCTTTTCGTTATGCGCAGACTATATAAACAACAGTTAGATGGAGACATACCAGATGGCAAAAACCATATCGGAGGATAGAGCGCTGCCCCTGAGGACTCTTGTGCTCTTACTTTTGGCACTGAACTGCCTCATTTCTGCAATTACGGGGCTGAACTTCTTGAACGCCCGTGAGAATTTTCCTTCATGGTTCTGGCCGGTGTTCCTTTTGGGTATTGTGTCATTGATCTGTATCATCTGCTTCTACATCTGGCAGTTGCCCCGAACGCTGGAACTCAACAAGTGCCCCCCCAGATACGAGGCAGGTTTGATCTGGTTGCTTTTGGTGCTCTCGGTCATATGCACATCAGCCCTGCACCAGTTCGCGCCCTTTCGGCCTGACGTGATTATATTTTGGCCAGAGATACCGGCTCACCTCAATCTCCTGAAGTACAATTTCATACTCACTGCGGGTTCTTTCTTAATAATCGTCGTCCTGGCTGTCCTGTATTCCCTCAACCGTAGGACCCAAGCCGTGACGGGTCTTGTTGTCCTTGCTGCTATCATGCTCGTGCCGAACGATAATTGCCCCAATGACTTCAACCGGCCTTGGGTACAATGGGTCGGGGCCTCACCGCTGATGTTTATGCCAAACTGCGTTGTTCTGCTAATCGGATATTGCGGCTTGCATGGCATTTGGCCGCGTGTTGGTATACTGCTCATAGCGGGGATTAATGCTTGCGTCTTCCTGCTGGGTCTTGGACATTTAACCAGAGTCATCTGGTGAAGATCGTAGCACGTGCCCGCACACAAATAGTCAACAGAAAATAGCGCCGTAGGATGGGCAGCTTCTTTCAGGCTGCCCATGCGGACTGTTGAACCGAGTCAACAAACAAAGAACCGCATGGGCTGAAGCCGATCCTACCACTGGCTCGTGATTTATCTTACTGCTCTAAATTGTAGAACGAGGTTTTGCGCAAGTCGGGCGGAGGAATCATCTTGCTGTGGTCTCTGGGGGCATAGATTTTCTGTAGATTTCCGAGGCGTCCGAGCTTCTCGAGCCTCTCATAGATTTTGAACCAGCCGCAATCTTTTTCCGGGTCAATCTCACATTTTCCATCCGAGGTGCCGCCGCAGGGACCATTGAGCAGCTCCTTGGCGCAGGAGGTAATCGGGCAGATGCCGCCGGTGTAATCCAGAGCGCAGTCTCCACAGGCCTGGCAGCGTTCATCTGCCGGCCAAAGTCCCTGCAATCCGCCCAGAGAGATAGTGTTGGCCGCCGGGTGGACTGTTTTATCCACGACTTTGGCTACCGCCTGGACGCCGATCCCACAGGTTAGCGCCAGAATAGAATCTGCCTGCTCAAGTTTATCTCGCTCGGTGGCCACTCTGGTAGCCACCAGCAGCTTGTTGCAGAGAAAATCCACCAGAACCTCCCCTGCTATGTTCTTGCCAGCTTTTTGTAGCTCGGCTTTAATTTCGCAAAGCGCTTTTTGTCCGCCCGTCTGGCAAACCTCGGCACAGCCGTTGCAAGCAAGCAAGAAAATACTCTTCTCCTGGCCGAGCGACTGGAGGATTTCATCTATGGGCTTATTTTGTGTGTACAGCATCTTCAGTTTCCTTCAGGACTATATTTATAATTTCGGGCAACTTCTGCGCAACTCGGTCTGTTAACTCCAAGCCCCAATCCACTTCGCCTGGTTCCACACCGATTATCACAATTTCTTCAGGCACACAGTTGAGCCTCCCAGCGACAGCTAAGGCATCAATCAGGCCGATCTGGTGCAAACTGATTTTGGAGTCTCCTTGCCCCGCAAGGATTTCAGCTAACTTGTCTCTTTCGCCAGCTTGGAACTTGGCTCTGTAAATCGTGCCGGGCTTTCCGCCAGCCTTCAGTGCATCAATTACTATCAATTTCGTTGCCCCTTGCGCCAATAGAAGAACATCCAGCGCAGCGGTGCCACCATCAACAACCTCCACATCAGCGGGCATGGACTTTTCCTGCAGGAGCGCAGCTACACGCGAGCCGACACCTTCGTCCCTGAGCAGGATATTGCCCAGGCCCAGAATCAGAATCCGCCTGCTGCGGTCCGCCTTTGGCATATCCGGCTCCGCCATAGGACAGAGTACCGAAGACGCGATCTCTGTCTTCTGCCTTCTGTCTTCTGTCTTCTGCGCCTCAGACAACCTTGAATACTCCTAACGTGTTCTCTCCGGCGTCAAGTAAATGAACAGAACAAGCCAGGCAGGGATCGAACGAGCGCACAATCCGCACCAGCTCGAACGGATTATCTTTATCCCTGACCTTCGTACCGATTATTGCCTGCTCGAGCGCTCCGGGCTGGTCGTTGTCATCCTTCGGCGAGGCGTTCCAGGCGGTCGGCGTAATTACTTGATAGCGGTCAATTCTCTTTCCCTTGATAGTGATCCAGTGCCCGACAGAACCCCGTGCAGCCTCGGCAAGACCGGCGCCGCTAGCCTCATCAGGGATTTCACTCGCGACGATAGTCGGCTGCCCAGGCTTTAGCTGCTGCAGCCAACCCACCATAGCCTCGGCAATCAGCTTAGCCTCCAAAGCCCTGGCTGCGTGTCGGCCAAGCACCGAAAACAAAGCGTCGACGCCCGCGCCAAGCTCCGCAAGTGCAGAATCAACAAGCTGCTTTGTCTTTGCGTCACCTTGGACATAATTGCCAACCATCCGCGCCAGAGGTCCGACTTCGCAAACCTTTCCTTTGTACCGTGGCGACTTCAAGAATGAATAAGCCTGTTTTTTCGCCACGTCGGGCTTGGTTTGTCCCTGGGCGGGGTTTTTGCCCGAATCGGAGTCCGCATACCAGGAATGTTTCACATCCTCGGTGATATTTTCCTTGGCAAAGGGCTCCAGCTTCAAATCAGGACAAATTATGCCGCTTTTGAAAAGTTTGCAGTTCGGCAGATCAAAACCACCATACGAAAGCAGCCTTTTGCAGCCGGCGCCGATGCCAAAATAATCATCGTAGCTCTTGGCAACAGCTAAGACGTCCGGGATGTAGATATTATCAACAAAGTCTCTTATCTCGTTCAATCGCCAAAGGAAATTAGTTATCTTATCTTCGGTGGGCTTTTCGGTGACGCCGCCGGGAACTATGCCCACCTCGTGCGGCATTTTTCCGCCGAAGATCGACAGCATCTCGTGACATTTACGCCGCATATCCAGCGCCGTCACATAGTGATTCACTAATTCAGCGTTCGCCTTGCCGGATATTCGATAGTCGCCTTCGTAGCGCGGCACAAATGGATAAAGCTCACCCAGAGCGCCGACGGCGTCCACGTAATCCAAAGCTGCCAGATGATAAAAATGCAGGATGTGTGACTGCAAGAAATTTGCCCCGAATATCAGTGCCCGGATAAGTCTGCCGTTGTCCGGGACTTTCCCATCCACACCAAAAGCCTCATCCAGGCAAAGCGCAGAGGCCGTGGCGTGAGCGATCGGACATACGCCGCATATCCGCTGCGTCAAACGGTTGGCGTCGCAAGGGTCCCTTCCTTGCAGGATTATCTCGAAGCCGCGAAAGAGGGTCCCGGCGCTTCTGGCATCTTTTACCACGCCGGCATCCAGCACGGCTTCGATAGCCATGTGACCCTCTATCCGCGTTATAGGGTCAATTTTTATCTTTGTAGACATCTTAAATCCTCAAAAGTAATCCTCTGGTAAAGGGGCGAGGTGCCATCCGGGAACTGCGGCTCCACGCAGCCAAGACATGGTGAGCCGGCCTTTACGCACCAATTTACGCCGTTGTTCCACTGCCGCAACGGACAATCCGCATAGGTATAGTGACCCTTACAGCCGGCCTTGTAGAGACAGCCGGCGTCGCCGGGCCCCTGCGCAAACTTTCCTTTATCGAAGTCCGCCCTTCTCGGGCAGTTTTCGTGAATAAGGTGGCCATAAAAAAGCTTTGGCCGGGATAACTGGTCCAGATTCAGTGCCTCGGCGCCCGAGAATAGTATCACCGATACTGTGCCGACAAACCAATCCGGATGCGGGGGACAGCCCGGCACATTAACGACCGGCGTCAAAATTTGGCTTTGCTGGAAAACCTCCTTTACACTTTTACAGCCGGTAGGATTCGGCTCAGCCGCAGGGATTCCGCCGAAAGCCGAACACGTGCCCAGAGCAATCGTCAGCAGAGCGTTTTCACCAAGCTCCTCAACGCTCTGCTGAATGGTCAAATGCTTGCCCTGCCGCTCACCGATACTGCCATAGATTCCCCCTTCAGCGGTAGGAATCGCGCCCTCCACGACCAATATGTAGCCGCCTTTTCTGTTCTTTTCGGTGTCCTTGAGAACCTCAATGACGGGCTCTCCCTGGCCAGCCATTATCGTCGCATGGAACATCAGACTAAGCTGGTGGCCAGGCACAACTTCATCCAGCAGAAGATTCTGGATGCGTGGACTTGCCGCGTTGAGAACGGATATAGAACAACCTGTACAACCTGCACCCTGCAGCCAAATGACGGGATAATTCTTAGTCTCGACTTTCTTCTTTGCAGATTCTTGCGCCTTAGCAGCCATCTTTTTTCCTTCTCTGGGTTGGACCGTCGCCGTACCCTCGTGCTTCGCAGCGAAGCGCCGCTTCGCAGAGTAGCAGGCGACGGCTAAACGCTTTTTTACAATCCGGCTCCATCGAGGATCGCCGGCACTTTATCGTCCCAGCCTAACGGCATCAGATGAACACCCTGACAGTAGTCCTTAACCTCTTTGATAGTTCGCACGGCAATCTCTATTCCGGTTTGGCCGGATTTGGTTTTCTCCTTATCCTTCTTCAGCTCCTCAATCAGCTCTTCCGGAACATTTACTCCGGCAACATTTTCGTTCATAAACCGCGCCATTCCGACAGATTTCAGAATCACCAATCCCGCCAGGATGGGCACATTCAAATCAGAAACCTGCCCGGCGAATTGCTTGAATTTTTCCGTGTTGTAAACAGCCTGGGTCTGGAAAAATTCGGCGCCGGCTTCGATTTTCTTTTTCATCTTGATGATCTGCATCTGGAGCGGCTCAGCCTCCGGCGTGACTACCGCTCCTAAGAAAAACTCCGGACTGCCTTGCAGCTCATTTCCGGCCAGGTCTTTGCCCTGCTGGAGCGTTTTAGCCGCGGCAAGTAACTGCACAGAATCCAGGTCGAAGACGCCCTTGGCCTGGGGGTGGTCGCCCAATTTTGGGTGGTCGCCGGTAATACACAAGACGTTGCGGATGCCCAAGCCGTAAGCGCTCAGAAGGTCAGACTGTAGAGCCAGCCGATTGCGGTCTCGACAGGTCATCTGCAAGACCGGTTCCATCCCGCGTTCAATGAGAAGCCGACAGGTAGCCAACGAGCCAAATCTCATCACCGCACTTTGCAGGTCGGTGACATTAAAAGCCGTGACTCTTTCCTTCAGATGTCCCGCCTCATCGAGACATTTCTCGATATTGACGCCTTTTGGCGGACCGATCTCACTTGTCACCACAAACTTGCCGGATTCTAATGCCTGCCTTAGTTTGCTCATTTATGTTCCTTCACAAACTTCAGGAGAACACCGCGTCAAACGCGGGGCTAAATATTATTTAGCCTGCCGTTTTACGGCAGGTTCGCCTGGCGGCTTCAACGGTGTTATACATCAGCATAGTTATCGTCATTGGGCCTACGCCGCCGGGCACCGGAGTGATAAGCGAAGCTTTTTCCTTTACCGCTTCAAAATCGACGTCCCCAACCAGGCGAAAACCTTGCTTTTTCGTCGGGTCATCAACGCGATTGACGCCGACGTCAATCACCACCACACCTTCTTTTACCATATCTGCGGTGATTGTGTTCGGCTGGCCGGCGGCGGCGATGAGAATATCCGCGCGCCCTGTATGCCGGGCAAGGTCCTTAGTGCGCGTATGACAGACGGTGACGGTCGCATTTCGATTGGGCTTTTTCTGAATGAGCATATTTGCAAGGGGTTTACCGACAATATTGCTTCGCCCTACGATTACCACCTCCGCTCCCTCAATGGTCACGCCGCTGCGAATAAGTAGTTGAATAACGCCGTGCGGCGTGCAGGGCAAAAACGCCTCCTCGCCAACGACCATTTTGCCCACGTTCATCGGATGAAAACCGTCAACATCTTTGACAGGATCAATCGCCATAAGAACCTCGGTTTCATTGAGGTGCTTGGGCAAAGGCAATTGCACCAAAATCCCGTGGATTCTCTGGTCCTTGTTCATTTTCTGCACCAGAGTCATCAATTCCTTCTGGGGAGTTTCAGCCGGCAGGCGATTGTCGTCGGAATAAATCCCTATCTCTTCACAGGTACGCTCTTTAGCTGTGACATACGACTTCGAGGCGGGGTCTTCGCCGACCAATATAACTCCCAGGCCGGGCACAATACCCTGCTCCTTTAGCTTAGCCACTTCCTTTTTTAGCTCTTCCCGCATTTCCGCGGCCACTTGTTTGCCGTCTATAATTTTCGCTGCCATCGTTCTATCGCTCCTTAAGATACAAAAACCCGCCAATAAATTGGCGGGCTAAATATATCAGGACTGGTCGTTTTTTTTGCGCAATTGCTCCCATCGCATTAGTTCCGAGACCTTGCCCAAGGTGCTACCCTGGTCGATCTCGGTCATCTCACGGTCCTCTCGCTCGACCACCACCTGCGCACGGTTGGCGATGTCGACGGCTTTTTCCTGGGGAATCACCACCACTCCATCGTCGTCGCCGACCATCCAGTCGCCGGTGCGAATATACTGGCCGCCGATTTTTATCGGCACGCCGATCATGCCCTGGCCTTTAGGCTCGCCAGCAACGGGAGTTATCAGCTTGGCAAAGGCGGGGAATTTCATCTGGCGGATATTGGCGACATCTCGAATCGCGCCGTTGATAACCACGCCGGCCAACTTTCGCTGCAGGCAGCTCTTGGTGGCTTTTTCGCCCCAGACAGCCGGCGGCATCCCGCCGGCATCTATAACAATTACCTGCCCCGGCTCAGCCGCGTCTATCGCTTCAACGGGCTTACTCCAATCGCCCGGATAAGTCCAGACGGTAAGAGCTCGTCCCACCATCTTCACTCCATGTACTATGGGTTTTATGCCGGCCAATTCGCCCGTATTGTGCAGGGCCTCAGTAACATCGGCGGCGGAAGTTTTTGCCAGAACTTCGGCGATACCTTTCTCATCGCCGCGCTTAAAGAAAGTGGTCGCCACCGGAACGCCCGTAGCGATAACCTTCTTTAGAGTCTGCGTAGCTGCCTTTGCATCGGGCGATTTCGTGATCGCGCCGCCGACAATTATTATCGTGGCGCCGGCTCGGATTGCATCCACAGCCGTCTCGGAGTTGATGCCGCCCGCAACCGCGACCGGAATACCGACCGCCGAGGCCACCGCTTTTAGATCGTCAAAAGGCAGCTCGCCCCGCATCTGCATATCTATCGGCGTATGGACGCAAACCGAAAACGCCCCCATCCGTTCGACTTCTTTTGCCCGCTGCGCCATTTGCTCTCTGCTTTGCAGCCCCAGCAGGTCAACGGCGATCTTTGCATCGTAGCGGCGAGCAGCCTCGATACATTCGGTTATCGTGGCGTCGGAGGCCGGCGCGAGAACATGGATAATTTCCGCGCCGGCTTTGGCTGCACATTCTGTCTCCAGGCGACCGGCATCAATTATCTTCATATCGGCGACTATCGGCACACTGGGAAACTCACGCCGCAAAGCGCGAACCGCGTCCAGGCCTTCGCTCTTTATCAGCGGCGTGCCGGCTTCCAGCCAATCCACGCCCCCCGCCGCCGCTTCTTTGGCGACCTTCAAGGCACGGGCAAGATTTTCGTGATCCAGAGCTAACTGTAATACGGGCTGCATGTTCAAATCAAATACCAAATATCAAAAATCAAAATTGTGGAGTTGCCGCTTCGCGGCAACGACTTCCTTAATTTTGCATTTTACATTTTGATTTTTAATTTCTTTTCAGAACAACCCCTGCACTTTTCCGGTTTTGACGTCCACATCAACCTTTCTGAAGGCGGGGTTAGACGAGGTTCCCGGCATAAGGCTAATAGTACCGGCGCACGGACAGAGGAATTTGGCGCCTGAATAGATCAATATGTCACGGATGGGCAGTGTCCATCCCCTGGGCACGCCCTTTAGAGCCGGATCATGGGTGAGACTGAGATGGGTCTTGACCATCATAGTAGCATAATCATCATATTTAGGATCAGACTCAAGACTCTTAGCCTTGGCCTCAGCCTCGGGCGTCCAGCTAACACCATCAGCACCATAAACGACTCTCGCGATTTTTTCGACCCGCTCTCTGAGCTTCATTTTCAGGGGATAAAGGAACTTAAATTCAGACTTCTGCTCACAGGCTTCCTTTACGGCATCAGCCAGCTCCAGAGCACCATCTCCGCCGTCAGCCCAGTGACTGGAAACGGCACAGCGTGCTCCTGCGGCCTCGGCAGCCTTTCGAACCACGGCAATCTCTTCCTCAGTATCAGTATGGAAGATATTAATGCACACGACCGGGTTAATGCCTGAGGTTCGAACAGTATTGATATGATGCAGCAGGTTGGGCAGACCTTTTTCGACGAGTCCCACATTCTCTAATGTATATTCATCAGGTAGGTCTATACCAGCGACCACCTTCGGCCCGCCACCGTGCATCTTTAATGCGCGGATAGTCGTGGTCAGTACCGATACATGTGGCTTGAGCCCACTATACCGGCACTTTACGTTCCAGAACTTCTCGAAGCCGATGTCGGCTCCAAATCCGCTTTCAGTAACGTGATAGTCAAATAGCTTCAGTCCGAGTCGGTCGGCAATTATGGAGGACTGACCCACAGCGATGTTGGCAAATGGGCCGGCGTGCACCATGCAGGGCTGATACTCCACCGTGCAGCACAGAGTGGGGTTTATAGTGTTGCGCATCCAGGCAGTCATGGCACCACCAACCTCCAGGTCACCGGTAGTAATTGCCTTACCCTTTTTATCGAAGGCAACGGTAATTTCATCCATTCTCTTGCGCAGGTCTTTCAGGTCAGTGACAATAGATAGCATAGCCATCAGCTCTGAGCTAACGGCAATAGCGAACTTTGACTGCATCATAAATCCATCCATACGCCCGCCGAGGCCGATGATAATGTTCCTAAGGCTCTGGGCGCAGAAGTCCATGACCCAGCCCATCTCCACACGAGTGGGGTCGATATCTAAGCGTCGCATTTTGGTTAGCCTGTCCAGTTGTTCATCATCGTAGTTGCGTTCGTGCTGCATTCTCGCAGTAAGGGCAACCATCGCAAGGTTATGCGCATTTATGACGTCGTTAATGTCTCCGGTAAGCCCCATGGAGAATTCGGTCATCGGGATAAGTAATGCGATGCCGCCGCCGGCAGCAGTACCCTTGATATTCATAGTAGGCCCACCTGAGGGCTGACGGATACAACCGCCCACATTTAGTCCTCGCCTACCCAAGCCTTCGATGATACCCATAGTTGTGGTGGTCTTGCCTTCGCCCAGCGGCGTAGGGGTTATAGCAGTCACCTCTATGTACTTACCATCAGGCTTATGCTTGAGACGGTCGATGATTTTCAAGAAATCCAGCTTAGCTATTCTCCCATAAGTAAGCATTTCATCTTTTTCTAGGCCCAGCTTCTCACGCCATTCTTCCGGAGTTGGCATGTTTTCCTCGGCAGCTTCCGCAATCTGCCAGTCCTTCATCTTGGTCGGGTCAAGTTTCATACTTTTTCCTCACTCTTAGCAGTTACTATTTAATCCGCCTTAACGACACACTGCGCAACAAAATCGTGGCGGGCTATTATACTTGAAGGACACGCGAATAAGAAATTGAAAATTGACAATTGAAAAACGATAATTAAATTAAGGATATGGGACAGTTCAAAACAGAAGCCTATCAAAGCCTCCTGCGACGTCTGGGCGGCGTTACGGGCGAAAACCTATTTATGATTCTGGGCAAGGTTCAGGACAGATTCGGATATGTGCCCAAAGAGGTAGTCCGCGATCTTGCCGCAAGAACCGGCATTTCGGAGGCGCGAATCTACGGCACGCTGACATCCTATAGGGACTTTAAGGTTTGATTGGCACGGAGGGTTAAAGTGCAAGAGACTAAGGTTTTGACAAACCGGGTGGGCAGGTACGAGCCGCTGGACCTGGATGCCTACAAAGCCCTGGGAGGGTTGCAGGGTCTGCGGCAGGCACTGGCCGGCAAACCAGAGTTGGTGATTGAGCAGATTAAGGCATCCGGCCTGACCGGTCGAGGTGGTGCCGGATTTCCAACAGGGCTTAAATGGGCTTTTGCCGCCCAGCAAAAGCAACAGCCAAAATATTTCATTTGCAATGCCGATGAGGGCGAGCTCGGCACATTCAAAGACAAGGTCTTGCTGGATGGCGACCCCTGGCTGGTGCTGGAAGGAATTTTGATTGCCGCCTATGCCATCGGAGCTGAGCAAGCCTATATTTATATAAAGAGTGAGTATAAAAAGACCGTCCGGCTGTGGGAGAAACTGGCTGCCCATGCAAAGAAGGCGGGACTTTTGGGCAAAAAAATCCTCGGCTCAACCCCGCTTGCGGCGGGGCTGCAGGTGGTTAGAGCCAGGGGACCTTACATAGCGGGCGAAGAGTTTGCGCTTATCGCTTCGCTGGAAGCGCGTCGGGCGATGAGCCGGATTAAGCCGCCATATCCAAGCGAAGTAGGCCTCTTTGGAAAACCCACAGTCGTGAACAACGTCGAAACAATCGCAAACGTACCGGCGATTATGGCCATAGGCCCCGATGCGTACCGAAAGACGGGCGTTGTGGACGATCGCGGAACTCGGCTTTTTTCTCTTTCCGGAGACGTGAAAAAATCCGGTGTGTACGAGCTGGAGATGGGTGCGGGTACGCTGCAAGAGTTTATTGATGAATTTGGCGGCGGAACGGCAAACGGCCAGCCCATAAAAGCGGTGCAGCCGGGCGGTGGAACAAGTCCATTCCTGGCGGGCGACTCTCTTGGGTGCAAACTCACTACACAAAGTATCCGCGAAGCCGGCAGCAGTATCGGAACCGCGGCAGTGATTGTCTACGAGCAGGGTAGAAGTGCCGTCGATATCGTCAAAGGCTTGCTGGACTTTTATGGCGTCGAATCCTGCGGACGCTGTGCGCCCTGCCGACTTGGCGCCATCAAAATGAAACAAATCATAAGAAGACTTTTGACAGGCAAAGGCGCCGCCGAGAATTTGCAGCAATTGCGCCAGATCGGCAAGGCATCTGTGGCGGCTTCGACCTGCGGAATGGGACAGGCCTTTCCGCTGCCGGTGCTCTCGGCATTGGAGCTTTTTCCGGAAGACTTTGAGGCGGCGGTGGTTAAGAGCCGCGACCGTGAGTTTAGCGGTCGCCGGAACGGCGACCCTAAACTTCCTTACCGCAGCGGCCTGACTTGAGAGGCGATGCAACAATGAAAAACGTTTGTTTGCAGATCGACAACATAGAAATCACCGTGCCGGAGGGAACTACCATTCTTGAGGCGGCTAAAAACGCCGGCATAGATATTCCGCATCTGTGTTACGATCCTCGCGTACGGCCCATAGGTAGCTGCCGGCTGTGCATCGTGCAGATAGAAGGTCGTGCCGGCCTGACGATCTCCTGCAATACGCCAGCGGCTTCCGGGATGAAGGTCCGCACCGAAAACCAGGAAATCACAGCAATCAGAAAGACAATTTTGGAACTTATCTTGGCGCAGCATCGCGTAGCCTGCACCAGTTGCGACCGCGAGGGAGCATGCAAACTTCAGGACTATGCTTACCGCTATCAGGCAGACGAGGCGTACTTCGGCCCGGCCCCGAGAAAGCCCATCCGCCCGAATTACACCACCAACAGCGAGGCGATACTTTACGACCCGGACAAATGTATTCTGTGTGGGCTGTGTGTAAACTACTGCGAAGAGGTCCCGATGGCCGAAGCCCTTACCTTCGCTGGCAAGCCGGACGACATGCAGGTATCCACCACATTTGGAATCGACCTTTTCAAAAGCACTTGCGTGCTCTGCGGCGGATGTATCGCGGTTTGTCCCACCGGGGCAATGACTGAGCGAGCGGCTGTCGGCTGCGGGCGAGAAAAAGACCTGATAAAAACGCGAACCGTCTGCGCGTACTGCGGCGTCGGCTGCCAGATCGACCTTGCTGTCAATCCCAAAACCAACAGAATCGTCAAAGTCACGACTGAGCCCGGCTATATCCCCAACAAGGGCAACCTATGCGTGAAAGGAAAATTCGGGATCGATTTTGTCGGCCATCCGGACCGGCTTACCACACCCCTTATAAAGCGAAACGGCAAATTCGGAAAGGCCACCTGGGATGAGGCAATCAAGTTGATCGCCGATCGGCTTAACAAAATAAAGTCACAAACCGGTCCCGATAGTATCGCTGGCTTGTCTTCAGCCAAATGCACCAACGAAGACAACTACGTCTTTCAGAAGTTTATGCGGGCGGCAATCGGAACAAACAACGTTGACCACTGTGCCCGGCTGTGTCACGCTTCAACCGTTGCGGGCCTTGCGCGAGCTTTTGGCAGCGGAGCGATGACCAACTCGATTGACGAAATCAAAAATGCCGGGTGTATATTTGTGATAGGCTCAAACACATCAGAGGCCCATCCGGTTATCGCCCTATACATCAAGCAAGCCGCGGTCAGAAACGGCGCCAGGCTTATTGTGGCAGACCCCAGAAGAATCGAGCTGGTTCGCTTCGCCCAGTTGCACCTGCAGCAGCGTCCCGGCACCGACGTGGCTCTTATCAACGCGATGATGAATGTGATTATAAGCGAAAATCTACACGACAAAGAGTTTATCGCGCAGCGTACTGAAGGCTTTGAGCAAGTAGCCGAGGCGGTAAAAGACTTTACGCCCGAAGCTGCAGAAAAAATCACTACTGTTCCTGCCGAAGCGATCCGCCAGGCGGCAAGGATTTACGCCCGGGCTGAAACCGCCAGCATCATCTTCAGTATGGGCATCACCCAGCACACAACAGGCACCGATAACGTGCTCGCGCTGGCAAATCTGGCGATGCTGACCGGCAATGTCGGCAAAGAATTCGCCGGCGTAAATCCGCTGCGAGGCCAGAACAACGTGCAGGGGGCGTGTGATATGGGTGCTTTGCCCAATGTGTACACAGGCTACCAGTCAATCGAAGACCCCCAAATACGGGCAAAATTCGAAAATGCCTGGAGCCGCGACCGTGAGTTTAGCGGTCGCCGGCACGGCGAGCACAAACTGCCTGAGCGCAGCGGTCTTACCGTTGTTGAAATGTTCCATGCTATCGAGCAAGGCTCGGTCCGCGCTCTTTATATGATGGGAGAAAATCCTGCACTTTCCGATCCGAACCTCAACCGAACCAGAGCGGCACTCGAAAAAGTCGATTTTGTCGTGTCGCAGGAGATATTTCTTTCGGAATCGGCTCAATATGCTGATGTAGTTCTGCCGTCTTTCTGCTTTGCGGAAAAGGATGGGACATTTACCAATACCGAAAGACGCATACAAAGAGTGCGAAAGGCCGTAAAGCCGCCAGGCGACGCTTCGGCTTCGCTTCCCTCGACTTCGCTCGGGACAGGCAGGGCGGGCGCGCGGGACGACTGGCAGATCGTCTGCGATGTCTCTACCGCGATGGGCTATCCGATGCGCTACGCAAGCGCCTCTGAGATTATGGATGAGATCGCGTCAGTGACGCCGATTTACGGCGGAATATCGTACGATAGGATCGAATCGGTCGGCCTGCAATGGCCGTGTCCCGATAAGAGCCACCCCGGCACAAGATACCTGCACAAGGACAAATTCACCAGAGGCAAAGGCAAATTTCACGCTGTGCGTTTCCGAGAGCCGGCTGAGAATCCGGATGAAGAATTCCCATTCATCCTTTCAACCGGCAGGCTATTATATCAGTACCATACCGGCACGCTCACGCGAAAGATACCAGCCATCAACCAGGTCTCGCCCACCGGTTATATCGAAATCAACCGCGAAGACGGCGAGAGAATCGGCATCGAAGATGGCGACTATGTGGAAGTTTCTACGCCCAGAGGTAAGGTCGTCACCAAAGCAAGTGTGGGCGATATAGTAGCAAAAGGCTGGCTATTTATGCCCTTCCATTTTGCCGAGGGCCCTGCCAATATGCTCACCAATGATGCGCTCGATCCGATTGCCAAGATACCTGAATTTAAGGTCTGCGCCGCCGCCATCAAGAAAGCCTGACCTGTTT
>Ga0299912_10000833_pt1 | contig 25260 bp, 19 predicted proteins | sample RVTome_2_FD_207667 | JGI IMG/M metagenome (GOLD analysis project Ga0299912, IMG submission 207667) | Soil microbial communities from uranium-contaminated site in the Upper Colorado River Basin, Wyoming, United States - RVT95D214 (version 2) ... | reverse complement strand
CAACACGAACCTGCTCCTGCTTGACGGTGAGGAGACCATTATTGGCGGACTGTATAATAATGAGGTCAGTACCGTGCGTAACGGGGTGCCGTTCCTGAAAGATCTCCCCTGGTACGTGTTTGGCTTGCGGTATATTTTTGGATATGACAAGGACCAGGTGACGAGGAAGGAGCTGATCATTCTCCTGAAGTCCGAGCTCGTTCCAACGTTGCAGGAGCGCATCACACAGAAGGTGAAAGAAGACAGGGTGTTTGATCGTTGGCTTGATGAGAGATTGAAAGAAGAGCACCACATCAAAGGTGGTGGTGATCAGTAATCAGTCACACGGGTTTCTCAAAAGCGCAAGGGTAGACCGATGAAGAGAACTGTCCAGATATTTATCATGACTGCCATCCTGGCAACGCTGTTCATCGCGTGCAAGAGCGATGAGGGGCCGACCCAGGGTGAAGGTTTTATCAGTGGCATCGTCACTGATGGAGCCACTCGATTGCCTCTTCCCAATGCCAACGTTGAGGCACGCTTGATTTCGGGTGAAACGCAGACGACAACCACGAAAACTCAGGGAGAATACGAATTCAGGTTCAAAAGCATCGATTCTTCCACAACCGTGACGATCAGCCTGCGGAACAACTCGGGATATCGTGATTCACTCGATATCGTGGCTGTCGTAAGGCCCGGTGTCCCGGTCACGAAGGACATACAGCTTACGGCCAAATCGGCGGTAATCGGGGGTGGAGGGGTCAGCGGTGGGAGCGGACTCGCACAGACCATCGCGTTCCTCGGTGCCTCTCCCAGGGAGATCTCCGTGTACGGCGTCGGCGGACTTGAGACGACGATCCTCGGGTATGAGGTCCGTGATTCTCTGGGCCTGCCGATCGACGCAGCCCATGCGGTCCCGCTCACGTTCACTGCTCTGGGCGGACCGAACGGCGGCGAGTATATTTCCCCGCCGACAGTCACGACCAATGCCCTCGGCCGTTCGTTTACAACCTTTAACAGCGGTATCCGGTCAGGCGTTGTACAGATTATTGCGAGCACCACCGTCGGTGGCCGCACAATCACGTCGGGCCCTGTACGGGTGACGATCAACGCCGGATACCCGGATCAGACGCACTTCACGATTGGTGCTTTCCGACTGAATTATCCAACGCTCGGCATCGTTGGCAGCCGCGACAATATCACGGTCCTGGTGGGCGACAAATACACTAACCCGGTCGTGGCAAACACGGCCGTGTACTTCCGAAGCAGCGCCGGCGTTATTCAGGCCAGCGTATTTACGAATAGCGATGGCCAGGGGTCGGTGGATCTGATCAGCGGAAACCCTGAACCTTTAGGCATCTACGCGACTCCCCCTTGGGGTGATGGCTACCACTACGTTGTGGCGCGAACTGTGGGCGAAAGCGGGGCAGCCGTTATGGATAGCGTGCTGATTCTGTGGACCGGGGCTTCCATGATATCTAACGTGACGCCACCGACTTTCAATATTCTCAATGCGGGGTCTCAGGATTTCACGTTCACGGTATCCGATTTCCTCGGCCACCCGCTGGCAAAGGGAACGAGCATCACTGTGCAGGCATCAGTTCCTCCGCCTCCTGATCCATTCGCGTCTGTCAACCAGGTGCAGCTTGGATTCGGCCGGCAGGGGACAATAGTGTTTGAAAGGGACTATCTGTTTCCCGGACCGGGAACGACTCAATTCGGATTCAGGCTGAGCGATGGAACAATAAACATCGACCAGGCGACTGCCGTGTCGATAGCCATCTCCGTCGGAGGCCCGAACGGCACCGCTTACTATACTCTTGACGGTACGGTGAATTAGTCACTCAGTAGTTTTCAGTAACTAAACCGGAGCCCCTGTGTCAGCACACGGGGGCTTTTTTTCTGCTCTGCATCGAACCCGTGAAGTTGATTTTCCACTCCGATTGATGTAGCTTTTGGTTTAGGTCTTTTCTTTTTTTCGCGCAGGGAGTCCTCCCCGTCAATGCCCAAGCATACTGTCCCCAAGAAGTCACAGCCCGACGGACACAACGGCGCCGCACAGCATGCCATTCTCATTCGCGGAGCCCGGGTTCACAATCTCAAGAACATCAGCCTTGACCTCCCGCGGAACAGGCTGATCGTCTTTACGGGCGTGAGCGGCTCCGGTAAGTCGAGCCTTGCGTTTGACACGATCTATGCCGAGGGTCAGCGTAGGTATGTCGAGAGCCTGTCGTCATATGCGCGTCAGTTCCTCGAGCGTATGGATAAGCCGGATGTTGACCTCATCCAGGGAATCAGTCCGGCCATGGCGATCGAGCAGAAGACCAACACACGCAATCCGCGCTCAACGGTGGGCACAACGACCGAGGTGTATGACTACCTCCGTCTTCTGTTTGCTCGAGTGGGAAAGACCTACTGCCTTCAGTGCGGCAAACTCGTGACCCGCGACTCGGTACAAACCGTGCTCAATGCGCTCAATGAGGAAGCCGGCCGCGTCCAGAGTGCAGGGTCCGCTGAATTAAAGCTCATCATCACGTTCCCTCTCCCGATTCACCCTAAAGAGAACCTGGCCGACGCGCTCGCGAATCTCCAGAAGGAGGGATTCTTCAGGGTCATTGTCGGTCGAGAGATGATCGACCTGGGGCAGACAACAGTTCCTCCCAAAACCAAGCCCTCGGATGTACAGGTGCTTGTCGATCGTCTTGTGTATACGCCTGGAGAAGAGAATGGTCGGATTGCCGATTCGATCGAAACTGCATTCGCCTCGGGTAACGGTCGCGCACTCGTGGTTCTTGCGGATTCCAATCGCACTCTCCACTTCAACCAAAACTTTGAATGTCCATCCTGCAACATCCGCTACGAAGAACCTGATCCGAGAATGTTTTCGTTCAACAGCCCCTTTGGCGCGTGTCCGGAATGCCAGGGCTTCGGGCGTGCCGTCGGAATTGACATGAATCTCGTAGTCCCTGACAGAGGAAGGACTCTCAGGAAGGGCGCAATTCAACCCTGGACCACTCCGAAGTTTGCCGAGAACCTCTCGGATCTCGTGAGGATCGCCTCGACAGCAAACGTGCGATTGGATGTTCCCTTCAGTGAATTGACCGGCGAAGAGCTCGAGGTTGTGATGAATGGGTTCGACAACTTTGATGGTATTCTGGGGTTCTTCAAAAGGGTTGAGAAAAAGGCGTACAAGATTTACTACCGGGTGTTCATCAGCCGTTACCGGGGATACACCACGTGCACGCTCTGCGGAGGCGCGCGCTTGAGGAAGGAGGCACGCAACGTCAAGATCGCCGGGCAGCGCATCTCCGATATCGTGCAAATGACAATTGCCGATGCACGGCAGTTCTTTCGGACGCTCGACCTGAGTCACTACGAGGTTCAGGTTTCCAAACGGATCCTCGAGGAGTTGAGGAAGCGTTTGAATTATCTGGACGAAGTAGGAATCGGGTACCTGACGCTGGACCGATTGTCAAGCACGCTTTCCGGCGGCGAATCGCAGCGCATCAACCTTGCGACATCGCTGGGTTCATCGCTGGTCGGTGCGTTGTATGTTCTTGACGAGCCGAGCATTGGCTTGCATCCGCGCGACAATGCACGGCTGATCCGGATTCTCAAGGCCCTGCGTGATGCCGGGAACACCGTGATTGTGGTTGAGCATGACGCCGACATGATGCGGGCGAGTGACGTGATCGTGGACCTCGGCCCGCGAGCGGGTGAACATGGCGGTCAGGTCGTGTTCAACGGCTCACCAGAAGCAATCCTGGCCGAACAGACGTCCATCACCGGTAAGTACTTGAGCGGACAGCTTGCCATTCCGATACCTCCTCGGCGTCGAAAGAGCAACGGGATGTCGATCTGCGTGCGCGGAGCACGGGAGAACAACCTCAACGACATCACGGTGCATTTTCCGCTCGGTATGTTGCTCTGTGTTACCGGAGTGAGCGGCAGCGGGAAAAGTACGCTTGTGCACAACATCCTGTATGCAGGCCTCCGGCGGCTGAAGGGGGATTTCAGCGGCACCCAGGGGACGTTCAAGGCAATTGAGGGTCATGAGTTTATCAGCGCGGTTGAGCTTGTTGATCAGTCGCCCATCGGGCGCACACCGCGCTCGAACCCGGTGACATATATCGGCGTTTTCGACCAGATACGCAATCTCTTTGCCGCGACTCAGGCAGCGAAGATCCACGGGTTCACGCCCGGGCATTTTTCGTTCAACGTCCCCGGCGGTCGGTGCGAGGCGTGCGAAGGGGATGGTGTCGTGAAGATCGAAATGCAGTTCCTCGCTGATCTATACCTGGTCTGTGACGTGTGTAAGGGGAAACGCTACAAGCGAGAAGTGCTCGAGATAAAGTACCGGGGCAAGGGCATTGATGATATTCTCAGCATGACCGTCAGCGAGGCAATGAGATTCTTTGATGCAGAGGCGACGGGCCGAAGGGTAGCCCGGCGATTGAGGGTCTTAGACGATGTGGGCCTTGGCTATATCCGGCTTGGTCAGTCGGCGCCTTCGCTTTCGGGCGGGGAAGCTCAACGCATCAAATTGGCGGCCCACCTTGCCGCACCGCAAAGTGACAAGCACACGCTTTTCCTCTTCGACGAGCCGACAACGGGCCTCCATTTCGACGACATCGCCAAGCTTATCGCCTGCTTCAACGCACTCGTTGAAGCGGGTAATTCTATCATCATCATTGAACATAATCTGGACGTCATTAAGTGTGCCGATTACGTCATAGATTTGGGCCCGGAAGCGGGACGTGAAGGCGGAAGGATTGTCGCAGAGGGCACCCCCGAAGAGCTGGCACGCATCCCGGAATCTCACACGGGGAGGTTTTTGCGCTCTTGCTTGATGCTCAATGAGGAGTAATCGTTCCTATCCAACAAAAGCGGGACCCAGTGACAGGCGTCACCAACTTCGTTTTACTAATGTAGTAAGTTGGGTGTGCAATTACACATGAGAGGCATCGGTGCTGCGATGGATACAGGGGAGGTCCCTCGGCGGTGCTGGTGCCTTTCGCCATTTATGCTACCGGCTTGATATTCTCAGAGTTCTCCTCATCCAACGCCCATTACGGTCTGATAATTGCACGGAGTTTTTTAGGGGGGGCGACTCGGCGGGATCCACTGATGGAGAAGTATTCTCAAGCGAAGGCGGAAGGAATGACCGCGCAGAGGTTAGTATCCCACTCCGAAGTTGAATGCGATGAAAAACCCTCCGAAGTCCTTCTTTGTACCAGCTACGCCGCCGGTGCTGCTGTTGTAGAGCGAAGGAAGTCCCTCACCGAACAGGTAGGTGAAATAGTACCGAATGCTGATGCCGAAGAAGTTTGATCTCTCTGTGCCGAAAACAGCCCCGAGTCCGAGAAAGGCGCCCGCAGTGTAGTGGGCCTGTCCCCTGCCAAGACTCTTGAAGAAATCCACCTGCTTCGTCTGAAAACCGACTCCCGGCTGGTCGGTGATCTCCGTGTATGGCGATGAAAATATCATCGTCGGCCCGACTCCTGCGTTCACGTACGGGCGAAACGAGTCCATGATATCTTCTCTAAAGAGACGGTACTGGACCCCCACCATAAGGGGCAAAACCAGAAAACGGTTGAGCTTCCCGGGAACATAGGATGTTCCCAGATACGGGTCAAACCTCTCCACTTCACGATCGTCCTTAGACTCTGAGAACGATAAGGTCACTAACCCGGACAGGTCCGGCGTGAACTCTCTCCTGTAGAAGGTCCCAAGCCCGAAACCGTTGTTCGAGAGGAGAATGTCGACCCCCCATGCACTGCGATTTGCAGTATCAACCTTTGAAAGCAGGGGCGAGCCGCGCTCGCTTCGGACCGAATCCGAAGACTGAGAGGAAGTGAACGTTCGAAGTGGGAGAACACCGCCGGCCTTCTGTGTCCATGACTGTGCCATTCCTGTTTCAAGGAAAACAATCACTACACTTGCGTACACTGTGAGCGACCTTTTTCCCCATGCTGGCGACTTCATCTCACCCTCCTGAATGGGAATACCATGTACCTTCTCTGAATCACATGCCCCGTTCACACTGAAACATAGGTTGTTTCACTTATATAAACAAGTGGAAGAACAGGCGTGTTCCTCAATGAAGTGCTTGCATTGCCCCCACTCGCAAATCCTGCTCAGTTCACCCTGAAAATTCCGAACTTCAAGTATCGCGTTTCTGGTACAGCAGGGAGCGTCGGATGATCAGGTGCGGCTCCTCTCCAATCGAGCAGTTGAAGCTGCCGCCCTGCCTTCTGTGATGCCTCATGAATCAGATCGAGGAAGACATCCGGCTCGATATGGTGAGAACATGAAGCCGTAAGGAGGATTCCTGCCTTCTTCAATACATGGAATGCACGGACATGCAACTCTTTGTATCCTTTCTTTGCAGTCTGCACATTCTTTCTACTCTTGGTAAAGGAAGGAGGATCGAGAACAATCACATCAAAGCTCTCATCCCTTTCCTGGAGGAATTGGAGTTCTTCGAACACATCGGCCTGGACGAATCGGGCTGTCGAGATGCCGTTGAGTGCCGCATTGGCGGCGGCGTTGTGTACTGCTTGTTCGGAGCTGTCGATGCCGACTACGGAGGTGGCCCCACCGCGTGCTGCATTCAAGGAAAAACCACCATCGTTGCAGTAGCAGTCGAGCACTTTCGCGCCCTGGCTGAACCGTCTGATTGCCAGTCGGTTGCTGCTCTGGTCAAGGAAGAACCCGGTCTTCTGACCTTCGAGAAGATTGACGGAATAGCGTAGGTCGTTTTCGACAATGGTGGTCGGTTGCACCGAGCCGCGGAGAATGCCTTTCTTTTGCGGCAGGTTCTCAAGCAATCGCAGCGGAGATTCGTTTCGTTCAACGATCCCGGTCGGATGCAAAAGGCTGTTGAGTACGTCGCAGATGATATCGAGTCGCACATCCATTCCGTAGGAAAACGTCTGCGCGACCAAGTACTCATTGAACTTGTCGATGATCAGTCCGGGAAGGAAATCTCCCTCACCGTGGACAACACGGAATGTCTGCTGGCCGGGGTACAGCATCGTTCGCAGCGCGAGGGCATCTGCGATCCGCTTCTGAAAGAAGGAGGAGTCAATCTCCTCAATGGACAGGGAGAGAAGTCGGAACGAGATCAACGAGTGTGGATTGTAGAACCCGATACCGAGCGTGAGACCGCTCGCTGCCAGCAGCTCGACTACGTCGCCGATCGCGGGGTTGCCTTTCGTCTCGCGGATTTCGTTGCTGAACACCCACGGATGTCCCGAGACGATCCGGCGGTCTTCGTTTTTCTTCAGGATAATCTGCTTCGTCAGATGGAGACTATTCATATGGGGAGAGTCATCTCGAATGGATGGCAGAGAACGTGCTGCCGGTGAGTTCGTTGATATTCGGATGCATTCTGGTTATATTGTATTCAAAATCTATTCGCAAATCAATCTCATGATGATGGCGCACCCTGAGCCGCGCCTAGCGTGCGTGATTTTCGATGTTGATGGAACACTGACCAGAACCAACGAGCTGATCTTTGCCAGCTTCAATCACGTTGCTGCGAAATATCTGGGAAAAACGCTTGCCCCGCAGGAAATCATCGCGTTGTTCGGTCCTCCGGAGGACGGTGCTCTCCTTCGTCTCCTCGGCCGTGAGAAGGCTCGCGTGGCTATGGATGAGCTCTGCGACTACTACCGCATGCATCATAAGGCGATGGCATCCCTCCACGCGGGAGTGGATGAGGTGCTCCGGTTTCTGAAGGGCCGGAAGGTAAAGCTCGCCGTTTTTACGGGCAAGGGAAATCGAACTGTCACGATCACGCTTCAGGAACTGGGGATATCACAGTACTTCGATCTGGTTGTCTCCGGTACTGATGTGGTCAATCATAAACCCCACCCTGAAGGAATTCAGAGAGTCCTGCGCACGTTCGACATTCATCCCTCGCAGGCGCTTATGGTCGGCGACACGCTCTCTGACGTGAAGGCATCGCGGTCAGCTGGAGTTCGAGTAGCAGCGGCGTTGTGGGACTCCTATGACAGAGACCGGATGGCTCAGGCAGACACCGATCTTCAGTTCCACGAAGTTGGAGAGATGTATGCTTGGTTCCGCACTCATCTCAATTAGCGTTCTGAAGCTTCGAAACAGACACATCATGGTGATGGACCGGTGAGCAAAGAACAGAGTCCCGTTGCCATGCAGATAGCGCGGTATGGACTTCCTCTCATCATTCTGATATTCTACGTCACCGTATCGCTAGCGTTCGCTTACACGCCGGAGAGCACATTCCTTTTTTTGCAGGCGGCGGGGGGCGTGCTCTTGCCGGACCATGCAGGATCATCCCCGAGTCCTCTCTGGCATCTACTGGTGACAGTCGGAGGATGGCTGCGCCTTGACGAGGTGCTCACGGTGAAGGTGTTCAGCTTGCTGTTCTGCTCTTTCGCTGTTCTGTGTGCGTACCTGTTTGCCGTTGAGGCGATTTCTGATCGCGTCGCCGGGCTGTTTGTGGCCCTGTGTGTTGCGGTTGAGCCATGGCTGCTCCAGCTCGGTCCCTCCGGAAATGCGTTGAGTCTCGCCCTGGCGTTGAGTCTCGCCGTACTGCTCTTCACGAAGCGGGGTGACTATCACGTGGCTTCGCTGCTTGCAGGGCTCTGTACGTTGGTGCTCTGGCAGGGCGTCGGATTGTTGTTTGTTGTGGTGGCAGAGATGTTCCTCAATCCGGCTGTGAGGAAGCAAGGTCTGAGACCGGTAGCCACTGCCTTACTTCCATTTCTTTCAGTCGTCGTGGCGTGGCTCATTTATTGTATTGTCTTTGTTGTCCCTGCCGTGCCGGCTCTTGTTCCCTTTGGGGAGTTTCCGAAAGCGTCGATTCCAGAAGTTGTGGTGCTCGTCCTCCTCGGTGGTATGATGGTGGTGGGAATCGCAGCGTGGGCGAAGTTGACAGGCCACGCCGGATACCTCGTGCGGATGAGCATCAGCGCGTGGATGTGGATTGTTTGGCTGACTGTTGCCTCGGCTATAAGCGGGGTTGAGATTGCACTGCTGGCCATCCCGGTTCTTGTGACGTACGCGTTTTTTGGACTGAAGATTCTGCTCATTGCGGTTCGGAGCGAACACCTGTTGTACACTGCGGCTCTTGTACTCTCTGTTGTGTTTATCCTGGAGTGTCAAATGCAGTTCACTTCAATGACACGGCCCTTGATGAGGGACTCAATACAGGCGTCCCAGGTGCTGAAAACAGCCGCATCCTGGCTGCGCGGGGTTGCTGACAATGAGGCTACGGTTGCAGCCGAGAAGCCTGGGATTGTCGGGTTCTACTCGGCACGGTCAACACGTCCCCTTGAGAAGGATGCAGTTGCGAACACCGATTTCATCGTGACAGCGGCACGCAAGGTGCAAGGCTACGATGTTGTATACTTGCCCGGACAAGGAGACTCTTCCATGATTGAGGGACCGCATTCGCATGTTGCCGTCTGGAGGAGAAAATGAAGGCGCTCTCAGTCGTATATCCGCTCTGGTTTTGTCTGCTGGTAGTGGAGCTGCCGCTCCTTGGTGGTCCTGAGGGGGCTGATGACGAGAAAGCCCCGCGCGTGCGGGGGTTGTCGGTGTACGGAATGGATAACGAACAGAATCTTCCGGTCATCGTCCGGGATAGTATCGACCGGCATGGTAAGCCGGTGCGTCCTCAGCAGTACATAACCATTCAGTTTGATATCCTTGCTGATGATCCGCCGGAAATGAAGATAAAGTTCTTTCATTGTGACCGTGATTGGAAGCCGGATGTGAATCTCTTTGTGCAGGATGAGATCCACAACACGTCGTTCGTGCTTGATTTCCAGACAGCGCCGAACGGTGTCAGCAATTATCGCTATCGTTACATCAATCGCTTTCCTGACACGCAGGATGTAGTGCGGTTCGATTATTCGGGAAAATGGATATTTACACTTACGGACAAATCGGAGAGCACGGTGTTTGGCGGTGGGCGTTTCATCGTCGTGGACAACTCAGCTCCGACCCGTCTGTCCGTCGTGAATGAGTATCTCACCGAGAACTCATCGCCGCTGAACCAAATCCACAAGGCCATTGTCCACGTGACGTTGCCGAGTGAGGTGGAGGGTTCCTACTTCACGACCGTTGATGTGCTTCAAAACAGAAGATTCGATCATTCGTTTCGCATCGGTGTGAACGACAGAGATCCGTACACGTTCGTTGAAGGGTACGGTACCGGTGAAAGGACATTCGGTGTCTCCGACATCTATCCCGGCAACGAATACCGTACCCTTGACATCGGCAATGCCACTCGGTATCGGAACAGAGACGTCGTCCGTCTCGTCGAGGGTGCGGACCAGATGCGCTCCTTCTGGCGAACCGGGCCTGACAGAAATGGTACGGCGGTCCTCAACAGGTTTTCCGGCATTAATTCAGACTACCTGGAGGTGCTGTTCCGGCTCGATCTGACAGGATCGGATCTCCGCTCAGTGACGGCCGGTGGACGTGACATCTATCTTGTTGGGCCGTTCAATCAGTGGGAACCAACTCCGGACTATCGGCTTGCGTACGATGAGACTGAACATTCGCTTGTGACCGTGCAGCTGCTCCGGCGGGGAGTTTACGACTACCAGTACGTGACTGGTATCTGGGATGAGGCAACACAGACCGTCACGCAGCAGGACTGGCTTGTCCTCGAGGGAAATGACTGGCGAACCTCGGATGTCTACACCGCTCTCGTTTACTATAACGATCCCCGGTTTGGCGGGTTCGACCGCATTGTGGGTTTTGCGCAGGCCACCAGCGTTGCAGCCTTGCCTGGTTCCCAATAATCGAAAGGATATCCTGTGGAGCGAGTACGAATTGGCGTTGTCGGCGTCGGCCACCTGGGCTCGCTGCATGCGAAGATGTTATCAGAGATTTTCACAGTGGACTTCGTGGGTGTGTACGACATCGATTCCAGGAAAGCGCAGAAGGCCGCAAAGGAATTCAACACGACGGCGTTCCGCACCATTGACGAGCTTGTGGTGAACGCGGATGCTCTCACCGTTGCAACGCCAACAACCACGCACTTCAACGTCGCCCGCACAGCACTGACGGAGGGGAAACATCTGTTCATCGAAAAGCCGATTACCGAGACGATTGCCGAAGCTGCGGAACTCATCCGCCTTGCATGTGACAAGGGTCTCTACATCCAGGTGGGTCATATCGAACGGTTCAACCCTGCGATTCTTGCACTTGAACATCACGACATCAGGCCGATGTTCATCGAGTCACACCGTCTGGCGCAGTTCAACCCGCGGGGAGCCGACGTAGCCGTTGTGCTTGATCTCATGATACACGACATCGACCTTATCCTGAGTTTTGTCCACTCTCCCGTCGTACGGGTCGATGCAAGCGGCGTGGCGGTGGTCTCCGACAGCGTGGACATTGCAAACGCGAGGCTCCAGTTTGAAAACGGGTGTGTGGCAAATGTGACTGCAAGCCGGATTTCCCAGAGGAAGATGCGCAAGATGCGGCTCTTCCAGCGCAACGAATACATTTCCATAGATTTCTCTGAAGGCCTCTCCGAGGTCTTCACTCTCCTTGACGACAATGCGAGCGCCGAGGGAACTATTCTGTTGGGCGAGCTTGGGTCCGGGGCGAGGAAGCGGAAGATTGTGTACGAACAGCCGGAGGTGAAGGAGGTGAATGCGTTGAAATACGAGCTGGAATCCTTTGCGCGTTCTATTCGCGACAACGTACCACCCCTTGTGACTGCCGAAGATGGCAAGCGCGCACTGGAAGTGGCGAACATCATCATGACAAAGATCAGTCAGCAGAAGTTCGTCTAGGGCATGAAGGTACAACGGGACAGTATATCGCTCACACATCCGCTTCTGAAAGCGATCGGTTCTCTCGCTGACGCGGAGCAGCTTGAGGTATACGTGGTGGGGGGATACGTGCGCGATGCTCTTCTCGGACTGGGGGACCGTGACATCGATATCCTTGTTCTCGGCGACGGCATTCGGTTTGCTGAGCGGGTTGCCCGGGAGCTCGGAGGCAAGACCGTGGTTGTACACGAGAAGTTCGGTACTGCCACTGTCCCTCTGGAGATGGGCAAGGTGGAGTTCGTCGGCGCGCGACGCGAGCGGTACGAGGCGTCATCACGCAGTCCGCAGATCGCTGTGGGAACACTTGAGGAGGACTTGCTCCGGCGCGACTTCACCATCAATGCGCTGGCCGCTTCTCTCAACGAAGCCCGGTTCGGCGAGTTGATCGATCCGTTCGAGGGGCGAAGGGACCTGAAGCGGAAGCTGCTTCGCACGCCGCTGGACGCGCTGAGAACATTCGATGACGATCCGCTCCGCATGATGCGTGCGATCCGCTTCGCTTCGCAGCTGGGCTTCTCGATCGACCGCAAGGCGCTCGATGCCATTAAGGAAATGAAGGGACGCCTTGCGATCGTTTCCCAGGAGCGGGTCACCGATGAGTTTCTCAAAACACTGAAGACAATCAAACCGTCTGTCGGTCTCTATCTCATGTATGAAACGGGCATAATGGACTTTGTCTTCCCCGAGGTCGCGCATATGGCAGGCGTTGACCAGCGCCGTGACTACCACCATAAGGATGTCTTTCTTCATACGTGCATCGTTGTCGACAATATCTCTGAGACGACGGACAATGTCTGGCTGCGGTTTGCAGCCCTCGTCCATGACATCGCCAAACCGCGGACGAAGGTGTTCAAGGAGGGCACCGGATGGACGTTCCACGGACATGAGGAGGTCGGCGCACGGATGATCAAGGGGATTTTCCGGAAGCTCAAAATGCCTTTGGAACCTCTTCCCTATGTAGAGAAATTGGTACGTCTCCACCTGCGTCCGATGGTCCTCGTCGATGAGGTCGTGACCGATTCTGCGGTTCGGAGACTGGTGTTTGAGGCTGGAAATGATATTGATGATCTGATGAAGCTGTGCCGTGCGGATATCACCTCAAAAAATCCTTCACTTGTGTCGAAATACCTCAGGAATTATGATATTGTTATGAGGAAGATCGTCGAAGTAGAGGAGAAGGACCGGCTGCGCAATTGGCAGCCTCCTGTCCGTGGTGATGAGATAATGGCCGTGTGTGGCCTCGAGCCCGGAAAGATGGTCGGAGTCCTCAAAAAGGCCATCGAAGAAGCGGTTCTTGACGGGATAATCCCGAACGAACACGATGCGGCCCTGGAGTATCTGATGAAAGCAAAGGATGAGATTTTGGGGCGTCCGACATAGCCCCTGTAGGCAAATTCGCGAAACTTTTCCCCCCGCAAAGCGTTAAATTACGGAAAGTAGTAATTTCTTGGAGTTTGACATGCGAGAACACACAACCATAGGCGTTCTGGTCCTTTCGACCCTTATGCTTCAGGCCGCGGCGATGAATGCCCAGACAAAGAATCTTACGCTGGACCAGTCGGTGCAATCGGCGCTCGAACTAAATCTGCAGGTGGCCCAGGCACAGAACAATGTTGAGTCTGCCCAGAGCCGCGTGCTGGCCGCGTACGGCAGCTATCTGCCGACATTGTCGGCCTCTGCCGGGTGGAACAGGTATCAGAACGACCGCCCGGGGACCTCGCCGTTCTATGTCGGCGGGCAACTTATTCCCGGGACATCCGGGTTTAGTGTGAACAACAACTTTCAGACGAGCCTGAGTCTCGACTATACAATTTTCGATGGTTTTGCACGAGAAGGGAACTTCAACCGGGCGACTTCGAATTCAGTGTCGACTGAGCATCAGTCCTCACGAACGCGCCAGTCAACAGTCTTCCAGGTCGAAAGCACCTATCTCAACGTTCTGCGGAACGAGCAGCTTGTGAAGGTGGATGAAGAGAACCTCAAGCGAGACCGCCGTCAGCTCGAGCGTATTACCGAATCAAACCGGGTTGGCGCGCTGTCGCTTGCCGACGTGTACAGGCAGCAGTCCCAGGTGGCGGCGGACGAGCTTAGTCTGATCACAGACCAGAACAACTTCGACAAGGCAAGGGCTGATCTGCTGGCATTGATCGGTCTCAATGTGGCTGAGGAATACACATTTAGTGACCCGACAATATCGCCTGAGCTGTCTCAGGCGGAGCTTGATTCGACACTGAACAAATACAGGAACTTCAGAGATATTTCCGAGCGTGCAATGATTGCGCGTCCGGATTATTTGGGTGCGCAGGAGGCACTCCATGCCGCGGAATCAGGAGTCAGCGTTGCGCGCAGCGGGTACTTTCCCTCGGTCAGCGCATCCGCAAACTATGGCCTCTCCAACACTGAACTCTCCACCATATCGGATAACAAGAGCTTGAGCTGGGGGCTCAATTTCCGCTGGACCCTGTTTGATGGGTTTTCAACGAATCAGTCACTTCAGACGGCAGCTGTGACCAGAAGGAATGCTGAGCTGTCACTTGTTCAGGCCGAACGGGATATCAATGTTCAGCTGAAAAAGGCATTGTTGGATCTTGAAGCAGCGAGAAAGCAGTATGAGGTGAGTCAAAAGGGGCTCACTTCGGCAACAGAAGATAGAAAGATCGCGGAAGAGCGCTACAACCTGGGAGCGGGAACTCTTCTTGATCTGCTCACGGCGAATGCAGGTTTGGTGCAGGCGGAGGCCAACAAGGTAAACGCAGTGTACAATTACATAATTGCAAAACGCAATATCGAGTACGCCATTGGCGAGCGGGTGTATTAGTCGGTCGATGCGATCACTCGGAGGAGAACAGTGAAATGCCAAACAACGGTAAGAAGTCGAAAAAGAAGATCGTCATCTTCTCGATTCTTGGTGCAATTCTCATTGCACTCGGGCTCATCGTGTTTCTCGGAAGCAAGAAGGAGCCCATATTCCCGGTGCAGGTTGAGAAGGCGGCAAAAAGGACGATCACGCAGCTTGTGACGGCGACCGGAAAAATCCAGCCCGAAGTGCAGGTGAAGATCTCGCCCGAGGTGAGCGGAGAGATTGTTGATCTGCCAGTGAGGGAAGGACAGAAAGTGAAGAAGGGGGACCTTCTCTTGAAGATCAAGCCCGATGCGTACATTGCGAACCGTGATCAGTTCTCGGCGGGTCTCCTGCAGGCAGAGGCGATCCTGAAGAAAACCGAATTGGAGTTCAAGCGTATTGAGAATCTCTTCAAGAAGGGCCTCGTCTCTGAGTCGGAACACGATCAGGCCCGTGCGTCCTACGAGGGCAGCAAGGCGGCATATGCCCAATCGAAGGCATCGCTCGATCAGGCACAGGAGAATCTGAGGAAGACGACAATCCATTCACCCATGGACGGGACGGTGAGCCAACTGAACTCTGAGTCGGGCGAGCGCGTCCTTGGAACCAGCCAGTTCCAGGGAACCGAAGTCATGACCATCGCTGATCTCTCTAAAATGGAAGCTCGCGTCGATGTGAGCGAAAACGACGTCACGCGCGTGTCCACAGGCGATACCGCAAGGATTGCTGTGGATGCCTTCCCGAACAGAAAGATCACGGCCGTCGTTTACGAGATTGCCAACACGGCGAAATCCAAAGGGCTTGGCACGCAAGAGGAAGTGACGAATTTTGAAGTGAAAATGAGGATTGTGGACAAAGACGTCTCGTTGAGGCCTGGCATGTCCATGACGGCCGATGTTGAAACCGAAACCAAGCACGACGTGATAGCGGTCCCGATTCAGTGCGTGACGACACGTGTTCCAAAAATGGAAACGCAGGGGGGAGAGGGCGAGGACCAACAGGCTGCGCAGTCGTCGAAGCTGACCAGCGTGAAGAAGAAGAGTGAGATGAAGCCAAAGGAGATTGTGTTTGTGGTTGACGGCGGGGTGGTCAAGTCGGTCCCGGTGCGGCGTGGAATCAGCGACGATACACATGTGGAGATTCTCGAGGGTGTGAACGAGGGAGCACAGGTAGTGTCAGGATCATACAAAGCGATTAACCGCGAGCTTGACGATGGCTCTAAGGTTCGCGTCGAGGAGCCCAAAAAGGGACCGGGCGGTAACAAGTCGAAAAGTAGCGCGACGTGACAAGCGCCATCGATGACATGGGAACAAAGGAGTGAGAATGGATTCGACGATTCATTTCGAACAAATTACGAAGACGTATGATATGGGTGGTGCCGAGGAGGTTCATGCCCTGAGGGGGGTGTCCCTCGACATTCACCCGAATGAGTACGTTGCGATCATGGGTCCCTCGGGATCGGGGAAATCGACGCTCATGAATATCATTGGATGTCTCGACACGCCAAGCTCGGGTTTGTACCAGTTTAACGGCGTGAATGTCAGCGACATGAACGACAACGAACTGGCAAAGATCCGCAACAGGGAGATCGGATTTGTATTTCAAACGTTCAACCTCCTTGCCCGCTCCAATGCGCTTCACAACGTCGAGCTCCCTCTGATCTATGCGGGGGTGCCTGCAGCCGAGCGGCGGCGGCGTGCGAAAGAGACCCTTGACCATGTGCAGCTTGGAGACCGGGTTCATCACAAACCGAATGAGCTCTCCGGCGGCCAGCGCCAGCGCGTCGCGATCGCACGTGCCCTCGTTACCCACCCCTCCATCATCCTTGCCGATGAACCGACTGGAAATCTCGATTCGAAGACGGGCGAAGAGATCATGATGTTGTTTGAGGAACTGCATCACCAGGGAAATACGATCATCCTTGTCACACACGAGGCGGATATAGCAGCGCACGCCCATCGTGTGATTCGTATCAGAGATGGGAAAGTCGAGCACGACGAGCTGGTCACAGGGCGGAAGACGTACGCAACAGCATAGGGCCTCCCGATTCCAAGGAGCATGGAATGTATTTTTTGAATGAATTGAAAGAAGGTCTGGGCATCTCGTTTCGCGCAGTACGCGCGAACAAGATGCGTTCGGTCCTTACCACCCTCGGCATCGTGATCGGCGTCGTGTCTGTAACATTGATGGCAACTGCCATCGAGGGTGTAAACAGGGCCTTCGACAAAAGCGCGGAGGCGTTCGGCACCGATGTCTTGTACATCCAGAAATTCCCCTGGGTGAGCAACGAGGACTGGTCCGTCTATAATAACAGGCGCAATATTGAGCTCAAGTACGCCGAGAGGGTCGAGCGCCATGCTACGCTTATCGATGCAGTTGCACCTGTGGTATCGACGATCCGAAAGGTGACGTACGGCGACAATGCGATGGATGATGCGTTTATCACCGGCACGACCGATCAGTATCTGAGAGCAGCCGGGTTCACGCTGTCTGACGGAAGGTTCTTTACCCCGGAAGAGGCGAGCGGCGGTCGACTGGTCTGTGCTATCGGTGCCACTGTGGCGGAAAATCTTTTCCCGAACGAGGATCCTGTCGGCAAGACGATCCGTGTCGAGGGTTACCCGCATACGGTTGTAGGCGTGTTCGAAAAGCAAGGGGGGATGTTCGGGCGCTTTACCGCTGACGGAAGAGTTGTTATACCCATGAATTCTTTCCAGACGCATCTCGGGGGACGGCGCGACGTCACAATCCAGGTCAAGGTCGCAAACCTAAAGATCATGGAAGACGCCAAGGTTGAATTGGAGGGTATCATGCGGCAGGCACGTGGACTGGAACCCGGTCAAGCGAATGATTTTAATATCAATCAGCAGGAGCTTCTGACCCAGGCATTCGAGCCGATCAGTCTAACCATTGCTGGCATCGGCTTGTTTATTACCGGTCTCTCACTGTTTGTCGGCGGAATCGGGATTATGAATATCATGTTCGTCTCCGTGACGGAGCGGACGAAGGAGATTGGGCTGCGCAAGGCAGTTGGCGCGCGACGCCGAACAATTCTCATGCAGTTCCTGACCGAAGCGGCCGCCCTCTGCCTGATCGGCGGATTGATCGGGCTAGCAATCGCGTTTCCGTTGAGCTTTATTATTGATCAGTTCCTACCAACAGCCATGCCGCTATCGGTGGTGTTTATCTCCATCGCCATCTCGTTGGTCGTCGGACTGATCTCGGGTTTCTTGCCCGCGTACCGGGCGGCTCGGATGGACCCTGTGGAGGCACTCCGCTATGAGTAAGGTCGCGATGGAATGGGCGGGCCTCAAGGAGAGCCTGTTCATGGCTCTGAATGCTATTCGCGCCAGCAAGCTTCGCTCGATCCTGACATTGCTCGGCATCGTTGTCGGCGTCTTTTCCATTATCTCTGTCATGACTGCCATGGGTGTGCTGCGCAACAGCATCGAGGACGGAATCACACAGCTTGGTGCCAACACGTTCCAGATCCAGAAGTTTGCCCCTGGGTTCGGCGGCGACCGCCGCCACAGGTTCCGCAACAGAAGGAATCTTACCTATGAACAAGCCTTGCAGGTGAAGGAAAAAATGACGCTCGCCGAAGCGGTGGGCATAGAGAGCTGGAGGTTTGGACGGATAGTGTTCTGGCGCGATCAGAAAACGAACCCGAACGTAAGTATCGCCGGTGAGAATGTGGAAGGAATTGCAACAAACGACTGGAATGTCGACAACGGGAGAAGTTTCAGCAGCGAGGACATTACTGTGGCTCGCCCCGTTGCACTCCTGGGCAATCCGGTAGCCGACAAACTGTTTCCGCCAACCGTGAATCCCGTCGGTGAGACCGTTCGTATCGACGGTATGCTGTATCAGGTGATCGGCGTCTTTGCCAAAAAGGGAGGAGCGCTCGGCGGAAACCAAGACAATATCCTCATCATTCCTATCAGCACGTACTTCCAGAAATACGGAAAGGCGAACGAGAGCGTCCATATTATGGTGAAGGCATTGAATCGGGAAGTCATGGATGATGCTGTAGAACAGGCGCGAATGATTCTCCGTGCCGCACGGAATGTGGCACCGGGGGACGAGGATGACTTTGGGTATTTTTCGAACGATTCTCTTGTCAATCAGTTTAATGAATTCACGTTTTATTTCCGTCTCGGCGTGCTCGTTGTGAGTTCCATTGCCCTCCTTGCCGCGGGTGTCGGCATCATGAACATCATGCTCGTATCGGTCACCGAACGAACACGCGAGATTGGTGTTCGAAAGGCAATCGGTGCGGAGAGGAAAGACATCCTGGTGCAATTTATGATTGAAGCAGTTATTCTTTGCGAGATTGGCGGACTCCTCGGTGTTGCTCTCGGCATCCTTGGCGGAAACCTTATTGGAGTCGTAATTGGCCTGCCCGCCGTGATTCCGTGGGACTGGGCCGCAATCGGAATCGGTGTCTGCTCGCTCGTCGGGCTCGTCTTCGGCGTCTATCCTGCCTGGAAAGCATCTACGCTCGACCCTATTGAAGCTCTCCGGTATGAGTAGATCGCTGCCCTGGTGCGGCGGTCTGCACATCACTTTTCTTTTCCCTCCTGTTGTCTTATCTTGAATTTCATGAATATTCCCCGGTGGCTTGCCACTGTTACCATCTTCCTGTCCGTACTGTTCGGCCCGACAACGCTATCTGCCCAGAAGCAGCACCCCCAGAGTCCTGTGTTCAAAGACTACAAGCCTCCCGATTCATCTATCGGGATCCAGCAGTCTGATGTTACCTACCAGCTTTGGCAAGGTTTCATGGTCGCCAGGAAGGCAAATGCCGGCGACCCGCTTGCCCAGCACGAGCTGGGGATCCGGTATTTGACCGGCAAGGGTTTTGAGCCGGATACCGTGAAAGCGGCATACTGGATTCGTCGGGCAGCCGAGCACAACGTGATTACGGCACGCTTCAATCTCGGTCTTCTCCTTGTCAACGGGTGGGGGGTCGAATGGGATCCGTTTGAGGCGTACCACCATTTTTTGTACGCTGCGGAGCACAATATGTCGCAGGCGCAGTATGTTATGGGACAATTCTTTGCCGAGAATCTTGTCGTCTCACGTGATTGGGCACAGGCGTTTCGCTGGGTGAAGCTGGCGGCGGACTCCGGTTTTGCTCCGGCGATCGAAGCGCTGGCCCTGTTCGAAAAACGAGCGCACTCTCAGATCGGAAGCACAGGCCCGAACACGGGAGGTACCAGGGCGCCGCCGGGGGACACAACCTGGCACAAGAAAAAGAGTCCGTCCTTGCAACCATCGAACCTCATCTTCCTCGATTTCGATGCTGTCGATACGGCGGCTCAGCCGGATGAGTGGGCACTTTTGAGGGAAGCCCTTGCAGGTGGGAGTGTGGAGGCGCGAAGCGCACTTGGGTTTTCATCACCGCTTGACGATACGCTTGCACTCGACACTGTGCGTCTTGTCGTTGTCCGGCGAGCGGCAAATGTGGGAAGCCCTGAGGCGCTGACTGTCCTTGGCAGGTGCTACGAAAAGGGGGTTCTCGTGGAGAAGGACTGGGTCAAAGCGGCGGAATATTACGCGAGGGCACTGCGCCTCGAATCGCCGCGGGCTGGTTCGCTGTTGATGACGCTTGTGCAACAAAGGGAATTTGCGGAAAATCTGAAGTGGCGTGCCGAGCGCTCTGACCCCGACGCGCAGGTTGCCTGGGCAGGCTTGTTTGCCATGGGATTGGATCCGTTCCTGGCAGGTGATACCCGTCTCACGGAAGAAGCGGCATTCCAACTCCTGAAAAGGGCCGCCAGGGAGGATCATGTCCCGGGACTCGTCGAGCTCGGAGTGTGGTACTATTCGGGCCGTGGGGTGAAACAGGACAAAGACGCAGCACGGGAAGAGTGGGATAAGGCTGCACGACTGGGGAGCCGGGAAGCCGAGGTGCAGATTGCCGTGATGAAAATCCGCGAGTCGCATGAGCTACCCGAGGTAGAGCAGGCCATTCGTGTTCTCAGCGATGCATCGCGTGATGGTTCCATGCTTGCGACTGTAGCTCTCGCATACTGTTATGAGAACGGAATCGGCTTCATGAAGCACGACGGTGAAGCTGCAAAGCTCTATCGTCGTGCTGCTCAACGCGGCAGCCAGGAGGCGTACTCGGCTCTCAAAAGAATGTACGATGCTATTCGGCCGCCTTCTGAAGAATTTCAAATCCGTGAGTAGAATTGCAGAAGCCGGCCGTGCCGGGGCTCGTGAGTTGAAGTGGTGATCAGAAAAAGAGTGGTGGGGAATGAAGAGACAGCAAAGGGCTGCCGATCACCCTTGTCGGGGATCTGGCAGCCCTCGATGCTTCCAGGCACCCAGCAATGCCGAACCTGTACTTTAGTACAGGAACATCGGCTTGTTCAGAATGTGCGCAACTTTCGGCCTATAGTTTTCACTGTCGTAGAGCTCCTGGACGTCGACGACTTTCTTTCCGCGCGTGATCGTGTCGATCGGGACGACCGTGTACTTGCCTTCTTGCAGCGCGACCATCTTGCCATATTCCCCTCTCACAATGAGGTCGGTAGCGAGGTTTGCGTAGCTGATTGCCACCATCCTGTCGAGCGCATCGGGCTCGCCGCTGCGCATCAGGTAGGCAACCTGCTGGTAGATGATGTGGGAACCGGTAATCTTCTGGATGGCGTCGCCGGTAATGGCACCGATGCCGCCGAGCTTCTTGTGCCCATACGCATCGGCCTGACCGTACTCGACGATTTTCCCTCCTAACATCTGTGCCCCCTCGGAGATAGTCATAATTGCATAATTGCTCGGGTTTGCCTTTTTGTCTTCCATAAGAAGCTTCGCGAGCCGCTCGGGGTCAAACTCCACTTCGGAAATGATGGCGCGGTCTACACCTGCCAGGTACGCAGAGATCAGCGAAGTTTCACCCGAGTTCCGTCCGAACAGCTCTACGATTGCGATGCGCTCGTGTGAGCCAGCCGGCGTCCTGAGATTCGTGATGAAATCTACGCTCCGGGTGACAGCGGTGGAAAACCCGATGCAGTAGTCGGTTCCATAGACGTCATTGTCCATTGTCTTCGGGATGGCGGTAACCGGGAACCCTTCCGCGTGCAAGCGTACCGAATAGCTCAGCGTATCGTCGCCGCCGATCGTGACCAGGGCGTTGATCTTGAGGGTCTCAAGAACCTTCAGTATATGAGGAGTGAAATCAAGCTTTTCGTCGGAGCGACCTGCCGGTCGTTTTGGATCCCGGAGGAACGAGGGCACATCGCCCGGCTTTACTTTGCCGGGATTTGTTCGCGAGGTATGCAGGAATGTTCCGCCCGATCGATCAATGGTGCGCGTGTTAACTTTCGTGAGCGGCATGAACCATCTGTTCGATTCCGTCGGATCGTTGGCGTTGTAATTCAGTAAACCGCCCCAGCCGCGACGGATGCCGATGACTTCATGTCCCTGGTCAATCGCGCGTGTAACCACAGCCTTGATGCATGGGTTCAGTCCTGGAACATCACCACCACCGGTAAGAATACCAATACGTTTCATAGAAGTCTCGAATGTTGTTATGGATCGGTTGATGGAGAACAGCTAATAGTAAATCGCAGATCTCACATCCTTACTATGCCTTCATCCTCTTGCCTTTTTCCTCATACGTGAATATCCATCCGCAGATTTTGCCCGGGTCGATTTCGGAAAGGTCGTTCCAATAATTGCGTGTGTACATTGTGCGCGAGCTCGTTTCCCCTGCCTCCAGCTCCTCCACCATCTTAACGATCGATTTGAAACGCGACCGCCACACGGCCATGTTCTTAGACCTGAGGTCAACCCAGCCGTCGTGGGCCCACTTGTCAATGCTTTCGGCGCGGATAGGTAATTCGCTCTCTCCCCTGTAGGGTGGAATCTTGATCGTGTTTCCGCGCAAGAGCGACTTTCCGTCCGGCAGCAGAATCGGGATCCCGATGGAAATTATCTGTGATCGCAACTGTGCATTATCCCGAATGAGGGCCACCAGTTTTGCACTCAGTGTTGAAGGGTCAGTCTTTACGACATTGTTGAGGTTCGAGAATACGAGTTTGAGCAGGTACGACTCGTAGAGCAGTTTTGACAACCGCGGGGGACCGAGAATCTCGAATGCGACGCTGTCCACATGGTGCTGCTTCTCCAGTTCGACCATTGTCTCAAGCGCCGCGTTGAACATGAACCCGGCCCGGTACGTCGGAGCCAATGTGGCATTGTCCAGCGCATTGATGATGTCGTGTCCCGTATTTCCGCCCCTGATTTCGAACACGGTGTCCTCTGCGATCTCTTCCGGCGTGACGAACTCCATTTGTCCCGGAGTGGAAATCGCTTCGAACTCCCCTCGAGAGAAGCATCCATTTTCGCCGCTGTCGATATACACGGATCTTAGTGTCTTGCCTGTTGCTGCGGCAGCGTCTCTCATGTTCAGTGTGAGCTTTGATCGTAACCGAACCGCCTTGTCGAGCGGGCAGTCGACAAGGCCCACGGGTTTCCCGCCCCGCCTGATCTCTCCAAACCCGATGCCTTTCCACGCAATGGCCGCCGTTGGCTTGATCTCTTTCGTGATTGGAGCGTCCGGAGTACGGCCCATCAGAAAAAGGAGCAGCGTGTGCGCACCGGCAACCGATGATTTGGAGAGAAGCACCCGTGACGGTTTTTCCTCGCTATGGGTGTATGGTATGTTGAGTCCCATGCCGCCGGTGCCGCTGGTTCCGATCTTGACATAGATACGCGTCCCCGCTGTATTCATGGATTTGTAGATGATCTGCACATGGCGGATAACTTGCGGAATGTACAGGGTGCAGAGCAGCCGTTCCGTTGCTTCCCGGAGGCCCTTCTCAGCCGCCTGTCGTGCCGAAGTACGATGTGTTGATATTCGGGAAACCTTCAGGCCCTTGAGTACTTCCCGCGACACATGGAAGATGTCCTGATACGCAATAGCCGTTGCCGTATTGACGCAGTCGACGACGATATCCGGCTTGTACCGTTGAATAAGGCGGTACAGACTTGCCCGCTTCAACACTGCGTCGGTGAGCTCGTCGAGGTTATCCTCGATGACCATCGCACGGTACTTATCGTTTCCGAGGATGTCCTCGCGAGAGAGGTCCTTCAACGTCTCGCGCACAAAGATATTTCCCCACCATGGGACAAAGGAATTCCTTCCCCCCGAGGGAAAGTCCTTTCGAAGCTGGTCTACCGCTTCGCAGGCCTCTTTCTTGCGAAGCGAGGTCACGATGATCCTGCGTGGCCTCTCCTCCATGAATTTGCGGCAGACTGCGGACCCAACCAGCCCCCAGCCCCCCAGCACCAAGACTGTCTTTCCTTGAATGTCCATGCGTCAGCGTGAGTATTGGGTTGTTGAATGGTGTCGGAACAATCAGAACGGAATGAACGAACAGAAGAGAAGACCATCCGTTGCCGAACGTGAGAGAAACATAACCGTAAAATGTACGAGATGATCGTTGAAGAATCAAGGCGAAATGGCAAAGGCGAGCCGTGTTGACTCGCCTTTGAATTGAGTTGGAAACGGTCTAGCGTGTCGGGCGCTTCACCATCACAAGCACCCGGCGGGTTGCATTACACTTTTTCGACAACGACCGCGGTGCCGTAGGCAAGCACTTCGGCAACACCCGACATGATCTCGTTGGCATCGTACCGCATCCCGACCACTGAGTTGGCGCCGAGATCCTGGGCATGCTTCACCATAATGTGGAATGCATCCTGCCGCGCACGTTCACACAACTCCTGCAGCAGCGAGATGTTCCCGCCAAAGAGAATCTGCAGACCTGCACCGATATTGCCGATGATAGACCGCGACCGGACGGTGATTCCCCTGACAACGCCGAGATTCCTTGTGATGCGATACCCGTCAATCGTGAATGCGGTGGTCACCAGTTTTTCGTCCATGGGAGTCTCATCGAGAACGACAGTTATTTGAATTTGATGGAATTAATTACTTTGTCGTATGCAGAAAGGTACGCCTCACGCTGCGATTTGACCCAGTCCAGGGTCACACGGAGCACCTTGTCGTCCTTCTTCACAAAGTAGAAGCGGCGCTCGACTTGCGGGGTGACGGAATAGGTGAGAAATAATGCAGGGGCGCCCCCAATCGTTGCCTTGCCAGTTGCGAGGGGCTTGTTCTTGCCCTTGTTCTGGTCAACGACCTTTTCTAGTGTCAGGCCCTTCGCACCGAACACATCAAAATGGATGCCGCAGTCCTGCCGAACACCGCGGAGCTCAACAACGAGCTCGTTCTTCCCCTTCGGCACATTGAAGAAATTGAAGTTCTCGGGATACGTGTACGTGAAGAACTGCGTGGTCCCGTCGGCCATCACTTCAGAGGGGAGTGTTGGATCTGCAGCTTTTTCTTTCGGCTTTCCAGGCTCAAAGGATTTCAGCACCGAGTCAAACACGGCCGCATGGGCTTCGTACTGGCCGCCGAATCCTGCAAATCCGAGGTCGTATGCAATAGAATCACCGACAAGCCAAACGTGGTGCCCCTTCACGATGTTCTTTTTTCCATAGCTTCCGGAGTAAGAAACCTTAGTTCCCGAAAGTCCTCCGACGGTGACGGGCTCATCCAGTCCGAGCTGAAAGTTGCTGGCCTTC
>Ga0299912_10000832_pt1 | contig 25270 bp, 21 predicted proteins | sample RVTome_2_FD_207667 | JGI IMG/M metagenome (GOLD analysis project Ga0299912, IMG submission 207667) | Soil microbial communities from uranium-contaminated site in the Upper Colorado River Basin, Wyoming, United States - RVT95D214 (version 2) ... | reverse complement strand
GAAACCAATACGAAGACGCATTGTTATACTGTCAAAAGCGGGGCTGGAAGCGCGTTGTTTTGGTTGGCGCTGGAGAGTTGACAGAGATCGCGATTTTGGCAGCGCAATCAAGCGATATCCCACTGGTCGGCGTGATTGATGCTGCGCGTAATGCAGAAACATTTTGCGGGTTGGCGGTTTATTCAGAGGCACATGCCGTTGGAAATGTGGACGCGTACATTATCGCCGACGCCCGTACCCCTCAGCAGACGTTTGATAAATTAAGCCAAGAGGTTTCCGATGAGCGAATTTTTACACCTTCTATTCTTCATGTTTCGCGCGTTTTGATGAACTTGGTCGAGGAGCGCGGTGATGAGTGACTGGTGTGTTGCGCATACTCGCGTAAATGGGGAGCATTTGGCTCTTATGCACCTTAAGAGGCAGGGGTTTGAGGTGTATTTACCTCGGATTAAAAAACAACGCCGCCATGCACGACGGGTGGAAACCGTGTTGTCGCCAATGTTTCCGCGTTACGTCTTTGTGCGCTTGGGGATGGGCAACCGGGGATGGCGGTCTATAAACGGCACCATCGGCGTTTCGCATTTAATTTGTCATGGAGATGAGCCTGCATTCGTGCCGGATGGTGTGGTGGATGAAATCATGTCCCGGGAGGGTGATGACGGGACGGTCGCGCCTTTAAAACAATTGTTCTTCAGAGGAGAGCGACTGCGCCTGTTGGATGGCGCGTTTGCCGAACAGGTTGGTCTGTTTGAAGAAATGGCGGACGATAAACGAGTGATTCTGTTGCTTGATCTTTTGGGGCGGCAAGTACGGGTGCAGGCCCCGGTTGAAAATTTGGCTGTCGCCTCTTAATAGCGGCGCCTTAGAGCTTATTAAAATGCGGTTTGGTGATTCGTTTTCACCCGAACTGCGGTAGCGTGCCAAAATGACGCCAATTTTTCCTGTTTTTGTTTTTTCCCCCCGCAAAATCGGAGCGTATTAAGTCAATGTGCGGGATCGTCGGTTTTATCGATGTGACTTATGGCGGATATGATCGTCAAGCGGCCCTCTCCTCGATGACTGTTTCCATTCGGCATCGTGGGCCCGACGATCAAGGGATATGGATGGGCCGTGATGACGAGGCGGCATTGGGACACCGTCGACTTTCCGTTATTGATCTCTCGTCAGCGGCTCATCAACCGATGGTCTCCGGAAATGGACGCTACGTTATCGTCTATAATGGAGAGGTTTATAATTTTGCCGATTTGCGCGCAGAATTGCTGGCCGAAGGCATTGATTTTACCAGCGAAGGCGATACGCAGGTCGTTTTGGAAGCTTGTGCGGCATGGGGCGTTGATGCGGCAGTAAGCCGTTTTAACGGCATGTTTGCCTTTGCTTTATGGGACCGCAGGGAAAAAAGTTTAGCCTTAGCTCTGGATCGGTTTTCCATTAAACCGCTTTACTGGTGCGAACATGGCGGCGTATTTCTTTTTGGATCGGAACTGAAGTCCCTAGCAGCGCATCCAGCGTTCAGAAATGACATTGATCGCGGCGCGCTGGCCGGTTTTATGCGGTACGGCTATGTTCCCGGCGTGCGAACAATTTACGCTGGCGTACACAAGGTTGAACCGGGAACCGTTATGACTTGGCGTCCGAATATGGGTGTTAATGTGACGCGTTATTGGGATATGCGTGAAGTCGCGAATAGGGGCCTCACGAATGCGGACACCCGTTCCGAAGGGGAACTCGTGGAGGCGCTGGACGACGTTCTTCGTGCCGCCGTGAAATGTCGGATGGTCAGTGACGTGCCCATGGGGGCCTTTCTGTCCGGTGGGATTGATTCGTCAACCATTACTGCGTTAATGCAAGACCAAAGTAAGGTGCCGATACGTACGTTTTCCATTGGCTTCAGTGAGCGCGGTTATGATGAATCTGGTTATGCTCGTGAAGTGGCACGGCACTTGGGCACGGACCATACCGAACTTTTGGTTACGGAAAAAGAAGCCCAAGAAGTAATTTTGAAGCTGCCATCGCTTTATGATGAGCCGTTTGCCGACTCGTCGCAGATTCCGACTTATCTAGTCTCTGCGCTTGCCCGTGCTTCGGTTACGGTCGCGCTTTCTGGAGATGGCGGGGATGAAATGTTCGGCGGGTACAATCGCCATGTTTTGGCACAACGGATCAGTCAAGTATTTGCGGCTGTTCCTTATTCCGTTCGTAAGGGATTGGGTTTCTTGGCGGCCAGTATTCCTCAGTTTGTGTGGGAAAGCCCGCGTCGGGCAGATAAGATTGCAAAACTTGCCGCGATGATGCGGGAGCGCACGGTTGAGGATGCATATCATGGCCTGAGTGCATTTTGGAACCCATCGGACCCCGTAGTATTGAATGCTTCAGGAGAGATTGCTGGGTGGCATAAAAAATGGCCTCAATTTGGCGGGGCAGCTGAAAAAATGATGCTTTTAGACGCCGAGACTTATCTTACGGGCGATATCCTCACCAAAGTTGACCGTGCCAGCATGGGGGTCGGTTTGGAAGCGCGCGTTCCTTTTTTGGATTATCGTGTCGTGCAATATGCATGGCGATTGCCGATGTCGGTAAAAATTCGCGATGGCAGAGGAAAGTGGATTTTACGGCAGGTCTTGGATAAATACGTGCCTGCAAACCTGATCGAGCGCCCCAAGATGGGCTTCGGCGTACCGGTCGATTCCTGGTTGAGAGGCGACTTGCGCGACTGGGCTGAAGACTTGCTTGACGAAACGAGACTCAACCGCGAGGGCTTTTTTGACGTCGCCATGGTTCGGCGCAAGTGGGATGAACATGTATCGGGAAAACGAAATTGGCAGCATCAATTGTGGTGTGTATTGATATTTCAGGCTTGGCAATCCTTTAATAAATTTACTCGATCAGTCTAGGTGTTATCATATATATAATTAAAAAAATTATTGGTGTGTTAGACCAGCGCGAACGGCGTCATGCCTATCTGCTCGCATCGGCGTTTCTGTTTGTCGCTCCGGTGGAAATTTTAGGCATAGCCTCGGTTATGCCGTTTTTGGCCGTTCTTTCCAATCCAGGCGTGGTCGAGAGCAATCAATATTTGGCTGCAGCTTATGCTTATATGCAATTTTCCAACAGGCAGGACTTCTTTGTGTTTTTAGCAGGCTGTCTGTTTGTCGGTTTTGTGGCGACCATTGTCATACAGATCGCGAAGCAACATGCGATCATTCACTTTTCTCAGACGCGCATCGCCACGATCAGCAGTCGCCTCTTAAGCATATATTTGCATCAACCCTATGCGTGGTTTTTACATCGACATAGTTCAGATCTGGGCAAGACTCTTTTGACTGAGGTTGGCCAAGTTGTTGGCGGGGCGGTGATGCCGGCGTTGAAGCTGTTGTCGGAAATGGTTACGGCCATCTTTGTGATCGGTTTTGTCGTTGCTATTAATCCTGTGATAGCTCTCTTGGCCCTTATGGTGGTCGGTGGTTCGTATGGAACGATCTATTGGGTTACGCGGAATTTTCTGTCACGAATTGGCAAGGACAGGGTTAAGGCAAATCAAGAACGCTATCGGTATGCCCAAGAAGCCGTTGGCGCTATTAAAGAAGTAAAGGTGTTTAGCCGGGAAGACACTTATGTAGGTTTGTTTAAGGAGCCAGCCCATCGCTTTGCCAAAAATAATATTTTGAATCTAATTGTACAATCATTGCCGTCGCCCATTTTGGAGATCATCGTGTTCGGCGGTATGTTGATTATGTTGATGTTGATGTTGTCCAACTATGATAGTGATTTGAGCGCAGTTATTCCTTTGATCGGTATGTATGCTCTAGCAGGTAGGCGTCTGCTTCCTGCGGTTAAGCAGATCTTCAACTCATTCGTCAGTTTGCGCTTTAATGGACCAGCTCTTGATGAGCTTTATAATGACATGAAGCTTGCACAAGGCCAAAATCCCGCCGTAGCGGAGAGTGGGGAACGGCTGGAACTTAAACGTAGTTTATCGTTAGACAATGTGCATTTCACCTATGATAAGGCGGCCCGGCCAGCATTGAATGGGTTATCGCTATCAATCAAGGCAAATACAACGGTTGGTTTCGTTGGGACTACGGGTGCGGGAAAAACGACGGCGGTAGATTTGATTATGGGGCTGTTGGTCCCGCAACAAGGTAAGATATGTGTGGACGGCGTTGCTATCTGCGAAGAAAATGTTCATGTATGGCGGCGTGCTCTCGGGTATGTACCGCAACAAATTTTTCTTTCTGATGATACGATTGCGGGCAATATTGCGTTTGGTGTTGCGCCGGATAAAATTGATATGAGCGCGGTGGAGCGTGCCGCTCGAATGGCCGAATTGCATGACTTTGTCACTTCTCAATTGTTACAAGGCTACCAGACGATGGTGGGTGAGCGTGGCGTTCGCCTTTCCGGCGGACAGCGACAACGTATAGGCATTGCGCGCGCGCTCTATCATGATCCGGACGTCCTTATTTTGGATGAGGCAACGAGTGCGCTGGATAACGTGACCGAGCGTGCGGTGATGGCAGCTATTCAAAACGTAGCCAACACTAAAACGATTATTTTAGTTGCCCACCGTTTGACCACGGTGGAGCGCTGTGACAACATTATTCTTCTTGATAGTGGTCGCCTCTCTGCTATGGGTACTTATGTGCAGTTGTTTGAAGAAAGTGCGGCCTTTAAGGCTATAGCAACTCATGAAAATTAACAATCTGTCGACCATATTCTAACAATGTATCCGGTTAAGGGGTGACTCTACTCATGTTTGGGCTGTCAAAAGAGAAACCTGTACGCTGGTTGCATCTCCCTATCGAAAAAAGGGTGCGTGAATTTGATGCGCGCCTTCTTCTTGGTTGTTGTGCGGTGGATCGCGGGTACAAGGTGATACTCGGAAAGAAAAATTCGATGTCGCGCAGTTACCCGGAGTTGCCGCGCGGGATCATTTTTGAGCGCTCGCTCCTTGCTGCGCGAGAAGAAGAATTTGCCAGGTTGGTTAGCCAGGGGTTCCATCTCAGCGGAATGGACGAAGAAAGCATCTTTTTCTACAAGCATCCCGACACTGCACTACAAATACGTATCAGCGCTAATAATCTAGAGATATTTGATTGGTATTTGTGTTGGGGTAAGGGACAGGAAGATTTAATTCGGAAAGCTTTCCCTAAACACATGGACAAAGTCATCACGACCGGGACCTATCGAAATGATTTGTACCGTAAAGAATTCAACGTCTATTGGGATGATACAATAGCCCAATTGCGCGAGCAATACGGTCGAATCATCCTGTTTCCTTCGAATTTCACAATGGCTATCAATGCCAGAGGTGGTCGCGATTTTGTGATGAACGTGTTATCGAAGCATGGCGCAGTTAGCTCGAAAGAAGATAGGGCTTTTTTTGAAGATAAGCTGGATCATGAAATGCGGGCCTTTGTCGCATATAAATCAGTCTTTAAGAAAGTTCGCGAAGCGTTTCCGGATCATCAGATTATTCTTCGTCATCACCCAGGAGAGGACCCCGCGATATGGGAGGAGATTGCCCGGAACGACACTGGAATAACTGCGATACACGAAGGCCCTATTTTGCCTTGGCTTGCAGCATCGGATGCTGTGTTTCACCATGGTTGCAGTACGGGGTTTGAGGCGTTCATAATGGATAAACCATCAATTCCATACCATCCCGTGTACGACGAAAAGTTTGATTCACATCTTTCGACGCAGATTGGCCCTATAGCTCATACCCCTGAAAAGCTGATCGAGTTTCTGCAACTGGCCATTGATGGAGAACCTCTGCCACGGGGAGACCTTTCCTGGCTGGACAATTACATGAATATTCCCGATGGCCTTTCTTCCGACCTTATTATAGACGCCTTTGATAAAGTAACAATGAAACTTGGCCGCGAACGGTCTCTGTCGCGTCAGCCTGCAGCTATCAAACTTGCTGTGCAGGGCTGGTGTACTAGGATGACGCGTAAGGTGAAGAGAAATATAGGCAAACCAGTTTCGCCCACGATTTCAACTCAACAATGGGGTTACCTGTCAAGACAGGATGTTCAAGACAAAGTTCATGCTTTGGACCGGGCAACGGGGCGCTTCGCGGGCATTAAGGTGAAAAAATTAAGAGGTCAGATGTTTATGCTGTATAAAGGGGACGCATCAACCAGCTGACTGCGCGGCATTGATACAGTAGGAGGTTCTATTTTATGAGTAATCAAAAAAATGTTCAAATTATAGGCGGCGGCTTATGTGGGTGTTTGACAGCCTATCAAGTAGCCAAGCGACATCCCGATTATCGTGTGGATTTGATTGAAGCTGGGGATTCTCTTGTTTCTGCCTTCAATCCCATTTTTTTAGGGGGGCGAGCGCTTAACAATGGTTTCCATGGGTTGGAATTACCCCGCTCGGACGGTTTGTTCGACTTTTTTGTCCATATCCTCGGTTTGAACCTTAGGCAAAAAATAAATAGAAGGCTCTTATCCATCAAAGGGCACTTAGTGCCTTATGATGCGCTCTTGTCCGAATGGCCTGATGAATTACAGCAAAATTTCTTGGTTAAGCCACCGTTTGAAGCTGACTCTGTCGAAGATTTCTGGCCCCTTGTTTCTAATAGCTATAGGGCGCTTTTGGAATTGGCGGGCACCCGCTATTCTCAGAATGTAGACAATATTTCTGGTTTGCTGATTCCTTGGTTTTTCCCCGCAGATTACATTCTGAATTCTGCCGATGAAGGCGCCATCTACAGGAATAATGTTCGTAGCAAATCAGTGACTGCAATGTATGGGCATCCAGAGGGACATTTATTTGGCGTTGTGCAGGATGCAATACGGGCGAAATTGGAAGAGATGGGGGTCCATCTACATTTGTCGACCAAAGCTTCTTTCAAGGGACAGGGAATAGAGTTTCTATTTCCTGATGATGCTAAAATAGACTTATCCCGTGAAGCTGACTTCGTTTTCTTCTGCGCATCTTCTGCCATTATGCTTAAAGACATAAACTCAGGAATGTTTGATGAGTTAACAAAGGATCCTAGAGGTTTATATGGTGCATTGCTTGAGATATCCAACCCGGTCGAAATCGAATATTTCTCTGAAATTATCTGTTTGGATGAGGGGTGCCATTCCATTGGCCGCATTAGTTCTCCAGATGGGTTTGGCCATCGTTTGGACCATGATGGAAAACTCATTCAGGTTGAACTGTTCGTTGATCCAGCATTAGATGTGAACAAGATAGAAGCTGAGTTACCTTTTCATATTGCCCGTATCTTGAAACTGAGCAAAGCCAACACTATTAAGCTTCTTGAAATGAAAAAAACCAACCAACTCTACAATCCCAATAAAGAGCTCTTAAAGCATGCGGAAACAGAGATTGATAATTGGATTGAAAAAAACTGCCCCAATCTGGTTACACGTCCTAATTTTGGCCCCATTAATATGGCAAAAACTTGGAACTGGTCTATCGAGTTTGCAGATTTAATATGTGGGAAAAATTAACGTCATGAAAACTCAAGATGAATTTTACTTGGCCAATGAATCAAACGCTTTTTATGAGCGTTGGCTAGAAAACCCAAAGCAACCTAAAGGCCAATTGCTTCGAGATTCCAAAAAGCAGATTTTAAACCAGATTTCAGAATGTTTGGATGTGAATAATCTAAAAGTGTTGGAAGTTGGTTGTTTTATTGGCGATCTGTTGGGCCACTTGAAAGTCAATCACGGTTGTGAAGTGCATGGCATCGAATCCTCTTCGAAGGCCTGTCAGCACGCTATGGAAAATTTTGACGTTAAATTGGAAAATGCCACGTTTGCAGCGTCATCCCTATTTAAGCTCAGTGAAGACAACCATGAAATATTTGATCTGATTATTTGTGAGGATGTATTATCCTGGATGAGCCGTGATCAAATCCTCCCGATTTTGGGCGTTTTGGATTGGATGCTAACATCGGGCGGCAGCATCTTTATTCGCGATTTTTCCCCAGCTTTTGGGTTTGCATACGAAAATCATCATTGCCCAGGCCAGAATGTTTACAACTTCAAGCAACCAGGCGGTCACAGACAATTTTTTCTCAATACAGGCAAGTATGTTGAAACCTCGAGCTACATAAGGGCATCGGGTCAATATCAAAAAATTGATACGGGCCGACCGGATTCGACAATATGGGCAGATTCCTTGATTACTAAATGTCAGGGTGCATTGCATCCGATTTTACCGATGGATATGTAATGTTGTCTAATTGCGCGTGATTTTTTCTCCGAGCTTTTGTTCATTTTGACCGGGTTCATGGTTGTCTTCGAGGTCGGCTCGAGGTGTTTGGTCGTTTCATGATGGTGTCGGATCACGATGAACGCCTCAGTGTCCCAGCCACGTCGTCACGGATATTTTGTGTCAATTCGTGCGACAACTATATGATCGCGGTCATTCGCCGTGTTCGTCCCGGTCAGGACGATGGCTCCCTTTACAGGACTTCAGTATTTTCTTTTTTTCTCTACGCCGTCATCTGGTTCGAACGGTAAACCTCGCCATTGCCGAGCATACGATGCATGATCCCCCCGCTGGTTATCAATGAGGGAAGTGTCCCGGGCTGGTTAGGGTATGTATCTTCTTTCCGAAGGAGAAAGATATGATTAGTGACAAGACGCAAAAGCAATTGTTTGTGAATGGAGAGGCGGATGCTTGGTACCAACGAAACTCTGCTTCCGGCGGGATTTGTCTGGATGTGAGGCTGGAAAAAGACCCAATTTTAAGAGCGCTAGATTTTCTTGATTTGCCGTTTAAAAAGACGCTTGAGATCGGCTGTAGCAACGGTTGGCGCCTTGAAGCGATCAGGCAAATCTATAAATGTGAAGTTGTTGGTATTGAGCCCTCCACCGAAGCAATTGATGACGGCAGGAAGAAATACCCTCATATTGAATTTCACAAGGGTACAGCGGATATTTTGCCCTTTGATGACGCGAGTATGCAGGGCGTTATATTGGGCTTTTGCTTATATTTATGCGACCGTGCGGAGCTATTTAAAATTGTCGCTGAGGTTGACCGCATTCTGGAGACTAATGGTTGGGTTGTCATATTGGATTTTGGTCCTCCCGATAGTTACAAAAACACCTATATGCATGCAAAGGGAATTTATAGCTACAAGATGGATCATGCTGAATTGTTTAAAGCGAACCCTATTTATATAGAACAATTTAGACAGATACTACCTCACAGTGGCCATACTGATATGGAGCCGGATAACCGGGTTATGGTCTCTGTATTGAGAAAATTTCCACAATATGCTTTTCCTACAGAAGCATGATCTATGGCGCTAGCGCCTCGGCTGTTGATGCTTTGGGATGCTATAGTTAGAAACGGTCGGATGGCGCATCGGCTTGGAATGGTTTTGGATGCTGAGCTGGGGGGGCTATGCTTTGGTAGCAAGGGCGACGATTTAAATCGACAGCACACGTTGCTCGCTATGTCAGGATCGGCAGAAACCTGCCTTTTGTAATAGGTGAATTAAATGTTAAATGATGCTTCCATTATGATTACTGGCGGAACCGGATCATTCGGTAAACAGTATGCCCGTACAATCCTGGAAAAGTATAACCCGGCTCGTATAGCTATATATTCTCGAGACGAACTAAAACAGTTCGATATGGAGCAGGAGTTTGACGACCCGCGCATGCGGTATTTCATCGGTGATGTACGCGATCTTGATCGTTTGCAGCAAGCAATGCACGGCGTGGATGTTGTTATCCACGCAGCGGCGTTAAAGCAGGTGCCCGCAGCAGAATACAACCCTATGGAAGCGATTAAAACTAACATCTACGGGGCTGAAAACGTCATTCGCGCAGCGATCAGGAACGAGGTGCGCAGAGTGATGGCACTGTCCACCGATAAGGCTGCCAACCCCATCAATCTATACGGGGCGACCAAGCTTGCATCAGATAAGTTGTTTGTCGCGGCAAATAATATTTCGGGCGGGCACTGCACCCGGTTCTCGGTGGTTCGTTACGGAAATGTCGTTGGCTCACGGGGTTCAGTTGTGCCCTTTTTCCGCCAACTTCTGAATAAAGGTACGGAGTATATTCCCGTAACGGACGATCGTATGACTCGTTTTTGGATTACGTTGCAAGACGGTGTCGACTTTGTTCTTAAAAATCTTGAACGCATGCATGGTGGTGAAATTTTTGTGCCCAAAATTCCCTCCATGCGCGTGGTTGATTTGGCCGAAGCCATGGCGCCAGGAATGCCGATTAAGATTGTCGGAATTCGCCCAGGGGAAAAGCTGCATGAGATAATGTGCCCGCTTGATGATTCTCACCTGACTTTAGATTTCGGCGACCACTACATGATCCAGCCAACCATCAGGTTTTTCGGGGGTGATTTTGATTATTCGGTCAATAATCTGGGAGAGACAGGGACGTCTGTGGCGGAGGGTTTTGAATACAATTCTGGTACGAATGAGCGCTTTTTGTCGTCGGGTGAACTGAGGGAAGTTAATGAGGCTCTGGGATTATGATTCCATATGGTCGGCAAAATATTGATGACGATGATATCGCCGCCGTTACTGCAACGTTAAGAAGCAATATGTTGACTGGTGGTCCCGCCGTTGACAGGTTTGAGGACGCGCTTCATCTAGCTGTAAATGCCCCATATGCGGTGTCTTGTGCAAACGGTACTGCTGCGTTGCACATGGCAGCAATGGCTTTGAATTTAGGACCGGGCGATGCAGTTGTCGTTCCTTCCGTGACTTTCCTGGCATCTGCTAATATGGCCCGTTACGTAGGTGCCGATGTACGTTTCGCCGATGTTGACCCGGATACGGGACTACTGACTCCGGAAAGTTTTGTGCGAGCTTTGGCAACGGACGGACCGGGGCAACCAAAGGCAGTGGTGCCAGTGCATTTGAATGGTCAATGTGTGGATATGCAGGGCGTTTATGATGTGGCGCAAAAACACGGCTTAGATATTGTGGAGGACGCTTGCCACGCCCTGGGGGGATATTGCGAATTTGAGGGGAAGTTGGAGCCGGTCGGTGCCGCATCTCACTCGAGCATGGTATGTTTCTCATTTCACGCGGTGAAGACCGTGGCTATGGGCGAAGGTGGTGCGATTACGACGCGTAATGCCGATTTTGACGTCCGACTGCGTATATTACGTAACCATGGAATGAGCCGCGATAAGACTGGGTTCGTGCAATGTGATGAAGCCTATGACGATAACCAAGAAATTAATCCTTGGTATTACGAGATGGAATCACCGGGCTTCAACTACCGTGCCAGCGACATTCACTGTGCCCTGGGAGTAAGTCAGATTGCAAAACTCTCAAAATTTATCGAACGTCGCCGAGAACTGGCGGTTTTATATGACCAGTTATTGAAGTCTTTTGTGCCCTTGTTACGTCCTGTGCAGCGCTCCTTTCCAGAACGTGATGGCTGGCATCTTTATCCTGTCCTGATTGATTTCGCGCAGGCAGGTCTTAGTCGCGCTCAGGTTATGACGCAATTGCGTGACCGTGGCGTCGGAACGCAGGTACATTATTTGCCGGTTCATCGCCAACCATATTACCGCGAACTCTATCCTGGTGTGGAGCTGCCTGGCGCTAATGCTTATTATGAGAAATGTTTGTCTCTACCGTTGTTCGTGGGTTTATTGGACGAACAAGTTGAAGAAATTGTTGAGACGCTTGGTGATATTTTAGGGCTTCAATAAGATAATTAGCCGTAACGCGTATACCATAGGAAAAATTATGATCTTGGATAAACCGATCATTACGGATCGCATTTTGATGAGGACACTTGATCCTGGATGCCTTGGTAGTTATTGGCGTTGGTTAAACGACCCATCAATAAATAGATATTTGGAAATTCGCTATGCGATGCAGACCGAGGAAGGTGTTAAGCGCTATGTCGAAGAACGCAACGCCAATAACGTAGATTTACTGCTTGGCATGTATTTGCGCGACGGGGAAAGACATTTCGGCAATATTAAAATCACTCTTAGTCTTGTGAATAATCGTGGCGACGTCGGGATTGTTCTCGGTGAAAGTGATTTGTGGGGGCATGGGTTGGCGGCTGAGGCCATTGAGGCGTTAGTCTCTTATGCATTTAAGAGCTTAAAATTGCGTAAAGTATGTGCCAGTGCTTATAGCTCCAATAAGGCTTCTATCAGTACTTTCTTGAAAGCGGGGTTCTCAATCGAGGGTGCTCTTAAGGAGCACTTGCGGGACGGAGATGATTGGGTAGACCAAGTATACATGGCAATTTTCCCGGAAGAGCAAAGCGATAGCAGCATATGACAACGGCAATCATTGTTCAGGCTCGAATGAAGTCCACCCGATTGCCCGGCAAGGTAATGATGGACCTTGCTGGCAAGACTGTTTTGGAGCATGTGCTAACACGGTTGCAAACCGTACGCGGCGCGGACGTTATATGCTGTGCCGTTCCAGACGCTAGCTCTAGTGATCCCGTTGCTACGGAGGCCGAACGCATTGGTGTGTTGGTGTTTCGTGGATCAGAGGAGGATGTCCTTGATCGGTATTATCAAGCGGCGAAAATGTGTGGAGCCGATAGGATTGTACGAGTTACGAGCGATTGCCCAGTGATCGACCCCTTTGTCTGCGGGGAGGTTATCAAGTTACTTAAAATGTCAGGTGCGGATTACGCCTGTAATAATATGCCGCCGAGTTGGCCACATGGCCTGGATTGTGAAGCGATAACGTTTAAATGGTTGGAGCGCTCTGCGTGCGAAGCAATAAAAAAATTCGAACGTGAGCACGTCACTCAGTATGTGCGTAATCATTCTGATGCTAAGATAGCCAATCTTTCCGGACCTGGCAAAGATGTAGTTCACCACCGTTGGACTATCGATACGCCTGAAGATTATGCATTTTTTAAAATGCTTTGGCCCCGTTTGCCGGAAGGTTCGGCGTCTATGGATTACAGAAACATTCTTAAAATTGTCGAAGACGACCCCACCTTAGCGGCGATCAATGCAGGGCAAGACCGCTTTGAGGGGTTGAAAAAATCGATGGCGGAGAACTAACTTTTCTTGATCGATACTTCGAACTACTTTTAGTCAAAGATTGGATCGGGCGTAAAGGTGTCTGAAAAATTAAAAGCCTTGATTGTCGGGTGCGGAAATATCGCCGGCGGTTATGACGAACGCGGGACCTACCCGAGTGCTGTTTTGACTCATGCTGGTGCTTACAAGGCGCATGGTGGATTTGAAATAAGCGCTTGCGTTGAACCGGATGCTGCACGCCGCGAGGTGTTTATGAACACATGGGGCGTAGAGCAAGGATGTACAGACCTTGTTGGATGTGCAGCTTTAGGGCAGGTGTTTGACGTTGTCAGTTTATGCAGCCCCAGCTCTTTTCATGCCGACGATTTGCGGACGCTGCTTACTATGCCTGTGCGCGCGGTTTTTGCTGAGAAGCCCCTGACCGGCGATTCCAATACATCCCTACAGATTATCGAAGCCTTTGCCGCTAAGCAGATTTTGATTGCGGTTAATTATACCCGGCGGTGGAGCCCGGGACTGGCGCAGATTAGGGCGGATATCGTGGCCGGGAAGTGGGGGCGGGTTACAGGTGGAATTGGGCGCTATTCCAAGGGATTGTATAATTGCGGCAGTCACATGATCGACCTGGTCAATTACCTTGTCGGCCCCGTAGTTCCTGAACAAGTGTTTTCAAAAATTGAAGACTTTTCAGCATCCGATCCCACTCTTAGCGTTTTTATGAAATTTGAAAACGATTCGCAATTTGTTTTGATTGGCTCGGATGGCCGAGACTTCTTTACCTTCGAGCTTACGCTGATCACTGAAAAAGGTGAGATTGTCATTGAAGATTTGGGGCGGCGCGTTCGATATAGGCTGGCGGAGCCGCATGCTCTGTATTCAACTCAAATAACACTGCCGGTAATGGAATCTGTCGACACTGGGTTTGACGGGGCGATGTTGGCAGCCATCACCAACATCGCGGATCACTTGAATAAAGGAAAGTCGGTTCCAAGCGACGGAATGAGTGCATTCCATGCTGAACGGACTTGTGCGGAAATTATGCGGCTTACCGAAAATTTCGATTCAGGAGAAGCAAATTGAGCAAACTTGCCCTACTTGGTGGTACGCCCGTCCGAGAAAAGTTGTTTCCAGCCTATGAAGTGATTGGCGAGGAAGAGAAAGCGGCCGTTGCCAAGGTCATGGATACAGGGGTTTTGTCGAAATATCTGGGTGCGCAGCATGAGGATTTTATGGGGGGACCCCAGGTTCGTGCGTTCGAAGAAGAATGGGCTGAGGCATTTCAGGCGAAATATGCGTTTGCGGTCAATTCGGCCACCAGCGGGCTTTATGCCACGGTGGGTGCAGCCGGTATCGGACCGGGCGATGAGGTAATCGTGTCTCCATATACCATGATGGCTTCCGTGACCGCGGCGATTGTATTTAATGCTGTACCTATATTTGCCGACGTTCATCCAAAAACTTTCTGCCTTGACCCTGTGAGTATTCGTAAAAAAATTACTCAGCACACGAAGGCCATAATCGTAGTGCATATTTTTGGTCAAATTGCCGACATGGATGCAATTATGGCAATTGCTGAAGAATACAATTTAACTGTCATCGAAGATTGTGCTCAAAGTCCTTTTGCCACGTATAATGGGCGACCTTGCGGCACGCTTGGTCATATGGGCGTATTCAGCTTGAATTATCATAAGCATATTCATACCGGAGAGGGTGGTGTAGTAACAACGAATGATGCCGGGTTGGCTGAACGGATCAGTTTGATTCGCAATCACGGTGAAGCCGTTGTAGGGCGGCGCGGCGTAAAAAATATCCAAAACATCATTGGGTTCAATTTTCGCATGGGTGAAATTGAAGCTGCTATTGGGCGTTGTCAGCTAAAAAAAGGTCCAATCTTGATTCAAACACGTAGGGATAATGTTGCTTATCTGGAACAACGTATGGGTAATATAAAAGGGATAACATTGCCCGTTGTCGCTAACGGCAATGAACATGTTTATTACATCCATGCCATGACATATGATGCCACTATTTTTGGTGTATCGCGGCAAGTGTTTGTCGATGCAATAAGGGCTGAGTTACCCCCGACAGAACTTCGTGAGGCGGAGGGGCCGTTAATAGGAATGGGGTACGTTCGGCCCATTTATCTCGAACCTATTTTCCAGCAACGATTGGGTTATGGAGAAACAGGATGCCCGTTTACTTGTCCGCATTACAAGGGAGCCGCTAAGTACGAAAAAGGCATGTGTCCAAATGCGGAAAAGGCACACTTTGAATCTTTGATGAGCCACGAAATGATGCGCCCGCCCATGTCAAAAGAAGATCTCGATGATGTTGCCGACGCATTCGTAAAAGTGGCTGAAAATATCGAAGATCTGCGATAAGCAGATAAGCGGGTGGAGGCATGGACTTATGTCCAATTTGATTTTAGTGGCTCACGATCCTGGCGCGGCGCAAATGCTCCTGGGTATAGTTGGCGAAGCGAAATGGCGCGGACATGCGTTACGTTTTTGTGCTGATGGCCCGGCAGTGGATATCTGGCGTGGCCAAGGGTTGGTAGTTGAGCAGTTCGCGGCTGCGGATGAGGCGGCAAACTTCGAACTGGCTAAATGGAGCGATATCGTTGTCTCCGGCACTGGTTTCGGACCTTTTGAAATCACATGTTGGTCCGAACTTGGGAGGCGTGGCGTAGCGACATTCGCGGCCATAGATGCTTGGACGAATTTAGAAAAGCGCTTTTCAACACACACGCCCGGTGGTGTTCTTATACAGCCGGACGCCATTGGTGTGGTGGATCAATATTCCATTGATTTAATTGTTGCGGAAGGATGGTGTTCGGCGCCGCTGTATATCGTTGGACAGCCAAACTTGCAGCGGATATCTGGTCTGGTTAAGAAGGCCCGCAAATCTCACAAACCAAATCGGCAAACTACGATAGTCTTTTTTTCAGAACCGATTGTTCAGGATTTTCCAGATGGTTCGCGCGGTTTTGATCAATATGACGTTTTCAATCAAATTATGTTGAATCTGCCATCGGAAACTATCTGCCGTATTTTGGTAAAGCCGCATCCCAGAGAATGTATTGAGGGGTGGATGAAAATCATTGGTGATTGGTCCAATAAAGTTCCCCTTTCTCTGGAGATTACGCAACAAAATTCAGATGATCTTCTTAGTATGGCTGATGGCGTAATTGGTATGATGACAGCTGTTTTGATGGAGGCGGCTCTTTCAAACGTGCCCGTTTTGGCGTTGCAACCCAGCAGGAAAAAAGTCTTCGTGCCGATAATTGATGAACTTATGCCGGTTGTTACTGAGTCATTCCAAATTCCTGAAGCCCTGTCGTCGTTATTCAAAACCAGCGACGTTGCTGTGGGGAATAGTGATCGTTTAAGCAGCATTGCGAAAAATGCGGATACCAGGTTTGTTGAGGCGGTGGAGTTGGTCTTGCAAGAAAAGGCAGAATCTCTCAACCTCAATGCTGGACCGATTGGAGGGAACATATAGGAATGACGATGAGTGGGAAACAGAATTCGGATAAGCCTAATCCTAAGCTTATTGTTCACATTGGGTTGGGTAAAACAGGAACGACAGCCCTGCAATCGAGCGTTTTTCCCAAGGTCTGTTCAGACCGCGGCTGGAATTACAGGGGGGCCCTGGATCCTGAACTTCAGGGTTTATTACTCAGTATGCTGTACGAAAAGCAGACCCCAAAAATTCATTTGAACGGAGATACTTTTTTCTCAAATCAGGGGCTTACCAGCTGGGATCCATACAAATGGGAGCTCTGCGCAGACAAGAATTTAGAGGCTTTTGGCGAGGATGCGATGATATTATTCATTATTCGTGAGCCATTGGCCTATCTTAATTCTGTTTATGTTCAACGCTGTTTGCATGAAGCAAATATTTTGAAACCGGAAGATTTCTTTCTCAGTAAAGATCGGTATTCACGTTTATTGCCGACGCCGACGTTCTCTCTAGAGGATTTTGATTACAACAACCTCATTAGTCTTTACAAGAATAGATTTAATAAGGTCGTGTTCATAAAATATGAAAGCCTTGGAGAGTTAGCATTCTTGGGAGAATTTTTTGATCTTTCCCAAAAGGAGTTGGATGAATATAGAAGGTTGCTCCGTGGATTCAGGTCCAACCCTTCATATTCACGCGCTGCGGTAGACTTGACGATGAAGTTAAACACTTTTTTGAACAATATAGGACTCCGTCTTAAGGACAGTGAGACGGAGTTGGCGTTTAGGTATTTGAATAAAACTGCAGAAAGGCCATTTTTAGATAATGCACACGACGGAACAATCTCTTCCACAGCGTTTGCAGGAAAGTCGATTAGAACCGTTTTTGCTGTGCTGAAACGTGAATTGGGGTGGCGCTATTTTATGCAAAATAGATACGATAAGTGGTTCAAATATGAAAAGTTTAGCGTCGATTTCAGTGATATGAAGTTCTTTGATTTTGCGAAGGTCGCAAGGGACTATAAAAGCATTCCTGACTTTGATGTATTTGAAAAATAGATATTTTTACGCGGGCCGTGTAACTAAGCTAAGCTTGGATTAGACCTGTTGCAAAAGTCTGGTGAATCTTTGTTAACCGAGCTGTGATTCAACGGAGGAAGGGCGAAGGAGGCCCTTCCGATGGCGAAGTTTAGCAGCACATGGTTGGCGCGCAAGCGGCAGTTTCGGTCCCTGACGGGGGTCGAAGTCGAGACATTCCACAAGATGACTTTTGCAACAGGTCTAATGTGGATGATTTTCCGATACTTCTCGTCCAGATATATTGATCATATCTACGATTTTTTTTGAAAAATTAAGGAATCAAGTCGATGAACTTCTTCTTGTATATTGCAATCCCATCCAGAGAATTCTGACGGTAGGTCGGCAACTTTATGGTATGAGCCTTTTCTTCGTTGGGGCAACGGTTTATATTTGCCAGCAACGATCTCGTTAAGATTCTCTTTGAAAAGCAATTCAATCTCTAAGATGAGCTGTTTGTACGTCTCTGAGAATGTGATTTGATCTTTTGAAAAGTTAACTAAGCGTTGATAGAGTATTGGACCAGTGTCTACCCCTTCATCAATAAGATGAATTGAAACGCCACTTGGAGTACAATCAAAGAAGGACCAAAAGTTAGGATGAGCGCCTCGATTCCACGGAAGATAGGAGATATGTAGGTTGATAATAGGGGCGCCTGAGCTCTCTATGATCGACTTTTTGAGGATGTGTCGATATCCGTAACTAATTACGAAATCAAATCCTTGGGTAGTCTCAATCTTGTCTTGAGTGTGCCAGACTTCGCAATTCGTATTGACTAGCTCGTCAATCAAGCCAGTTTGCTCTCTTGTGTAGCCTAAGCAAAGAACTCGTTTTATCGGCCTTTCCAGTTTCTTTACAAGCTGTGCTTGGTTCGTCATAGAGTCTCCGGTTGGTCTTCATCATTACGAGGTTGAGCACGTACGCGACGTGAATGTGTGTAGGTAGTATAGCGATCTTTGGCTCGTTGTCATACAATAGACCTGTTGCAAAAGTCTGGTGAATCTTTGTTTACCGAGCTGTGATTCAACGGAGGAAGGGCGAAGGAGGCCCTCCCGATGGCGAAGTTTAGCAGCACATGGTTGGCGCGCAAGCGGCAGTTTCGGTCCCTGACGGGGGTCGAAGTCGAGACATTCCACAAGATGGCTGACCGCCTCCGTCCTCACTGGCGAAGGCAGATTGTGGTCCCAAAGAACCGTTCGGGCCGCCCGTGGGGCGTAGGCGAACTTGAAGATCACCTCCTGGTTCTGCTGATGGTATACCGTTGCGCCATTACGCAAGACTTCATGGGCTGCCTGTACGATGTGGACAAGAGCACCGTCAGCCGATCCCTGCGGCGGATTGAAGTCCTCGCCGCGCGGGTGCTTGGGGTCAAACGCGCGATCCGCGTCAGCCGCGAGGAGGCGCAAGCCCTGGTCATTGACGCCACAGAGCAGCCGGTCCAAAGGCCAAGTCGCAAACAGCGGTGCTGGTATTTCGGCAAGAAGAAACGCCATACTATCAAGACCGAGATCGCCATCACGCAACAGGGCCGTATCGTCAGCGTCTCCAAGCCTGCACCCGGTCGGGTCCATGACCTTGAAATCCGCCGCCGGGGGCCACCGTTACCCAAACACGCCCATGTCTATGCCGACAGTGGCTATCAGAGGCTCCAAGAAGATCATGCCGCCATTGAAATCCCGTACAAGAAAGCCAAGAAGGAAGCCACTCACCAAGGACGAACGCGCTTACAACCACGCACTGAGCCGTTTGCGCGTGCGCGTCGAACATCGCATCGCCCGGTTCAAGTCCTTCCGTATTCTGGCTGAAAAATACCGCTACCCACGGGATCGATATGGCATCAAAATCAGCATCGTGGCTGGGATCGTCAACATGGCCGATGGCTTCTGACCCTCAGGCCGCAAGCCGGACTCCGTCCAACGTCTCAAGCTGCTACTTTTGCAACAGGTCTATTGATGTTAGGCCGTTAAGGATAGATGGTTCAATGCGAAAAATAGCATTAATTCCTGCTCGCGGCGGGTCTAAACGGTTGCCCAGAAAAAACATTGTGGATTTTCAGGGGATGCCGATCATCGCGCACACCATCAGAGCCGCCCTTGAAACTGGGATGTTTGATCGCGTTTGCGTGTCAACGGAAGATGATGAAATTTCTGCCGTGTCCCGAAATGCGGGTGCAGTTGTAATTAGCCGCCCACCTGAGCTAGCTACTGATACGGCGCGTATGGATGCAGTAATCGATCATGCGTTGGACAGTGAGGCTGCCGAAGGGCGGCGTTATGATTTGTTGTCGTATTTATATGCAACGGCGCCGTTGCGTAATTCTGACGACATTCGCGCCGTGGTAAATTTGGTCAAACCGGAAAAATGCAATTTCTCCATGGCCGTTACGGAATATGATTATCCTGCCTATCAGGCTTTGAAAATGGGCGAGGATGGCCTTCTTACGCCGATGTGGCCAGAGATCGTTAACAAGCGCACCCAAGAAGTGGGGCAATTGTTGGTCGATAATGGCAGCACCTATGCAGCCACAGTTGATCAACTACTTACGGTCAGAACATTCTATGGACCTGGCTTGCGCGGGCATGTTATGCCCCGCGATCGATCCGTTGACATAGATCTTCCGATTCATCTAGAAATGGCTCGCTTTTTTGCGGAGAAAAAAACATGAGCGGGGCTTTGCGCCTTCTGGTTGTTGGCTGCGGCTCGATAGGTCGTCGTCATGCGGTCAATGCTGTGAAAACGGCGGGGATTGGACCTGTCGCTGTTTGTGACCAAAATGCTGCGTTGGCTAATGAAGCGGCCAAGATGTGCGATGGTCAAGCTTTCACAGACCTAGACACAGCGCTCAAGTGGGGGGCGGACGCGGTTATTGTCGCAGTTCCCCATAGCGTCCATGTGTCGGTCGCGCAGGCGGCATTGTCATACGGGGCAGCGGTAATGGTAGAAAAACCTATTTCCGATGATCCAAGTGCTGCAGCGAATTTGGTCGCCGTTGCCGATGTTTTGGGGCTCCCCCTTTATGCTGTTTGCAATATGCGATTCCATGCGGCGGTTTCATCCTTAAAGCGACACCTGAGCCGTGTCGGGAAAATTCATTTTGCCAGAGCTCATGTTGGCAATTATCTGCCTGAAATGCGCCCAAACGCTGATTACCGAGAACTCTATTGCGCCAATCGAGACCAGGGTGGGGGGGTTGTATTGGATTCCATTCATGAAATTGATTACCTCTCATGGTTGTTAGGGCCAGTTATTGCAGTCACTGCAGATTCAGGAAATATAGGCGATTTGGATATTGATGTAGAAGACTATGCGGCCATGTCCATGCGCCATATGGGGGGGGCGCGAAGCGAGGTGCATATGGATTACTTGCAACGGTTCAAGCGCCGCGGTTGTGAAATTGTTGGTTCTCAGGGGACGCTGCTTTGGGAAAGTTTTGGTAAACGTCCTGAGCATTGCGTGGTGCGTTTGTTCGATGTGGAGAGCGGGTCTTGGGAAACATTGCTTGAAGATTCAGATGTGGACCCTAATGCGGCATACGAACGTTTGTTGAATAATTTTGTATCAGCGCTTAATGGCGGTGAAAACGATTTGCATACGGGCGCAGAGGCCCTTCACGCTTTGAAAGTGGCCTGCGCAGTCAGGTCTGTAAGTGAATCGGGGCAGGGGCGCGCATCAATTGATTTTGGGAAACTCTCCTATGGGCAATGAAATCAAAAACTATGTAGGGCGATACGCTCACAGTCAGGAGATGCTTGAGCGGGCTGAAAAGGTGATCCCTCTTGGAGCTCAGACATTTAGTAAAAGTCACATTCAGTTCCCTCAGGGGCACGCCCCGTTGTTTTTAACCCATGGTCGGGGCGGGCGTGTTTGGGATGTCGATGGCAACGAATATGTGGATATGGTTTGTGGGCTGCTGTCGGTGGTTTTGGGCTATTGCGACCCAGATGTCGATGCCGCTATTCAAGAGCAAATGAAAAATGGAATTTCATTCAGTTTATCTCATGAGCTTGAGTCCGATGTTGCGGAACGCATTGTTGAGGCCGTACCTTGTGCTGAAATGGTTCGTTTTGGCAAGAATGGTACGGACGCTACATCTGCCTGTATACGGTTGGCGCGGGCCTATACTAGGCGCGACCGGGTCGCCGTGTGTGGCTATCATGGATGGCAGGACTGGTATATTGGCTCGACCGTGCGCAATTTGGGTATTCCTGATGCGGTCTGTAAATTGACCCATCGTTTTCCCTATAATGATGTGACGGCGTTGGAAAAATTGTTGTGCGCCTACCCGGAGGAGTTTGCTGCGGTAATAATGGAGCCCATCAGCGGTGTTATTCCCGCTGATGGTTATTTGCAGGCAGTGAAAGACGTAGTCCGCAAGCACGGTGCAGTTCTGGTTTTTGACGAGGTCATCGCAGGCATGCGCTTTGCGCGCGGCGGGGCTCAGGAATATTCTGGCGTAACACCTGACTTGGCAAGTATTGGCAAGGCAATGGGTAATGGCATGCCAATTTCCGCTGTGGTCGGGAGAGGCGATATCATGCGCCTGATGGAGGATGTCTTTTATTCGGGAACATTTGGGGGCGAAACCCTTTCATTGGCGGCAGCGCGAGCTGTCCTTGATAAATCATTACGGGAACCGGTGATCGACCGATTATGGCAAACCGGCAAAATGATCGGCGATGGATTTATAGAACGCGTTAAAAAAGTGGGACTGAACGACGTCGCCTTCTTATCCGGATTGTCACCATGGCAGGTGTTCACTTTTAAGGATCATTCATCTGCCAGCAAGGAGGAAATCAGGACCTTTTTCATGCGGGAAATGTTGCGTGAAGGGGTGCTCATTATTTCGAGCTTCAATGTTTGTTATGCTCATAACAAAGCCGATGTAGATAAAGTTTTGGGGGTGGTAGAACAAGTGCTTTCCCGTTTGGCTGATGAGTTGTCAAATGGCACATTGCAGGAAAACTTGGGGTGTTCACCAATTGTTCCTATATTCAGTATTCGCGAATGACACCCGGAAATTTATCAAATGTCGAGGCGCTTTTTATGAAGTTAGTCAACGTCCTTGAGCTCCCCAATATTCATTACCCAGATAAGTCGCGTTCCGAACTTTCTGCATGCGTGCACGATGGTGGTGGATTAGGGTTGGGACAGTACGCCTACGCCGAGCAAGATGGCGATGGGGTGCTGATGACGCGTGATCCTCTCGGCTGCAATGCGTTGTTTTATGGTGTAAATAACGTTGGTGAGTTGGTCGTGGCCAGCCGAATATCGCAGGCGCTTGATTTGGGGGTGCGGCTTGATGTATTGGCGTCCTGTCCGCCGGGACACATTATTCGTTATGCCAATGGTGAAAGTAAAATCGTTTCTGGTGCGTATTTGTCCAGCGCTAAGGCCGACGAAAACTTTGATTTAAGAACTTTTCAAAGCCAAGTTCTGGACGGCATTAATCAAGCCTTCGTCAGCGCAAAGGCGTTTATCGGCAAACGTAGGGCTGTCGTTTGTCTCTCCGGTGGGCTGGACAGCTCCGTTATCGCGGCAAAGGCGAAGGAGTACTTGGACGATGTCGTTGCGATCAGCTTTTCCTATCTGAGTTCCGAAGACTATGATGCGTGGTCTCGTGATCGGGACTTCACGCATTTGCAAAGCGTATCGGACGATTTCAAGAGCGCCCGCGCCGTCGCCGATGCGCTGGATATTCCCCTGTTGGCGGTTTTTCGTCCGCGGGAAGCCGTGAAGGATATCGTCGAGATATCCGTCAGTTTGTGTCAGGATTGGCGTGATTTCAACGTACACTGCGCGGTGGTTAATTTGTTTTTGGCGGAAGATATCAGTACGCGTTATCCCGATGATGGCGCGGTTGTTCTGACGGGTGATTTGATGAACGAATACGTTTGTGATTATCACGAAGAAAAAATCGGCGATACGGTTTATTATCCGCAACCGCGGGTATCGTTGGCGAAGCGCAGAAGCTTCTATGTGCGCGGTCTTGACGCGGGGGACCGGGAAGTTGGCGTGTTCAACGCCTATGGCCTGCCCGTGCTGCAACTTTACGCCGCCGTGGCTGATTGTTATATGACCATTCCTTCAGCCATCTTGGAACGACCGGATGCTAAAGAAACCCTCAATGCCTTTTTGCTGCCCCCAGCGGCGCGCGAACAGGTCAATAAAAGCAAACAACGTGCGCAGATCGGCGGTGCCGATGGCGGCACGCTGGGCATATTTCATAACATGGGTGTAGATCAAAACGCTTTGGCTGAAATTTGGATGGCCAGCCTTCCCGAGGTGGTGCGAGGGGACAGTCCGCTGGACATCATTCAGTTTGGTCGTTACCGCACGACAAAAAGGGAAACCTGACTCCATGTGTGGCATTGCCGGTTACATTTCCACACATATGCCGGTCCGTGCTGATATTTTGCACGCCATGCTTTCGGCAATGGAACACAGGGGGCCAGATCACTTTGGCGGTTACCTGCAAGATAATGTCGCCCTTGGCTCGGCTCGACTGAGTATCGTCGATTTGGCAGGAGGTGCCCAACCGGCGGTTTCTCAAGACCGCAAGGTCGCTCTTGCGTTCAATGGCGAAATTTATAACTACCGATCTTTGCGTAGCGCGTTACAGGCCAAAGGAATTTCGTTTAAAACAAACTCGGAAGTCGAAACGCTGCTTTATCTCTATCTGGATCACGGCCCTTCAATGTTTGAGTTGTTGAATGGGCAGTTCGCTGTTTCCATCTGGGACGGACGAAACGATAGCTTGGTGCTCGCCCGTGACCGTGTTGGGATCCGGCCGTTATTTTGGTGTCAATCTGATGACGGTTTATTCTATGGATCCGAGGTCAAGGTTTTGATGGCTCACCCCTCGTTTCAGGCGCGCTTAAACGCCGCTTCCTTGGTGCAGACGTTCCGTTTTTGGACAAACGTCGGCGAAACTTCCGCGTTTGAGGGTGTTCAGCAAATTCCGCCGGGGCATTTTTCCGTCTTCAAGGGAGGCAAGGTCGACTTGCAGCGCTATTGGCAGTGGCCTCTTCCCGAAACGCTCGAACCTTTGATGCTAGGGAGCGACGAAGAATATTTTGAGAGTTTTCGCGAGAAATTGGATGAATCTATTGAGCGTCAGCGCATGGCTGACGTTACGGTGGGCAGCTATTTGTCTGGTGGTGTCGATTCAAGCGTTATCGCAACATCACTGAAACGTCTAGTTGGCGACGATAATTTGAAAACATATTCCGTAACTTTTGTGGACCCGGAATACGATGAGTCCGAAGCGCAAAACATCGTTGTTAAGCATTGCGACCTCTCGCACAGCGCACTTGAAATCAAGTCCAAAGATATTGGAGAGGTTTTTCCCAATGTCGTGCGCCACGCAGAAACGCCACTGTTTCGCACCGCACCGGCACCGCTCTACCTTTTGTCCAAGCATGTTCACGAAGATGGCTTGAAGGTGGTGATGACGGGCGAGGGCGCGGACGAAGTTTTGCTAGGCTATGATTTGTTCCGCGAAACCTTGATCCGGAGATTTTGGAGCCGCGAGCCGGATTCTAACTGCCGCCCGATGCTGATGCAGCGGCTTTATCATTATCTGCCTCAGTATAGAAACAAGCGCTTCCTCAATTTGTTGCTCGATTTTTATCGTCCTACGCTGACCGATGACGGGGATAAGCATTACGCCATGAAAGTGCGCTGGGAAAACGGCCGGGCACTTGAGCAATACTTCTCGAAAGACATGAAAGCCTTTGCTGACGGCTACGATC